>Ga0222719_10001510_pt1 | contig 22393 bp, 32 predicted proteins | sample C33_34DmetaG_FD_165039 | JGI IMG/M metagenome (GOLD analysis project Ga0222719, IMG submission 165039) | Estuarine water microbial communities from San Francisco Bay, California, United States - C33_34D | ecosystem: Environmental > Aquatic > Marine > Unclassified | place: USA: California...
ACAATACCCCTCTCTATTGTTGTAAGGGCTTTGCTCGTTGAGGTAAATACTTTTTTTAGTACCCTCTATCCTTTGCATATCAATCGTGGAAGTAGACGGCTTTAAAATGTTTCCATCATGGTCAAACAATATTCTGCAATTATGGTCTTGAAGATATGCATCACTCCAATTAGTTTGAATGTTTTCTGTAAGTGGCCTGAGTACACCATCTTTATATAAAGATATTCTTACCCAATTAACATAATCTATTGGCAGCACATATCTTAATGTGTCACACACATCTAGTTCTAAAATCTTTAGCTCTTTAAATGCATCATAGTTGAGTTCCTGTATGGCCCTTTTTGCGTGAAACAAAACTCTATATCTTTCCTCATTATTGACTAAGCTATGATTACCTGCATACATTAACATAAAATTGTTGACTATGTCATACAAACTTACATATTGATATGACCCCCAGTTAGCATCTTCAGGAGCGTTTCCATTGTTTTCGTAATATTGATATTCTGTTAAGTACGCCATTATTTCTGATTTTGTTCTTCTCTCATATCCATTGATTGCCCAAACTGGATTGCTTGAACTTCTCTAATCGACATTCCAGCATATTGTAATATTTTATTTACTAATGTTGGTTCATCTTCTAAGGGTAATTCAAAATCCTGGTATAAAGCATCTGATTGATTAAAAGATGGTTCACCTCCAACTAGCTGAGCATAAGTCCACTTAGGGTCTTTAGGATATCGTATATACTGACACAAGATTCTGCCAGCTGATGTCTCTCCAGAATTTATTACATTTACACCCCATTGAAAGTTCTCAGGATATACCTGTATTACTGTTCCATTCTGTGAATATGCTGGAAACAATTCTGTAGGTTTTGTTAAGTTAGACATATTTAGTTGTGTAATCTTTTTGTTTGTTACTTTTTCACATTCATTTACACCTTGTCTAGTGCTTAAAATTGTATAAGAATCTCCTGAGCTTATAAATATATCATCTTCTAATATTAGTGTGTCAGTAGCTATTGTGTTTAAATATCTAACATTAGTTGTTTTACCAGTAGTTAAGTTAACAACAACATCACCTGGCTGTACGCCAAGGCCCAAAAAGTTTTTGGTGTTGTCAACCAATTCGTTTGTGCTGGCTAAAGTATTAGTGCTGTTAGCTACTAAATATCTTGTAAGTAATAAAACTTTATTTATCAAATAATAATTCGAGCCTGTTGTAGCTGTAGTCGGCACACTGTACGTAGAAGTGGCAGAGGGTGAAATGATTACCTCATTAGCTCCGTTAAGATATACTGGCGCAAGAGGTTTTTGCTCTGAAAATATTTCTATAGCATCCTCATAAGTTTGTTTTATATCTGCCAATCCAACCCCTGATTGCCTAGCATTCTCTTTAGTTATTTGATAATTATATTGATAGAAATAATCCTCAAAAATATCTAGCTGTGCTTGCTTGGCATATAAATTAAAATCACTAGGAGTTATATATCCATAGTTGTTTTTATTAAGAACCGACAGTACAGTTTCTCGTACTGAATTTATTATGCTCATCTGTTAATTTATTTACTACAAAGATAAGCAAAAAAAAAGAGGTTGCATTTCTGCAGCCTCTTCTTGGTCAATTGGAGTAATCAGCTCCATTTATTATTATGAATGTTCTTTGCAAAAATATAAATTATTTTTTATAATCCAAGTTTTTTTCAAGAAACTTTAACACTTCAATACCCTCATCAGATTGTAGATAGCTTGCAATTACATAGTAAGGGTCTTCTCCAAAGGGAAGATTAAGCATTCTCTTTTTGTTTTTTTCAGTATTGAAGTATACATCTTTTTTATTATTCTTAAATACCAGTACATTATTATTAAAGAACTCTTTTATTTTAGAGTTAAGCTTTAATGCAGGGTCTTTAACAGATTTTAAAAACATATCTGGCTCTTGCTCAGCAAATATAAGAATGTCTCTTCTCAGTTCTGCTGATGTAGTTCGAGATGTGTCTGTATTAAACAACACTCTAGCTAAAGCTTCTACCTGGTCTATATCAAGTTGTCTAGCTTCTATAAGAGCATCTACTCTGTTGTTTAAAACTTCCATTTCTGTCTGAGCGTCTTTCTCAGTATTAACCTCAACAAACTTACTTCCGTTCATTGGGTGATAGTGTAAAAACTCTTGAAGAGTTGGATTTGTTCTTGGAACAGATAAAAAGCCATCTTCAAAAACAATTGGCTCTACAATAGCGTTACCATCCTGCTCATCTTCAAATGGGCTTTTTTGGTTTCTTGCATAGCGTAAAGCTCTATTAGTCCCTGTACTTTCATCAAAGTACATTAATGGATATCTTCTTGAGTTTCTAGTTGGCAGCATAAAAGAAAGTGGTGCTGCATCTTTGGTAAGTTTATAGGTCTTGTTGACCAATACATTTTTTTTCATTTGATTATAATTTAATTATTAAAAAAGGTTGAGGTCGCAAGTTGCGACCCCTACCTTATTATTTAGTTTATGATTGGAAAATCACAAAGTTGTTTGCACCCATAGTACACACACATCTTTCAGATAGGAAGTTTACTTCCATCGCATCTAAATCAGATGTCATTGCACCACCAGCTGAACCAGTAATCCAAGTCTTGTACTTTCTGTCTTCAGTTTCTGAAGCTCTGTATCGTACATGTAAGAAAGGACGCTTAGCATTCTTTCCAAGGATTTGGTCGTAAACAGTAGTTGAACCAGCTGGTACTAACAAACCATTTACAGCACCTGTTCCAGTTAAACCACCACGCATAGTTGGGTCGTTTAGGTATTTCCAGTCAGACTTGTAGAAGTCATATCCTCTACGGAATCCAGTGAATCCAAGATTCAATGCCATTTCCATGTCATTGTCAAATAGACCATAAGAAGTACCATTAACACCACCAGCTTGAGCAGAACCATTAAGCTCAGCTAACATGTCATCAATGTCAAATCCAAATTGTCTGTTCAAGAAAAGTACGTTTTCTTCAATAGCACCTTGCTTGTCTAAACGAGAAATGATAGTATCGAAATCTGCTAGTGCAGTTGGGTTACCACCTGCCCATACATTTCCTCTGTTTTCTACTGCGTGGAATACACCCTCAGAACCTTTGTTTCCTACATCTCCACCTGCAGCAATTGCTCCAGAACCTGCTTCTGCTGGTACTGCTTCAATCATAGCTGTTTCTAGGTAGTCATCAAAACGTAAACGAGTTTCGTGCTCAGACTTCAAGTACCATAAGTATCCTGAAGCTCCGTTTTCAGTAGTCACTTCAATCCATCCGATTTGAGCCATATCAGAACCTGATACTGCATACTTATCTTTGATGATGATTGGAGAGTTGTCGAAGATTTCATCTTCAGCCTCTAGAGAACCTTGCATTCCTGCTGTTCCTTTTTTGAATTCAGAACCATAGATAAAGATAGTTGCATCAGCATTACCTGCTCCTGTACCACCTGTATAACCAGCTGCTGCATAAAATGCTACAGTGATTTGGTTAGCGTTTAATCCACCTGCAACACCTACTGCAGTTACGATTCCTTTGAATTCTCCTGAACCATCGTTGTTAGAAACAACAACAGTTTGACCTACACGAATAGCGATAGTTCCAGCTGTTAAGCCTGTTGCAGCTCTATCTGGCACTAATGCATCGTTAATATCAAATGTTACATTGTCTCCTGCAACTACTGCTCCTGTACCACACTGTGTATATTTAGTGTGTAGTCTTCCTTGCTCTGCCCACTTTACTAGGTCTGAGTTACTTGGTAGCTCAGCTCCTACTAAACGTAAGAAAGAAGAAATAGTTCTATTACCATAACGCTCAAATTCTTTTTCATAAGTGTCTGGTAAATACTGATTCAAAAAGTTGAAATCAGTAATGTAATTTGTAGCCAACGGCACTTGCTGTGGTGCTGGCTGTAGCGCAAATCCTGGTCCTACTGGTACAGTATTTGGCCCTAATAATTGTCCTGCCATTTTTTAATTTTTAAAATGTTGTTAATTTTTTCTTTTAATACTCTTAATTTTTAAACCTCTCCCCTCGCTTGGATTAATTGCACGAAACTGAGTTCCTCCTTTAGAAACAACTTCTGGAGCGGAACGTGTAGACATGTTAATGTTTTTCATTTTTCTAGTTACATCTTCCGTTGCCGCTGCCTTGCCTTGTTCGTAAAAAAACCTTGCGAACTTGTCAGGGTTCATTGCTGCTGCTAATGCTTTATGATACTCAGCCGCATCTTTTACTAATCCATCTTCATTCAAATGATTATTAATAAAATTAATAACGCTTGATTGAGATTTCTTAATCTCTTCTACAGAGCCACCTGGATTGTATAACAAATTAGCGTCATCAATACTGACCTTAAAACCTTTAAAGTCTTGATTAAGCACCTTGTCAGTTTCTTTGTTAAAGAAATCTACTTTCCTAGCTTGCTCTTCTGACTGAGTCTTTGCATTTTCAACGTATTGCTTGTAAGCTTTATAGTCTTCATTGTCCTCAGAAATACCAGTTACACTTGACTCAAGTGGCTGGCGATACATTTCTTTTTGTTCATTGAAAAACTTTCTAGCTTTTACAATTGCTTTTTTCTTTTTTAACTTAGCTCTTTTAACATCAGATTCATCATCAAGTTCCTCATCATAGGAATACTCTTCCATTAATAATTCAACATCATCTTTATCAATACCCTCTTCGGTAGCTAAAAGATACTCAGTTAAAATTTGGTCTTCATCTAAGGAATCAAAGTCTCTGTTTAATTTAACATAATCTTCAATGCCACGACCAGTTTTCTTTTTATATTCAAAATAAGCCGACACATCTTCTGGCAGTTCATCATTGCTTTCTTTTTCTGCAAACAATTGGTCTACCGATGATATGTCCTTATCATATCTATTCTTAATAAAACTAAGAACGTCTTCTTCTTTTAGTTCAGCACCTTGTGTTTCCTCAGGAACTGCGGTTTGCTCTACAACTTCAGTTTCTACTTGTTGTTGTGTTTGCTCTTCTTGTTGCTGTTCAGCTTTCTCAATTAGAGTTTGTTCTACTTCAGCTGCTGACTTTTCTTCAACAACACCTACTTCTTTTACTTTTATTTCCATTAGATTAAATTTTAGTACAAATATAGTACATTAAACAATTATAATTTATTTAGTTTATCTTGGGTCAAATTCTGCTAAATCAAACCCATCCAAACTATCTTCATTAGACTCAAAGTTTTGAGGAGGAAGATTGTTTTTTCTTTGATTAATTAGCTTAGACTGCTCTGTGTTCTGCTGGCTAATACGTCCTGCCTTAGCCGTTTCTCTCTGAACCTCTCTTTTAGCTAAAGCCTCTTCTGACATTTCTCTTAACTGTAGGTTATAATTAAACTCTTCAGCCATCAATTGACTTTTTAGCATAGCTTCGTTTTTCATTTTTTCAATTTCAAAAGCTATCTCTGCTTGTTTAATCTGCATCTTAGCATTCATCTCTGCTTGAGATTGTTGCATGGCTGCTTGTGCGGCCATTTGCTGAGACTTTAATTGCTGAGCAGCTTGCATCTGTTGCTTTAACATAGCATTCTTCTCGTCACGCTCTTGCTTTTGTTTTCTTTTTACCTTAAGTAATTGATTAGCAAGTTTAATATTTTTTATTTCTCTTATATCAATAGCATCTTCCAGATTTATATCTTGTTTAGATAAAGCCATTTGGATGTTAGCCTCAAGCTGAGCTTTCTCTTCTTCATCAGGTGAAACCTCAATAAAGATACCGAAGTCATAAATATATAAATCAGATATGTCGTTAAGTATACTTACGTTATACTTTCCTATTTTATTTTTGAAGTCTTCCTTGAAGTCAGAGTACTCTAATATATCCGCTACTCTATAAGTTATAGCTTCTGCTAGTGTTCTGTAAATATACAAGCCTCCTTGAAGTATATGTCTAGTTGCTGTGTTAGAGTTTAACGCTGCAAGCTTCTGTAATCCAACTAACGAGTTAGGGTCAGGAGTTGAGCCATCTCTAGCTTCATTTAATCCTGTTACAGTTCTAATCATGTTTAGATAATGATTATAGTTTGTAATAAGCATCTGAGTTTTACTAGCACCACTATTAGATGTAAGCTGCTGTATAGGAACTCTAGCCTGATTAAAGTCTCCGTCTTGAGTATAGCTTCTGCCAATTACAGAACCTGTTTGGAAATATAATCTTAATGCGTCTTCAGGATTATACGCAGCTCCTGTTCCTAGGTCAACCTCATTTAATCCATCTGCATCTATAAATACTCCATCAGGTACAGTCCTAGCTATAACTTGTTGTAATTTCAAATGTGTAATCTGTATTAAATCAGCAAAAGGAATCATTCTTCTTACTAATGATTCTATAACTCCTTTATACATTCTTGGTGCTACAGCTACATAATTTGGTAATGCATGTTGTGAAGAAGACTGAGGGCGAACCATGTTACTAGCGAGCTCCCACTTCAAAAGAATATCAGTACCCATCACCATTATTCCATCATACCAAACGTCAATAGTTTTTGAAACTTTCTCAAACCTACCCTCTTCCATCATTTCTGGTGGAGGGTTGAACTGGTCATCTTTTTCAATCATCTTCATAGCTCCACTCTCCGTAACTTTTTTCTTATAAACCATCTTCTTAGTGGTTTTATAATTGAAGTACATTAAAGTTACTGTGTCTCTATAAAAAATATCGTTCTGATAATATTGTGCTACGTTGTAGTAATCGTACCAGCTTTGACTGTATTTAGATATTTTATCTAAATCTTCATTAGTTAATTTTGGGTCAATTTTTAAAAGCTCCGTAATAGGAACAACTTTAATTTCACCCCAATAAAAACAATCTTTAAAATGTGGGTCTTCAGTATAACTATACACAACATTAGCAGGGTCAACGTACTTAACCTCTACACCAGAGCCTGGTAAAAACTCATGTTTAGCTACACCAATACCTAATACTGTTAAATCATAATCAATACGCTTACGTGTGTCTGCATAATGATTTTCTTGAAACATAGTATCAATAGCTTCCTCTTCAGCTATTTCTATAGCTGGCTTATAATTAAGCTGCATGTACAGTGTAAGTTCTTCGTCATTTTCAGGAAGAGAATCAGGGTCCATTGTAAATGGGTCTGCTCCTGTCATGTCTTTAATATCTAAGAGTATGTCTTTGGCAGCCATCTGAGCCTCAATCATATCTTGATACTTACTTCTTTTACCTTGGGACAGCGCATCTTGCGCAAAAGCTTTTACTTTAAAAAGCCTGTCTGACATTCCATTAACTACAATGTCAACAAACTTTGGGAGTATGGGAACAGGAGTCCAGTCTAAATTAAGATAAGATAAATCTCCGTCTACCGCTAGTTCATTTTTGTATTTTCCTACAGATTGTTCTCCTCTTGCGTATAAACGTAATCTGTGAAAATCTCGCCACTGGTTATAATAACGACAACCATTGCCGTCTTTTCTAAACCACTCATACTGTATTGCTTGCCCTATCTGTAAGCCAAACTCATCAGTGGCTTTTTCTGCATCTGACACAAATTGACTAGGGAATCCTACAGATGAAATATCTATTTTAACTTCTTTCATCTATCTAATTAAATCGCTTATTAATCCCTTATTGGTATACCTTGCAAAGTTAATGGAAATTTTTGAGCTTTTCTTTTCAGGTGTATAAAGATGCTTTTGACAAGCCATAATAGCTAAACCACTGCTAATAGACGCATCAAATCTAGTTCTGTTGCTTATATCAAACTTAGCCCAGTCTTCTAGAGTTCTGGTGAATGGCATAGAACCCATCAAGTCAGGGTCTCTAAATGTACCCTCCATGTCTAAACCAATGTGTTTTTCTATATATGATTCTATTGCAGCCGCATGAGCTTGTTTTATATCCTCACTGGAGTTTGGTATACCTCCTAATTCTTTTTCTGTTCTTGATAATTTATTAAAAACTTTATCAGGTCTGTTCATGCTAAAAGCCCTATACCCTCTGTTTTTAAAATGATACAAGAGTCTAGGTTTATTATTCTCGACAAGTATTGGCATTCCATAAAAGACACAAGCCATTAACACTTCTTCAAAAAATATTTCTGCGGTTTGAGGTCTTGCTACATATTCTAAGAAAAACTCATTGCTTGGAGCTTCGTCCATGTTAAACTTTGTCAAACCATGTAATGCACCATTAGAGCCTCTTCCACCTACTGTTCCAGATATATCATAACTATCACAACCAAATGCACCAAGATGTTCATTCCCTGGCATTTTTTTACCACTCCTAGTTATGACTCTATTTTGTAAATTTTTGTTAGGTGTCCATGACACCAGGAATCTTCCACGATTGTTAGGTGTCCATATAACTTTAGAATCTTTTATTCCGTCTTTCCATGAAAACGAACCCCTTGTTAAATAATGTTCTTTTATAACAGAATCGTTATAATCAATCTGCTGATATATTTTTGTTAAATTAAATAGAGATTGTTTACTTTCATCCCTGAAAGCATGTGACTCAGTTCTAGGAAACTGTCTATAGAATTCGTTCAAAGCATCAGGGTCATTCTTTAAACTTTCAACTTCAGCTTCCCAGTAATCTATTGCACCATTTTCTATAACCTCACCATCAACACCAATAGTTTTTTCTATAGGTTTTCTAAAAACAGGTAATCCATATCTATCTATAAATCCCTCCATGTTCCATTCCATTGGGATAAACAAGTTATATAAACCACTTTTAGTTTGCCCATTTGAATTACGTTTAGTCAAAGAAGAGTCTTCATATAATTTTTTAAAGTTATCCCCACCCTTACTAAGTGCATTAGAGGTAGAACCCATCATGCATTTACCTATAATCTTACTACCTAAACGCAAACAAGTTTTTGTTACACGCCAGTTATTTAAAATATTATTTGGTTTTATCCATTTACCACTTTCATCATGTACCAACAATAATAACTTCTCACCATCATAAGAGTTGTCATCTGTGTTCTTCCAATCTATAGTTGTATCCAATCCTAACAATTCTTCTTGGTTAGAATCATACATATTTTTTTTTGTTATTTTAGATGCTGGTATCCTAAACGCTAACTCCGTTTTAGGTTTATCCATGCCATCTTGTATAGGCTTGAAGAAGAACGGCAATCTGTTTGCTATAGGAACAACTTTATCAGTAAACATTTTCTTAGCGTCTGCTCCTGTTTTAGATAGTATTCCAACTCTAGAATCTTTTGCAAGTGTTCCTGTATTGACACTTTCTGAAGAGCCCATATAAGAAAATCCTGAACGTCTTATTTTTAAATAAGTCATTCCAAAACTTCTGTTGTCAGCTTTACACGCTTCCCAAAATAAATAAAATATTCTATTAGCTTCTCTATAATCTGGGTAACCCACGTCAATAGATGTCCATTGCAAGTACATGTAGTGAGCTCCTGATATGTATGTGGGAACTCCGTTATTCATAAACCAATAGCCTAACTCTCTATTGTCAAATTCATTCTCTATATAATCAACCCAACTGTTTTTAAACTCACCAGGCATTTCATTCCATTGAAATATAGATTGAATTTTACTAAGAGGTTTTGGAATATCTATTCTTTCCCAGTATTGTTCAGATTTTTTGTTTGAACGTGAATGTATTTTTCTCGGTTGTTTTGGTAGACCAATAATCAGACCTTGTATGTTTATAATGTCTCCAAGCTCACCACTTCTAGATATACAGACAAAGTCATATTTCTTGTTGTATCCATACTCCCAACTCTTATTTTTGTTCTTGTTGGTAAGTACAGATTTAGGTACGTAATCTTGTACCACTTTATACATATTGTTATTTTGACCTACGTTCTGCAAACCCTTGTTTTGTATCTACTTTGTTATTACTTTCTGCCATAGACAAAGCTTCTTTCTCTGCCTCTATTCTACTTAGTATTTCAAATGCATCAAATATCGCAAGCTTCTTGGTGGCTGCTGCATTCTTAAGTCTATCTGCAGCCAAATCATCTTGAGGGTCTGGTTTTATAATATCCTCTTTAGCAACTTTAATTAACTGGTGAACAGCTCTTCTGGCTGCATCAATAATTTCTAATTTAATTTCCTTGTTTGATTTCATAATATCATTGTTATTTGATGGTCAAACATTCTATATAATTTTTCTCCATCTACCTCAAACTCATATTCACTATCAGGCTTAAAAGATATTAAGTCTCCCTTATTAACGCCTTGCTTAATTAAGTTTTCATTAGGGTATTTAATTATCCCAACCAATGGCTCTTCCTTAGTGTTCTTAAATATAATAGATTCTTTTGTTTTTATTGGTTTAACATAACAATATCTGTCATGCGCACACCAATCTGTACCATTATGGTACATAAAGAACTGTTCGTTATCGACTAAAAACAAGTTGTCTTTCAGAAAACTTTTTCCGCTTTTTCTTCGCCCTTTAATATCATTGTAGAATTTAAAAACATTGTGATGAACAAGAAGAGTGTCACCTACCTTTATAGGTCCACAATAGTTTATAGGCAGTGCTTTTACTTCAGCATACCTGTTTGAGTATCTAGCATCTTCTTCAGATGAGCTAACAAGAAAATCTATCCCACCAATATTTTTTGTGTTGGAATATCTTTTGTTTTCTCTAGGTGTTACTATAAAGTCAGTTGGTGATTTCAAAAGTTTATATTGTATTCAATGGATACAGGCATAGTCGAACTAAACTCTTTCCAAAGAATAACAACATCATCTTCTTCTATGTATATTTTGTAGGATTGCAATTGAGAATCATATTTAATTAAATGAATCCTGTGTGTTCCGTTTAGAACTTCTTGACCTACTAAGTAATGCATAGCTCCAGACTTATAATCTGGACCGACAGATATTTTTCTTATATCCATTATATTAAATTTTATTATTTATTATTTACCCTACTGGGTCAACAGGTGGCTGCCATGGCAATCCGCTGTTTGTGCCTATATCTTCTATTTGTTGCTTCTTAATAGCTGAATATGTTGTAACGTAAGCTTCTCCATCAGCAACTACAGTTGGCCCTAAATCAGCCTGCACAAGAGCTATTACTTGAGCTTCTGTTAATTGGCTATATGGCGTAAGAGGAGGTGGTCCTACAACTCCAGACAATTTAGATTGATATACTTTTCTAGCATATCCAATGCCATCATTTGCTTGTATCGCAGATGTAACTATTAATTGACCTGGAGACGTTGATGTATCATACTCCATTGTTAAAATTGTCCATGTTATTATTGCTGCCATATTATTTTTTTATTGATAAACTCTAATTTCTAATGAGCCATCGGTTAACTTATCGTCACTATTATGTGTTAGTATTTTTATTTCGTTATCATTTACTCTTCTCCACGCTATATCGTGATTGTTTTCTGCGCTACCACCATTTACAAAAACAATTGTTTTACCTGAAGTAAATGGAGTTGAAGTTGATGTTAATGAATAATCTCCACCTGCGTTTCTACTCCACGTCAATACTCCTGCATTTACTAATGAATTAGCTAAAACACTTGCTGTAGGAGCTGAAGTTCCTGTCTGAGATATCAAGGCTGTATAAGTATAAAAACTTGATGCTGTATCTTCAAAAACTCTTCCTGTTGCATCAACCTTTAAATTATAAGAAGTTGGGTCTGCTGGTAAAACAGTTCCGTTACCATACGCTCCAAGAGAAATGTGGCTTGTATATGCTTCAATTGCATTTAATCCTGTAACAGCACCTCCTGCACCTATTACTACCTTAGCAAGAGATGGTGCGTTGTACTGTCCTATTACAACCTGACCTTGTACGGAAGTTGTATCAGATAGCTGCCATCCAAAAGCAAATGTAGGACTCGAATCATTTAATGTAATATCTTTTCCTATTCCAATCCCATTAGCATTACTAACAGTAATTCCTGTCCCTATTGCAATTGATGCGGCAGAATTAATATTATTGCCTGCTCCTAAAGCAATTCCTGTTGTTCCAATAATTTGATTAAGGCCTCCTGCAGTAAATCCTTGATTTCCTGAAACAGTATGATTTTGCCCAAAAGCAGATGCATTATTTCCGCTAACTGTGTTGTTATTCCCTGTAGCGAATGATTGCAATCCACTTGCGGTATTGCTTTGTCCGAATGATGCCGAATTAGCTGCAGTAGAGGAACTGCTAACCCCTATGGAGAATGCATTTGGTCCTGAACTTGTAGTTTGATTTCCAAGTGCTACAGCTCTTTCTGCGCTTGCGTTTGTAAGTTTTCCTCCTGCAAATGAATTTATTCCAGAGGCTATAGAGTTTTCTCCAAAAGTAAATGAGTTGTTTCCTCTAGCTTCAGTTGAAAATCCAAAGGCAGCTGATTGAGCCGCTGTGGAAATATTTGAAGAGCCTGCTGCAAATGCATTCTCGGCTAAAACCTCATGGTTTGCGCCTGTAGCAAAAGTGTTTTTATCTAGAACTTGGTTGCCTATTCCTGTAGCAAAAGCTCTTTCTCCTCCTGTTGCAATATTGTTTTCACCAAACAAAGCAGAATGGTCTGCTCCTGCGTTTACTGCGTTATTTTCACCTGCAACAAAAGATGTAGTAGCATTTATCTGGTTGGAAGTTCCAAAAATTGCAGAGTTTAATCCTGTGTAAATAGTGTTACCCCCTCCTCCAACTATTGAAGAATTTCCAGTTACAGTATTGTTATTACCAAAAGCTAATGAATTTGTTCTGTCAATAGTATTATTATTACCAAATACTGCGCTATGAACACCTGAAATAGTATTGGTTTTACCTGAAGCAAATGAGTAATCTCCTCCTGGAGATATTGTGTTTTGATATCCTGCTGCCACCGAACCATCTGCTCCTGCTGTAGATTGAAATCCTAAAGCTACAGAGTTTGGTGCGCTTGCTGTTCCATCGAATCCAAATTTTACAGCGTTGTTTGCGGTTGCTGTTCCACCAAATCCAGATACAAATGTATTCTTTCCTGAGGCCTCTCCTTTTTCACCAATAGCCACAGATGATTGTCCTGATGCTATTGAGTCTTGACCGCTTGATATTGAGTAAGCTCCAGAAGCTAATGTCTTATTTCCAAAAGCAGCTGATGCTAAAGCCGAAGCTTCAGTTGAAAGTCCAAAGGCTGATGCACCTCCTCCACTCGCCAAGGTTAAGAAGTTTGCTGCCAAAGAGCCATTTCCAAATGCTGTTGTTGCAGCACCCATAGCAACGGCATTTGTTCCGTTAGCGTATGCCACTCCACCTAAATTAAAAGATGGGCCTCTGTTTCCTTGAGCGGTATCTCCTCCGTCTTGGGTAATAGAAAATTTGTGATTCGCATATCCCTCGGTAAGCTGAAACAGTTTTGCATAAGTTCCACCTGTATTGGTTGCAGTTAAAGGGTCAATTCTAGCGTCAAAATTAAATATGCCATTTGGCATGTCTTGAATTAATTTTCTGCCTGTTAAACTATCAACAGTAGTTGTATCCCCTTTCCAAGTAGATAAAAAGTACCCTGCTGCTAAACTATTATTTTGTCCGTTTAATGTAATTTGACTAGCTGTAGTTTCACCTGCTGCAGGCTCAAAGTTATCATTAGACTTTATGCTTGTTAAAGATAGTTGATTGCTTCCAATTATAATGTTTCCATTAACAGTAACCAAAGGATTGGTTATTGGGTCAGCATCTTGAGTAACTAAAGAGTCTCCCAATATCTGAGTTCCTACCCAAAGAGGTAAGGTGTTTATTGTTCCTGAACCTGTAATAACAGGGCTGTTATCTATCTTAGCCCAAAATACATTTCCTGCATCATCTTCTGAAATAATTGCCCAATCTTGAGGCTCCCAGTCAGTAATCCCACTTAAATCTGTTGTTCCTGCAACAGATACAACCCAATACTTTCCTGTATTTCCAGGAATAAGAGATATGGCTTGTAGGTCAGGAGTGTTTGTATCTGCATCCCATGTTCCTTGAAACTCAAGTCCTGAGCCTTGGTAATTTTGCCAAGTAACATTTCCTGATGCATCTGAAACTAAAACTTGTTCATTATTTCCTACTTGGTTGTTAGCATCATATACAGGCCCTAAAAGTTTTATATCTCCTCCTAAAGTTGTAATTCCTGTAACTGTTAAGTTTCCTAGTAAACTACTATCTAAACCTACTGTTAGGTTTTGAGCTATACTTAAGCTACCAACACCGCTTCCGTTATCTAAATAAACTATTGTACCGCTTGGAGCTTGACATGCATCTTTTGCATTAGTGGTAGCAACATCTTGGTAAAACAAAGAATTAACCAGCTTAAAAGATTCCTGGCCAGCAGAACTGGCGGTAAATATAGGGATTCTGTAAGAACAGCCATCAAAAGCTTCATCTATAATAAAATTAGCAATATCCCCTAACGTAAAAGTTTTTGTCTGCTTTTCAATTGGTGTTGAATTTGCAGCAGTTCCAATTAAATAATCCCCAGACTCAATTGGTAACTGATTAGGGTATGATAAAGTATTACTAATTTTAGCCATGTTCTATTCTTTTTTCTCGGTGACCTCTCCAGTTTGTAAATTAATTACTGATTCTTCACCATAAGTTTTTATTAGTTCTTTTTCTAGTTCGACAAACTTACTTTTAATTTGTTTTATGTTGCCGATAATGTTTTCTTTTTGAAGCTCTAAGTCTCCTAGTGAAATTTTAGCTTGCGTAAAAGAATTATTTAAATCTTGTAATTTACTTAATTCTTCTGATGTTAATTGTTTTGACATAATTTTAAATTTAATTTATTCTACAAAGATATGAATTTTATTCTTGATTGTTTTTTCTGCTCTTCTCCCAGCTGCGACCCACAAAATATGCGCCATATACAGTTACTAACAGGGTTTGAAAAATTGGAATATAGGCTTCAGTTATTTTAAATTCACCAATATTACCATCAGTAAAACATAATGCTGTAAATATAATTGTAAGATATATCAGAACCATAGGTCTTATATTTTTAGATAGCCAACTATCTGATTGCATGTCGTACTTCCAACGCTCAGTTACTTGTTGTTGTGCTTCTTTGTCAGCTTGTTCTAATATTTCTTGAATCTTTTGTTTGGCAGCTAGTCTTTCTTCATCTGTTGTTACTAAGTCATCAATAACACTTCCGACTTGTTTTATAACGCCACCTGTTAACCATTGTATAATTTTCTTCATAATCCTTTATATTCATTAGACGCATCAAAGCTTGGACAAGCTTTGGTTGAAAAATCCCTATGCCCATGTATAGAGGCTTCAGGGAATATGTTTTTTAGTAATCTTAATAATAAAAGAAAGCTTGCTATTTGAGCACTTGTTCTATTGTCCTCTGGACACATATCTTTGTCAACCCCACCAGCATAACAAATGCCAATTGAATTTTTATTGTATCCTTTAGTATGAGCTCCTGATTGTTCTAATGGTCTTCCAATTTGTATTTGACCATCTCTCTTTATAAAAAAATGGTAGCCAATACCTGACCACCCTCTTTGTTTATGCCATTCATCTACTTTATCAGCATCCACATCCATGTCTGGAGGCGTGGCTGAGCAATGAATAATAATCTTATTTATTTTTCTTTTCATTATAATTAATCCATATTCGTTGCGCTGTATAAACTATAGAAGCCACTAATAGAATTAATTTTAATACCATCTCTACATGAGTCATTGAAATAGCTAAGCTAACAAAATTAAATGCGTATATTTTCAAATCTTGCAAATTCATTACTCTTTGACAATTGTATACTCTACTTCTAATTCTAAAAGTGCGCTATTGTTTTGAACATATCCTACCATAGGGCTACTATTTCTCCTGCAGTTGTTCCTGTATTATAAACTTGAACTACGTTTACAGGGAAAAACTGTCCTGCATAACATCCAACAAATATTACATCGTCACCGCCTGCGGTTTGAACTCTTACGTTTCCTGGTAAACCTATGTATAAAGCACAACCATTATTTATCCCATCAGGATTCGATACGTTTGGTATCAAATCTGTATCGCTGGGAGTTACTACTGCCGCTCTATTAGCTGTTAATTTTGTATATGCCATTTTCTATTTGGTATAAGGGAATTTTCTATTCAAACTGTCTCTGCGCTCTTTGCAGCCACAAGGTTTCCCTGTTACCTTGCTTACAGTATCAACCACTTTTTTTATTCCAGTGACTGTTGTTACTTTTTCTATTGTATCTCCTAAGCCTCTTGATTTCATTTCTTACAAGTACATAATTTATTTGGACACTTTTCAATATCTTTAAAACTAATTGCTTGCATCCATGAATTCCATGTGCACTGAAACTTACACCAAACGGATTGAATCCACAATCCTAGTTTTACAAAAGCTTTTCCCATAATTATTTTTTAATTGTAGCTGCTAAATGAGCGTGAACCTTTCCGTCCTTAATACACTTGTGCTCGTAGCTCATACTATGGTCACCACCATAAGCGTGGCCATAATCTTTTTTAGACATTGCCTTTGATTCGTCACGTCTGCTTTTTAAAGACTGAGGCTTCTTACCATGCTTTGCTCCTAATGACTCATCGAGTCTTGAATTATATCCTTGTTTCATTTTTATGTTTTTGTGTCTGGTACAAAGATACTAATATTTTCCTTTACGAGTTTTTGGGGAAGACTTTGTTGAACCGCCTTTCCCAGCCCATAAATTTTTACATGCCCAATAGCGTGCAGTTAGCTTTGATGTAGCTGTACTGCACTTGTGGCGTGCTTTAAAACTTTTCCTAGCGGCTGCCGAATAATTGTGTCCATAACCTTTTGCGCCAAAGTGAATTAGCTTTTCTTTTCCACCCTCACATGCTTTTACCATACGCTTTTTCCCTGCCCTATCTGATGGACGAGGTTTGTTACAAGCCATTTTACTTTTATCTGCCATATTATTCGTTTACACAAGCCTCTAGCTCTTTTACTTTTAATTTAAGCGCATCAACATCGCTGACAACTTTTTCTTGATATTTCTCTAAATATATTAATCTCATGTTTTGCTCCGCATCATCAGGTAAAGAGCCTAGTTCACCTCTTGGCCACTTTACTCTAAACTCAGAGTTCATTTCAAGCTCAGATTCCATTCTCATCAGATTTATATTCATCTGTTGAATTTCAGCAATCAACGTAAAATAAACCGCTGCTATCGACAATAATCCTGTGCAAATAGCAATTATGGTTTTAACATTTACGTTAAACTTTGTATCTTCACTAAGTTCTGCCATGCTATGCGTTTCTTACTCTTGCCGCTGATGTATTAGCAACAAATTGTTTTCCTTTCTTCCCAGCCTGCTTTTTCTTTCTAGCTGTTGCGGCTAATTGTCTTTTTGATAAACTACGAGCTTTAGCCAATGGCAAACATCGGTCTGGATTCTTTTTATCCTTAGAAGTTCCGCATGGTCCTTTTATCTTACCATCAGTTCCTATTCTAACCCATTTCTCGTCTCGCCATTTTTTAAGTTCGCCCATTATTTTTTACATTTGAGTGTCACCTGTAGAAGAAACGCCTGTATACAATCCATCTTTTATGCCAACAGTTGGTATTTTTGTGGTACTTTTGCGTTTTTGTTTTGGCAAAATGTATCTTTTATATTCGTCACTTCTTTTGTCTAGTTTGTATTTTTTTCCATCCGAAGCCGTAACAACAACGTACCCCTTTCCATTTCTATCTTTTCCTAGCTTACTCATTTCTTTTTCTTTTTATAGCTTGTCTTTGACTTAGGCTTAGCTTTTGCTTTAGTTTTTTTTCCGTACATAATTATTTCTTTTTAGCACCCTTAGCGTAATTAGGGTCTTTACAATATTTACTTGCAGCCATATTCGCATACGCAGACGGATATTTATCAAAGGTTCTTTTTGCCCAAGCTATTCCTGCTGCGCAAATCTTATTACCTTTTCTTTTAGTTGCTTTTTTTGCCATCAGTAATAGTTATTTTCTTTTCTCCTGTAGCAACCTCTTTAACTGTTTTAGCGGCATCACCAACATCACTGGCAACTTTTTTTACTTTGCCTTTAATTTTATCTCTAAGGTCTCTAATGCGTTGTTGCTTACAAGCTTTCAACCTTTCTTTTTCCATTGAGCCTAGCTCACTTCTCTTTTTCCCTGGGTATAGTTCTTCTATACAAGATTTTTTCATTTCTGCCATTATATTGTTTGTATTGCGATTGACATTTCAACTTCAGCGTCACTAGATAATATTGAACCTATTTCAACTCCAGATACATTTATAATGTCACCTGCAGACAAAGTAAATTCAGTTGTGCTTGTTTTAAAAGGATAACCCCCATTATCTGAACCATCAAATACTAATCCTGTAAAATCTCCAACAAAATCATAATTAGCTGAATCAGTTGTCTTCCCTGAATTATTATTCATCTTGTAGAGTTTTACCTGCCAACTATTTCCAGCTGATATAACAGCCGAGTCTGCAGAAATCCACTTTATAGATGCACCTACAATCTTACAATTAAAAGGAATTGCAAGTACTGATGAATGGTCGCTTAATGGAAGAGCTTGAATCCCAAATTCTAAAGTGTCCCCAAAAATTCCAGGGTCACCACCAAATACATTATGAAATGTTCCTGTTACAATAGACTTTGGAGGAACTATTTCTGGAAGTAAATCGTCTGGAGATATTTGTATATTCTCTAGACCTGTGTACCCCACTAGGTAATCAACTTGACTAGGGTCTGTTTTTATTTCAAATTGTGAAAATTTTTTATTTGCCATTTTAAATTATTTTATTTTTAAGGTGCTACGCACAATTCAGGAAACATTCTGCTGTCTCCAATAACTAACTCTTGTTCGCAGAACTCATCGAGCTCTGTAATTATAAAACATATATCTGGTATGTCTTCGTTTCTTTTGTCTTGAAATGGTATGCCATTTCCATTACCTATAGCTGTTCCCATTATGCGTTTTTACTTGCTCTTCTATGTTCACCAAAACTCCTCATGCCTCTAAGCTTAGTAGCAGCAACAGTTGTTCCGCTTGAATTAGAAGATTTTGATTTCTTCTTTTCTTTATCAAGGGATGCTTGTAAGCTCTTAATTTTTTGTATTGCTGCATTTCTAAAGTTGATGTTGTTATTATCATCTTTAGATTTGTCTTCTTCTTTAGGTTTAGTTTTGTCTGACATAATTTATTATCTTTGTTGCAAAGTTACAAAATTTAATTTATGTCTATTCGAGGGTCTGACTACCTGAAATATTGGAGGGTTATTAGATATTTTATAAAAGCTAAGTACGGATTATCACAAGCCGATTTAGACATGCTGCTCTTTCTTTATTCTGAAGATTACTTCTCTAAAGATAAGTTCAGTGAGTTTGATGAACTACTATCGTGGGACGTTAATAGATTTGATAGACTACTTAGAGATGGATGGATTGAAGTATTTAGAAAAGGGACTAGAAATAGAAAAGGAATATATCAGTTATCATACAAAACTGAAAGAGTTATAAGTGGAATATATAAAAAACTAGAGGGTAAAGAGATTCCTACCAGTACATCATTTAACCCCATGTTCGCCAAGAACGTGTCATACACCGACAAGGTGTATCGAAATTTTATAATTCAAATTAACAAAGAGATTCGTGATGCAAAAAAAGAACTTTGATATTCAATATGTTCTTGACAAACTAAATCTAACTCTAGAAGAATTAGATGCGCTATCAGACACTGGACCTGTCATAGATGTTAAATCATATCTTGCGGAGCGTAGAAAATCAAACATACATGGCTATGGAATGTTTGCTAAACGTAAAATTTTAAAAAATGCTTTTATTGGAATGGCCTCGATTGATAATACCTACAAAACGTATCTAGGTAGATACACTAATCATTCAGCCAATCCGAATATAGCTTTTCTATATAATCAATCAAATGATTTATTAGTAAAGGCCCTACAAGACATAGAAGCAGGAGAAGAATTATTTTTAGACTATACATCACATTTTCTTAATCCACAGTATTTATAATACTACAACTACATCTCTTTCCTGAATTACAGTAAACTTTTCGTTTTCTATAAGCATTGTGTATCCTTGACGCTTGTCATAGTAGATAACATCGCCTTTGTTTATGACCTCAACATTAGTTCCTGGCTCAATCACCTTACCTTTGCTGTATCTGAACTGAGACGTGTCTTCAGAAGATAACAATAATCCTGATGAGGTTTTAACCTCTTCATTAATTACTTCAATTAAAATATTTTTTCCTATTAACTTCATAGTCTTGTATATATATAAACATCTTCTACATCACACTTATTGTTACTACAAGTGTAATTACCTACTATTCCATCTCCATCAACTCCATAGTCTTCATAGCTATGGTCACCTCCCCAGATTAAATTTGAATTACAATTAGGACATTTCATATCTATTTAGTTTCGTATGAGCGTGCCATAGTTACAATGGCATTAGTTGATAGTATCGTTGTTGCTACTGAAACAGCATTTTGTAAAGCTGTTCTTGTTACTTTAACTGGGTCAATAACCCCCATCTTTATTAAGTTACCATATTGGGAATTTTTTAAATCATAACCCTCACCGACATGCGGAGGTCGTGGATAAATTTCGTCAAAGTCTTTTCCTGCATTATTTATAATCTGTCTTGCTGGTGCTTGTAATGCATACTTCATTATGTTAGCAGCAATCTTTTCATTGGCTGTGGGTGAGCAAGGCTCACATATTTCATAGGCCAACCCATACAGAGCCATGCCACCACCAGGAAGTATGCCCTCCTCTAGTGCGGAACGTACTGCACATACCGCATCGTCCACTCTGTCATATAGCTCTTTTTGTTCTAGGTCTGTGTTCCCACCTACATATATAACACCGATGCCACCAGTAAGCGAAGCTATCCTGGACATGATGAAATCTTTTTCCGTTTTTGTTTTTGCTAAATCATACGCACCTTTTAATTCTGCCACTCTGCCGTCAACTGCGTCTTGGTTTACAGAATCATCTTTAAGGATGACTGTTGAGCCACGTCCAACTATCACCTTGGCTGCATGGCCCAAGTCATCAGCACTTATAATGCTCAGGTCATCCCCAGTCTTTTCAGAAAAATAAGTAGCTCCTACTGTATATGCAATATCCTGCATCAACTCATGTTGCTTGTACCCAAAGTTCGGTGGTGCAATATTACATATCTTTAAATTGTTTTTCATCACATTGGCCGCCAATGTATTTATTACATTAACCGATGTAGGCGCAATGATAAGTAGTTTTTTGTTTTGTTGTATGATTGGCTTTAACACACCCTCAATCTGAAGTATGTTGCTTATCTCAGCATCAGACACCAGGATATGCACATCTTCTAATATACACTCATCTTTCTTCTGGTCATTGATAAACAATGGAGATGAATATCCCCTGTCTACCTTTATACCCTTAGTGGTTTCATAATACGTCTCGCTGGTTTGTGATTTCTCTACAGTGACAACACCATCTTTACCAACCTCCTTATATACGTTAGCAATCGTAGTGCCCAACTCCTTGTCGTTGTTGGCTGAAATAATCGCAACATCTTTCATCTTTCGCAAAGATAATTTCTTGGAGTCTGATTTTAAATCCTCAATCACCTCTTTCGTAAGCTCATGCATGTGACGTAATACATCTGTTCGATTAACATCTTCAGTAATCAACTCTGTACCTTTCTTTACTAACGCCTCTGTCAATACTATCGCAGTGGTCGTTCCGTCTCCAGCTGTAGTGGCCGTCTTGTCGGCAGCCTCTTTCATCATACGAACCGCAAGGTTCTCGACTGGGTCGATGAGGTTAATAGATTTAGCTACTGTAACTCCGTCTTTCGTAACAGTAATGCCTCCAATATGTTCCTGTGATTCTATAAGTACTGTGTTGCCCTGTGGGCCGAGTGTACTCTTAACTGCGTTTGATAATTTGGTGATTCCAGAGATTAACTTCTCTCTGCCGTCCTCACCGAAGCGTAGCTCCTTGGGAGAATATCCTTGATTCATATTTTAAGTGTATTTAATTTAATGCAAATATAGTAAATAATTTCAATACATATATATGTTATATACGGCTGCTCCTATATATATATATATTTTATTATAATTAATCGTGTAAAAATTTTTGACGTTTTGGTTTTTTTTATAACATTTATAACATTAGTATTGATTATCAGTTAGTTAGCTATTTAAAGTCAACACTAAGTCAACACTAAGTCAACATTAGAATAACACATAAACAAAAAAAAGAGGGCACTACCCCTCTTCTCTTTAGACAAAGTCTATTCATCAAACACTACGCAATTATAGTTTCTTAAATAAGTTAATGTTAGATTCAGCTAACTCGTTGCCCTCTGCAATCATACGAACCTTTTCAGCTCGCTTCATTTGTTTACGCATACGTGCAGCTTTTGTAATACCCATCTCACACTC
>Ga0222719_10001514_pt1 | contig 22357 bp, 19 predicted proteins | sample C33_34DmetaG_FD_165039 | JGI IMG/M metagenome (GOLD analysis project Ga0222719, IMG submission 165039) | Estuarine water microbial communities from San Francisco Bay, California, United States - C33_34D | ecosystem: Environmental > Aquatic > Marine > Unclassified | place: USA: California...
GATAAATGGAGGAGAACCTACAATGATTAAGGAACATGGGTATTTTCTTGAAAAATTTATAAAGGATGGAACTAGTAAAAACGTAGACTTACATTATAGCTTAAACTGTACTCAATTCCCAGATAAATTTATAGAGATATGGAAAAATTTTAGGAATATAAGAATACATTTATCTATAGATGATCTAGAAGAGAGAAATTACTATGTTAGATTTCCTTCTGATTGGAATCAAATTATGAAGTCTTTTAATAAGATTTTAAAATATAAAGATGTGTTTCACTTAGAGGTTTGTCAAACAGTTAGTGCATTAAATGTTTTTAATATTAATAACTTTAAAAAGTTTACTCTAGATAATGATTTACATATTGCTCATAATTACGTACATTATCCAAATCATCTACAAGTAAATTTAATACCGGATGATATGAAAAAACAAATACTTGACAACATTGATTCCCTCTCAGAAGAAGAAATAGCAAAACTATCAGGTGAGCTTTATAGACCGTTAGAGAATCAAGATAGTGCAAGATTCTATAGGTTTATTAATATGTTAGATAAACACCGTAAAGTTGAGATAGGAGATTTTTTACCAGAATGGAAACAATATTTTTAATATGAAGTATGCATGTCCTTTACCGTGGGTTGGTTTTTCTAATGATCCTGATGGGTCAGTTAGGCCTTGCTGTATATATAAAGAAAATATTAAAGATAAAAACGATAATATTTTTTATATACAAAACTCTTCTGTAAAAGATATTTTTCATAGTGATTATATGAAAAAACTTCGAAGTCAATTCAAAAGAGGAGAAAAACCTTCTGGGTGCTCTACTTGCTGGACTGACGAAGAAAATGGATATACAAGTAAGAGACTTAACTACATAGATATTCATAGAAATATACTAGACTTTAACAGCTTACCAGAGTACCCTTTAGATTACCAGTTAATTCTAACTAATGCCTGCAACTTGAAATGCAGATCTTGTAGTTCTTCCCATAGTACCGGGTGGTTAACAGAAGTAAATAAGATGACCGAAGAAGACAAAAAAGAACTACATCAGAGGGACTATGAAATGCCTTATGGCCAATCTGGTGATCAAGAGAGTGTATTTTTAAAGGATATTGATACTTGGGGTGCTAATGTTAAAAGAATGGAGGTAGTAGGAGGTGAACCATTCTACACTAACGTTTGGGAGAAAGTATGGGATAGACTTATAGAAAAAGGATATTCCAAAAATATAGACTTAACTATGTCTACAAACGGCACTTTTTTTAAAGAAAAATTACTACATAAGTTAGCTAAAAATTTTAAAACCATTGGTATAGCGTTAAGTATTGATGGCACCGGAAGAATGTTTGAATACCTTAGAAAAAATGGAGACTGGGATAAAGTTAAAGAAAACCTTATAATGTTTCATAATTTTCATAGGATCTCTAACTACTCTAATATCTATTTAAATTACACATTTACGATATCGTGGATTAATGTTATAACTTTACCTGAAATGACAACCTGGGTAAGAAAAAACACACCAGGATTTAAAATTTGGTATAATTTAGTACACGCACCAAGTTTTATGAGTTTATGGAATATTCCAACAGGACTTAAAGAAGAAATTATTAAGAATCTATCTACTTACAATTGGCAAAATAATAAGAAAGATATAGAAGGATTAATAAATTTTATGAATAGTAAGAGTATAAATGATGAAATGTTTGAAAAAACTATAAAAAAACTTTTACTTTTAGATCAATATAGGAACGATAACAGTATAGAACTTTTAAAAGAGCACTATAAAAATATTTACCAATATGTCGAATAAATCTTTTTGTATACTTCCTTTCGTTCACTTAGCAACACACCCTAATGGTAAAGTTACCCCATGTTGTGAATCTAAACTATGGTCATCTAATGGAAGTGAAAACTTACAACTTGGTGTAGCTACTTTAGGAGAAATACGTAACAGTGAAAACTTTACATCATTGAGAAATGATATGCTAAACGGTAGATTGAATGATTCATGTAATTTCTGTTATGACAGAGAGGCAGCTGGTTTAGATTCAAAAAGAACAAGAGAAAATTCTAAACATAATGTTGATTATAACGATATAGATAAGTATAAGTCCCTACCATTAGAGTCTATTGAATTAAGATTAGGTAATATATGTAATGCAAAATGTGTTATTTGTCATCCCTTTGCAAGTTCAAAATGGAATGAGGATATCACAGATGAAATTCAAGCTATAGATGGAGATTATAAAAAAGCAATACTTAATAATACCTGGTTTAGGGATAACGATTTTTATGATAGTTTATTAGAAAAAAGTGATCAAATAAAGTACATCTGGTTTAACGGTGGCGAGCCTTTATTAATTAAAGAACATTTAAAGTTTTTAAACAAATTAGTAACTTTAGGAATTACTAAAGATATAGAGTTAGAATACCATACTAATGGTTCTTTAATTACGAATAAAATAATAACTTTATGGCAGCAGTTTAAATTTGTTAAGATTACTCTATCTTTAGACGATATTTTAGATAGATTTCACTATGCTAGATTTCCATTAACTTTCGATAAAGTCGAGGATGGAATTAAACTTTTAAAATCTAATAACATACATTATGATATAATACCAACAGTTAACTTATTAAACGTCTATAACATGACCAACATATATCAGTATTTTTTGGATAAGTATAATAAAAAATGTATGTTTAACTATTTAAGGTTTCCTAAATTTCAAAGTATAGTAAATTTACCTGAAAAAATTAAACAAAAAATTATTAAACAAAGTAGGCTACCTAAAAGATTACACAACGAATTAGAATACGAATTCTATTCAGAAAAAAGTAATGGTTTATCAAAAGCAGTTAGTTTCTACCGTGCATTAGATAAACAGAGAGGAGTAGAACTAGAAAAGTATTTACCAGAATGGAAATTTTATCTCAATAGTGAATAAATAGTATGAAAGATTTTAGTAAATATATCTGTACTAATCCTTTTAATTATACGGAACTAACCGTTAACAGTCAACATATGTGCTGTAATGAATGGATGTCTCTAAATATAAATACAAAAGGAACTCTACACGATAATTGGAATAGTGATAAAGCAATATCAGCAAGACAGTCTATGTTAGATGGTTCTTTTAAATATTGTTCGACAGATAAATGCCCTCATTTAAACGAAGTAGCCCACAGAGACAGACCATCTGGTCCTATTAAGTTGAAAACAGACGAATTAGTAGAAAAATTAACTAAACAAAAGTTACCAAGTTCTATGAAAGTAGTATTTGATAGTGCATGTAATTTAGCATGTCCATCATGTAGAACTAATTTTATCAAAAACGAAGACTATATAACTAATAAATCCAGACATATTCTAACAGATGTCGAAAAATCATACGGTAATTCGTTAGAGTTCATATCAATGTCTGGTTATGGTGATCCGTTTTATAGCGAAGCATTGTTTGAATGGTTAGTTAATTTTGATAGAGAAAAATACCCAAAGATGAATAATATACATTTACATACAAATGGTATGTTATGGAATGAACTAAATTGGAAAAAAATTAAATTAGCACACCCTTATATAAAATCAGCAGAAATTTCGATTGATGCAGCAAAAGCTGAAACTTATCATAAAGTTAGAAAAGGAGGGAAATGGGATCTTTTAATAAAAAATCTTAAATTTATAGATACATTAACACAAGTAAACAGTATAACCCTGTCTTTTGTTATTCAGAATGATAACTATAAAGAAATAGTTACTTTTTACAAACTTATGAAAGGTATATTTAAAAATCAAAAAAATATTACAATACAGTATTATAAGATATTAAATTGGGGTGTACTATCAGAGGAGGAGTTTACTAAAAAAGCTGTATGGGATGAATCACATACTAACTATAATAAGCTTGTAAAAGAAATTAAATTACTAGATTCATATAACGATAAAAGAGTAGTACATAGTCTACATGGAATATAAAAAAGAACATTTAAAGAAATCTAATACCTTTTGTATAGCACCTTGGCTGTCTATACACACATGGCCTGATGGTAAAACTTTCCCTTGCTGCCTATGGAACTCAGGAGACCCTGTAGGTAATATAAATAATGAAAGCTTAGAACAGATATGGAATAATGAAAAAATGAAACAAACCAGAACTGGGATGCTAAAAGGTGAAAAAATAAGTTCCTGTAAAAGATGTTACCATTTAGAGGATACCGGGGATATATCCTACAGACAGAGAATAAACAAAGAACATTGGGATAAAATCAACTATATTGACAGCACAGATAAGGACGGTAATTTAAATATTATGAATTTACACTTATGGGATATTCGTATATCTAATTTTTGTAATTTTAAATGTAGGAGTTGCGGATTCGGATTAAGCTCTTCTTGGTACTCTGATGCTGTGGCGTTAGGGCAGACACCAGAAAAGGCTCTAATTAATATAAATGATAAATCTTCTTTTATGGATATGTTAGAACCACATTATGACTGTGTAGATGAAATTTATTTTGCAGGAGGTGAACCACTAATGATGCCAGAACATTATCAAATACTAGATAAGCTTATAGAATTAGGAAGAACAGATGTAAATATAAGGTACTCTACTAATTTTTCAAAAATGTCATTTAAGGGTAAACATATCTTTGAATACTGGGAAAAATTTCCTAATTTAGAGTTATACATAAGTATAGACGGAGTAGGTAAGATTGGCGAATATGTAAGAAAAGGATATGACGATAAAGTATTTGAACAGAATGTATCAGATTATAAAAATTCAGGAATACAACACACCGATTATGCATATGCTATTACTTATGGAGCTTTAAATTACTTACACTTGTTTGATATGGTGTTAGATTTTATAAAAAGAGATTTTATAGATAAAGAGTTAGACAAAGGAACAAGGACATTATTTTTTAGCCCAATAGACTATCCCCCGCACTACGACTCAGCATTTCTACCTAATAAATTTAAAGTAAAATTCAAAGAAAGATTAGAAGGGTTTGAATCTGAATTAAGAAAAACAGAGGTAAGTAATCGCGTTATAGAAGATCTAATAAGTAAATTAAACACAGTCTATAGAAGAAGTGTAAGTAAAGACTATAATCATAAAGAAATGTCGGAATGTAAAAGCATTACAGATAGATTAGATAAAATTAGAAAAGAAAAATTTTTCGAAGTATTTGGGTACGTAACTTCTGAATTTATAGAATAAAAAAACTATTTTTAATGAAATGATAAGATTAGTATACGACAAATTAAAAACTTCTAATGCCAGTAAATCTGAAGGCGTGTTTACATACGATACATTACGCGGTATCCTTAGCCACTATCCTCAAAGTTTTAAAGAGCAAACTTTAGAGTCAACCGATAAAGATACTGATAGCTATTATGCTGTATCGCCATCATGGGCTGAAATAGCTTTTGGAGAAACCAGCCCTGGATTCATCGAACATATCAGCTTAGAGGCTTTAATTCGGTTACAAGATCCTCAAGACAGGTTAAAACTGTTAATAAACTTTGTATGGGAAGGATTTGACCTAAATTTTAAGAGTCATTTACTTATAAATTATATAAATTCTTTAGTTAGTAATTATAGTATTGATGGTAAAAAAATATTTTTTATATTCGGGGATATTAATGTGAAAAGAACTCTAGAATTAACTGATGTAAAGTTTAATATTCCCGATAGCAATATTCTTGGATTAAACCTCTTTGAAGGGGTAGCATCTTGGGATTTTATAAGTCAAAATCTTTCACCTTCTTTAGAAGTTACTTTAAATAAGAAAAAAAAATTTCTATGTAAAAATGGAGTAGCTCGTCCTTGTAGAATGTACCTAGCAAGTGCTTTTTATAATAAACAGCTTTTAGATAAGTTCTATTTTTCTTGGCTAAATCATGCTAAATGGAATTATGATGAACATATAGAATATGCTTTCTCTAAATACAATCATGGAAAAATAAATGAAAAATTTTTAAACTCATTTTTAGAATTCATAAAAAATGAACCCTATATCTTAGATATTACCAGTGAGGAGGCAACCGACAGAACTCACCAGGTATATAATAATAATAAGCTATATAGAGACAGTTATGCTTCTCTTGTAACAGAGACCGTAGTAGACGATTACAACAAGGGTGTTTTATTTATTAGTGAAAAAACATATCAACCTATTTACAATCTGCATCCTTTCATTAATGTAGGAGGACCTGGTATATTAAAACATTTAAGAAATGACGGTTATGCTACTTTTCCTGAATTATTTGATGAAAGTTATGATGAAATAGGAGACTGCAGTACTAGGATAAATAAAATAATAACGGAAGTAGAGAAATTTTGTAATATAGATACTAAAATTTTAGATGACATTTACACCAGTAAGACATTTCAAGATAAATTAATTCATAATTTAAATACCTTTGAAAAAAGAAACGGTCAACATGAATATAAAAAAGTTGTTAACTGGCTGTTAAAGCATGGAAATGCAAATCACTTAATATAGAAAAATGACTAAATTAGTATACTATAGCTCTCTTTTTAAGAATTACATAGAGAGAAAAGGTATAATAGATAATCTTGAATTAAAATATATAAAGGAACTAACTTCTTTTTGCTCCCCCACAGATTTATTTATTAATTCAATATGGGGTGAAGTAGATGATACACTAATAGAGTTAATTAAACAAAAACCATCCCGAGCTATCGTATATAGCGGTATGGACTGGGAAAATACTGTGTGTCAAAAAGACTTTCATAACTTTATTAATAAACATATTAAAAACACACTTTACATAGGTAACAGTGACGGTATAGGGTATTTTAGCTTCTGGCTGTTTTTTATCGAAAAATATTATAAATCCTATCCTATTGAGCAGATTGAACTAAATAATCCTAAATATCTTTATATATGTCTTAATAGAAAAAGACATCCACATAGAGTTGAATTAATAGATAGATTAAAAGAAGAAGGTTTATTCGAATACGGATTAGTATCTCTTGGCGGTGATTTAAAAAATAATATACCTCAACTAAATTTAAATGTAGATGTAGATGAAGTAGATGGTAATAGAGCTACTGATTATAAATTTGGTGATATACCTAACGATATAAGTTCTATAGGAGGTCTAGCTAATTGGAATAATACCCTTATTAATATAGTTACAGAAACTACTACCCACACTCATACATTTATTAGTGAAAAAACATGGAAACCTATATTAGGGTTAAGACCTTTTATGATAGTTGGTGATTATAAAATTTATTCTTATCTTAAAGATTACGGTATAGATACTTTTGATGATATATTCGGAACAGGTTATGAGCATCCTTGGGTATATAACAGGATTGAATGGGTAATTAATAACTTAAAAAAGTATTCTAGTACTAATTTACTAGACATGTATAAAGATTTATATCCTAGATTAGTCAAAAATAAATTACAGCTACAAAAAATTTTTAAGATTAACAGTTCAAGATATCAAAAAGTTATAAATTTAATAAATAGAAATTCATAATATTTATTAGAATAAAAGCAAGTTAATATGAATATAGGGTTTATAGGAGTTGGAAAACTCGGAAAAGAAGCTGCTGAAGTAATGGCAGAAAAACATGACGTTATAGGATACGATATTACAGAAATATCCCCTGAAAATTTTAATATGGTAGGTACCATAGAGGAAGCCTGTAAAGATAGAGAAATGATCTTTATTGCTGTACCAACACCTCACCACCCAGACTACGACGGTAGATACCCTACCTCACATTTACCGAATAAAGATTTTGATTATAGTATAGTTAATAACGTATTAGATGAAGTAAACAAGTACGTTAATAAAGATCAACTGGTAGTACTAATATCAACTGTGCTTCCTGGAACCATAAGAAGAGAGTTTATAGATAAGATATCAAATGGTAGATTTATATACAATCCCTACTTAATTGCAATGGGGACTGTAAAATGGGATATGGTTAATCCAGAAATGGTAATTATAGGAACTGAAGACGGTTCTATGACAGGAGATGCTAAATTACTATTAGATTTCTATAGAACGTTTATAACTGAAGGCACTCGATATGAAGTAGGAACTTGGGATGAAGCAGAAGGAATTAAAATATTTTACAATACGTTTATATCAACTAAAGTAGCATTAGTCAACATGATACAAGATGTAGCAGAGAAAAACGGTAATATGAATGTTGATATAGTTACTGGTGCTTTGGAAAGATCAACACACCGTATATTAGGTAAAGCGTATATGAAAGCAGGTATGGGAGATGGAGGGGGATGTCATCCAAGAGATAATATTGCATTAAGGTATATGGCTGAAGAATTAGGTTTAGGTTATGATTTATTTGATGCTATAATGAAAGCAAGAGAAATACAAGCTAAAAATTTAGCTCTTAAGATGGTAATGGAATCATACAAAACAGGCCTACCTTTAGTAATATTAGGTAAAGCATATAAACCAGATGTAGAATACGAGGACGGTTCTTCTTCTATACTTGTAGGACATTACTGTCAATCCGCATACGGTAATAGGTTTAAAGTTACTTATGACCCAATTGAACCATTTAAAGCTGTATACCTATTAGGACATATGGGTAAACACCACGACTATGATTTCCCAGAAGGTTCAGTAGTAATAGATCCATGGAGATCTTTTGTAACCGATAGGAATATAATGGTTATTCATTACGGTAATACTAGATGAGTAAAAGTACAAAAGGTTTTATAGAACAAAACAATCAGTTCATAGATGGTGGTACCGATACGATGTACTGGAAACTGAAGGTAGGAGGAGATATCGACTGGATGGGTGTACCTAATTCCAAAGCTACTATTAATAGGACAAAATCTAATAATAGCCTAACATACCCAGGTGCGTTAGTTTATGAAGCTACTTACAACTTTGATGAAAACGGATTAAGGTATACACCTGAAAACACCTCACCTAATAAGAAGTATAGTTTATTTTTTGGAGATTCACAAACATTTGGAGAAGGGTTAAATGATAATCAAACATTGCCATTTTTATTCCAGAAATATAGTAGCGACTTTAATAGTTTTAATTTTGGATTTCCTGGTGCTTGCCCCAGCAATATGTTAGGATGGTTAAAAAAAGAAAAAATTCAGTCTAAGTTTAAGAATGTAGAAGGTGAAGTATTCTATGTAATTAGAGATGGAGATATAAGAAATATTAATAAATTAGAGGAATCAATCACACCTAATGAATTTAAAGAAGAGCATTTTAAAAAATTATCTAATATTTTTAAAGAGAGTGAAGAAATTATAAAAAAAATTTCTCCTAAACTCAACCTTACAGTTGTTATTATCCCTTTAACATTTAGCCATAAAGAGATCATTACAGCCCTATCAGATTTAGATATTAAACTTCTAAACTTCTATTATATAGATTTAGGATACCTTACAAATAATTATTCAAGATTTTTAGACGGAGCTCATACTTGTGAGAGTAATAATATTTTAGCAAAATTAATTTCTGATAAGTATAACAAGAGTTATAACCCTATAAATTTATTTGATTCTAAACCCTTAACTAACATAGAAGAAATAAGTCAAAGAATAGAAATAGAATCTTTCTTTATGCATTATTTTTCTGATTACCCAAAAGATGATGCTGGTGTTATAATTGCAAATATTTTAAAGTTCTTTTTTAAAGACACTAAAGAAGAAAGATTATTTCAACTTTCAGAAAAAAAGTTTTACGAAAAAATTGAACTTATAGATATTTTGCTAGAGAAAAATATACTACCTTCTGATACCTACAAATTATTTTTAGAGGATAAGCTATATGTGGATAAGGAACAACTATTTCAAGAAACAAATTTTAAATTATTATCAGAAGAATATAAAAGTATTTTTCTAAAAATTTATATTAACTTATATGAGTAAGACTATAAAATTAACAGAACGAGAATTAAAAGCTATAGAATCTATAAAGGACCGTAAACAAGCTATCAAAAATGAAATATCTGATATAGGAATGCATAAGATGAATCTTAAAATTAGACAAGATAAGTTAGATGATTTTTATAGCAAAACTTTAGAATTAGAAACTCAAATTGCAAAAGGATTAGAAGAAAAATACGGAAAAGGATCTATAGATATACAATCAGGGATATTTACTCCTTTGCAGTAAAATTTTCACTAAATTATACTCTATTTATATATGTAGACGAACACCACACACATAGAGTGGTTTCGATTATTTACATATATTTATATAAGACAATATTATAAACTTTACCGAAAATGGCAGAAACAATAGTCTCACCAGGTGTTTTTCAAAGAGAAAACGATATCTCTTTCATCACACCAGCACCAGTAGAAGCAGGAGCAGCAATTATAGGACCTACTGTAAAAGGACCAGTAGAAATTCCAACTGTTGTAACCTCATATAACGATTACGTAAGAAGATTTGGAGACACATTCGAATCTGGTTCAGATAACCACGAATTTCTCACATCTATGGCAGTTAAGTCTTACTTCCAACAAGGAGGTGATTCTTGTCTAGTTACTAGAGTAGTATCAGGAGCATATACTAGAGCTACAGCAACAGACGTAGTAGCAACAAGTGGATCAGCTCCATTTACAATTGAAACATTAGGACAGGGAGTTTTAATGAACAACGCATCAGCATCTGGAGCATATACTGGTTCAGTAAATGAAAACAGCGATGGTTCGTTAATTTCTGGTTCAACAGATAACCTTAGATGGGAGATTTCAAATGTAAGTAATGCAAAAGGAACATTTACACTTTCGGTAAGAAGAGGAGATGATAACTCAAAAAATAAAGTAGTCCTTGAAACATTCAATAACTTAACATTAGATCCAAATTCTGATAACTACATTTCAAAAGTTATTGGTGATCAAGTATTAACAAAGCAGACAGACGGAGCAGGTGTATTATATGTTGACACAACAGGATCATATGCAAATAGTTCAAACTATATTAGAGTAGCTTCAGTATCTAGAAACACTCTTAACTACATTGGCAACAACGGACTGATCAGAGAAACATCTGCAACTGGTTCATTACCAACAGTACAATCTGGATCGTTTGTTGGAGCAACAGGAGATGTAGCAGCAGGAGCTAATATGTACCACAACATTAGCACACAGACTCAAGGATTAGCAAATACTGATTATTCTGATGCTATTACATTATTAGAGAATACTGACGCTTATAGATTTAATGTAATATCAACACCAGGTTTAACTTATAATCTACACAGTGCAAGATTAGACACAGTAATTTCATTAGCTGAAACAAGAGGAGATTGTATTGCAGTTGTAGATACATTCGCATACGGAGCAACACTTACTAACGTAACTGGTCAAGCAGACTTATTAAATAGTTCTTATGGAGCTACTTACTGGCCTTGGTTACAAACACAGTCAGCTACAGGTAAAAATGTTTGGGCACCAGCATCAGTATTTATTCCAGGTGTATATGCATTTACAGATGGAGCAGCAGCACCATGGTTTGCACCAGCAGGACTTGTTAGAGGTGGAATTCCAGGAGTAATTCAAGCAGAAAGAAAACTATCAAGAAACGATAGAGATACTTTATACAGTAGTAAAGTTAACCCAATTGCTACATTCCCAGGAACAGGTATTGCAATCTTTGGACAAAAGACATTACAGACTAAAGCAAGTGCTTTAGATAGAGTAAATGTAAGAAGACTATTAATTGATCTTAAGAAATTTGTTGGAGATCAAGCAACTAATTTAGTATTCGAACAAAACACAATTGCTACAAGAAACAAATTCTTAGCATCTGTTAATCCATACCTTAACTCAGTAGTACAGAGACAAGGTCTTTACGCTTTCAAAGTAGTAATGGATGATAGTAATAATACAGCAGATGTAGTAGATAGAAATCAATTAGTGGGTCAGATATTTATACAGCCAGCTAAGACAGCAGAATTTATTATTCTAGACTTTGTTGTTGAACCAACAGGAGCAACATTTGGAGCATAATTTAAATTAAAGATATTTATAATAAAAGAGAAATAAAATGGCAATATTAAATCCCGGAGAAATTAACGTCCAAGCATTTGAACCAAAAGTACAAAATAGATTTTTACTATTAATGGAAGGTATAGAATCTTTTATGGTAAGAGCTATATCAACACCAGAGTTTACTGATGAGGTAATTACTTTACATCACATCAACTCTTACCAGAAAATAAGAGGTAAAAGAGAATGGGCTGATATGTCTATGACTCTATACGATCCAATTTCACCATCAGGGGCACAGCAAGTGATGGACTGGGCTAGATTGTCATACGAATCAGTAACTGGTAGAGCTGGTTACCAAGATTTTTATAAAAAACAGTTAACTCTACAACATTTAGGACCAGTAGGAGATATAGTAGGAGAATGGGTAATCGTAGGAGCTTTCATTAATAATGCAAACTTTGGAGATTTAGATTGGTCAAGTAGTGATCAAGTTGATATTACATTAAGTATTTCAATGGACTACTGTATATTAAATTACTAACCGCTACCCTACATAGTATTTAAGAAACCCGGCAATTAGTCGGGTTTTTTGTTGTTTCCAAAAAAATTTATTCGTATATTTATATTAAGACAAGTTATACTTAAAAGTTATTTATGAGCACAAAATTTAATTTACCAACAGAAACTTTAGAACTTCCTTCAAAAGGATTACTATATCCTGAAGATTCTCCATTATCAAAAGGGGAAATCGAGTTAAAACACATGACTGCTAAAGAAGAAGATATTCTTACCAATAGAAACTATATTGCAAATGGAACTGTAATAGATAAGTTACTACAATCAATGGTAGTTACACCAAACATTAATTTTAATGATCTTCTTATAGGAGATAAGAATGCTATAATGATTGGTGCAAGGATACTTGCATACGGAAAGGACTATACAATTACTTATCAAGGAGAAAAACATACAGTTGATTTAACAGCTATTGATCCAAAACCTATAAACGAGGCTGATTATCCAAACAGAGAAAATAAATTTAAATTTACACTTCCTTCATCAGGTAATGTAGTAGAGTTTAGATTACTTACTCACAAAGATGAAGATGCAATAGATAGAGAAGCAGAAGGTCTTAAAAAAATAGATAAAGATGTAGTAAGAGAGGTTACTTTACGTATGAGAGCGATGATTCTTTCTATTAACGGTACTACGGATAAAGCTGAAATTACTGATTTCGTAAACAACTACCTACTAGCAAAAGATGCTAGAGCATTAAGAGAGGAGTATAATAGAATTCAACCAGATCTAGATTTAACAGTTAAACTTAATGGCGTAGAGGAGGACGTCACTTTACCTATAGGGCTTAACTTTTTTTGGCCTGGACAGTAAGTACAAACAATCTCTTTTTAAACAAATACATGAAATAGTATTTCATGGTCAAGGAGGATATGATTGGCATACGGTTTATAATATGCCTGTATGGTTAAGAGAGTATACTTTTTCTGAAATTAAACAATACTACGAAAAACAACAAGAAGAAGTAAATAAAATCCAAAATAAAAATAAATCTACCAAACCAAAGGTTTTAAAACCTAATATTAAACCATCATATAAGACTAAGGCTTCAAAATAGAAGCCTTTCCTATTTATATAAAAGAATCTAAATGGCAAGAACACCAGAAGAAATAAGAGAATTTAATCTAGCAGCTCAAGAATTTTTGACTGTAATTACTAGTATTTCTAATAATCTTAAGGAAAATGCAAAGGAACAGAAAGTTGAAACTGATGAGACTATTGCTAAATCTGTTTTAGAAACAGCTAAGGCTAAAAGGTTAGCCGAAGAAGTAAAGCAGATAGGTGCTGAAGAAATTAGCAAACAAAAGAAAAGAATAAAGATTTATCAAGAAATAGATAATCTTAAGTCTATTCAAAGAGGTGTTGATACCGAAATACTAGAGTTAGAATCTAAACAAGAAGTAGTAACTGAAGGACTTTCTAAATTAGAGCAAAAAAGACTAGGTTACCTTCGAGATGCTAACGGTGAAATTGATGGTTTTTTAAATATTGCAAAAGAAGTAAAGCAAGAACTCCAAGAGATAGACGAAAAAACAGCATTCTTTAACGATATGGCAGATCTATTTAGAGGGATTCCTTTATTAGGTCCGCTGTTTAAAGAATTTGATGATGCAGCTCAAGCTGCAGCTAAAGCAGCCGCAGAAGGAGGTGATTATATGGCAGCAGGTGCCCAGCAATTAATAGGAGCTGCTGGTAAAATAGCAACCGCTTTTGCTGTATCAAATTTAATAGGTGGAATTGTTAAAGGATCAGAGAGAGCTACAGATTTTGCAAGAAATCTTAATATCTCTTCAAGAGAAGCACAAAGACTAAATAATAATTTAGCTAGAATAAGTAGATCAACAGTCGGTTTAGTATCAGAAGATTTTATAAATGCTATTACAACCGTAAGTGATCAGTTAGGAATATCAGCAAACCTAAGTGAGGAGCAATTAAAAGCGTTCGGTACCATGACCACTAAACTTGGTCTCACAAACGAACAGGCAGGACTACTAACTAGCCTTACAGCTGCAACAGGTCAAGAACTTACCAAGTTTAACACAGACCTCATAGGTACTGTAATACAGCAAAATCTAGCTACAGATTCAGCGGTAAGGTATCAAGATGTATTAAAGGACATAGCCGATGCAGGTGCTGCAACACAACTTACAGTATCGAAGTTTCCAGGAGGATTAGCTCAAGCTGCTTACCAGGCCAGAAAATTTGGTTTAAGTATGTCTATGCTACAGAGTTCAGCTGATTCTCTTTTAAATTTTGAATCTTCTATTGAAGCAGAATTAGAAGCAGAACTATTAACAGGTAAACAGCTTAATTTAGAAAGAGCTAGAGCAGCTGCTTTAATGGGTAATCAAGCCACTCTTGCCCAGGAACTTGCTAAAAACTTTGGATCTATAGAAGAGTTCCAAAGTCGAAGTGTTATAGCACAAGAGGCTCAAGCAAAAGCAATGGGAATGACAAGAGATCAACTTGCAGATGCTTTGATCAGGCAAAAAGCTATGACTGAGCTTAATTTTGATATGACTAAGTCTTTTGAGCAAAATGTTAAAGATAGACAACAGTCAATAAAAAAATTAAGAGAAGAAGGAAGGCTACAAGATGCTCTAAATATGGAAAAAGAGTTATATCAAGAGATTGGAGAAACAGAATTTGGAAGACAGCAAGAAAATGTTTCTTTAATGGAGGCACAAAAAGAACTTTTGACTGAAATAAGAGATGCAGCCCAACTTCTAGCAGCACCATTTACTTTCGTAACAGATACTTTTAAATTTTTAGGCTATGGAGCATCAGAGTTACTAGCATTTTTGACTAAAATAGGCTCTAAAGCTATGGCGTTAGGAAAAGTATTCAAAGACTATTTAGTTAACCCAGCAGATGAAATTGTAGCAGCAATGAAAAGTGTGTATAAGGGTTTTGAAACCCTACCTAAAGCTTTATTGAAAGGTTTCAAAGGAATTGGAGCTTCAGCTTTAAAAAAGATACCATTTTTAGGAGCACTAGTTGGTTTAGCAATGGGTATTAAAAGATTTAGCGAGGGTGATATAATAGGAGGAGCAGCAGAAATTTTATCTGGAGTGGTATCTATTGTTCCACTAACCGGAACAGCAGCATCACTTGGAATAGACGCTGTATTAGCAGGTACAGATATGCTTGGAGTAACAGGTGAAAATAGAGGCGACACACAGAAATATGCGGGGAATATTATTAGATCAGGTTTATTATTACCAACAGCAGGAACAGCAGCAGCAGCAGCAGCAGCAATAGAAATGAAAAATATGTTGGATAGTCAAAATAAAACTAATCAACTGTTAGAAACAATAGCTAACAAAGATCAAACTATTAATATGGACGGTAATAAAGTAGGACATTTAGTAAATGCTGCAAGTCAAAAAACAGGTTAAATTTAAACTATTTATTAAAAACAATAATTATGGGAATTTTAAAATCATTTAAAGACGGAGATCAAAGAGCAACTCAACACAGTCTTAAAGGAAAGGATTTACAAACAAAATCAGGAGCATCAGCAACATCGACTTTACATTTTCAGTCGTCTATTAATAATGATCCTGCAATAAAAGGTAAAAGCCCTTCTAGATTAGACATAGATGCTAAAACTCCAAATAAATACGAACATCCTGAAACAGGTAAAACTTTTTAAAAGTAAATGGGTGTTTTTAAAGAGTATGTAAGAGGGGGTATACCGTTTGCTCAAAGGATAAATCCTACTAATGGGCCAACAGTATATAAAAAAGTCGCAGCTACTTTTGAAGACCAACTCAACTTAACAACAGAGGGTGCGGCCGAAAACCAAATCTCTAGTAGGGTTGATGATCTCAAAAGAATTGCTACACTTTTAACACAACCGCCTGGGCTAAAGTATATAGCCAATGAAACACTTTTACGTACATCTACAACTAAAAAAACAACACAAGAAAAAATACAGAATAACAACGGTACGAACGAGGACGTTCTATCTTCTGGTCTAAAAGGCAAACTCAGTCAACTTGGAGCAGGGCTACTAGGAACAGCAGCCGTATTAGGTTCTACTCTTGCACAGATACCTCTTAATGGTACTGGTACGCATTTTGTTAGAGGATTTAGGGGAACTAGTAGACATAACTACTTAAGTTCACTAGATACTCCACCTCATGTACTAGCTCAAGAAGGAAAACCTATTATAACAAACCAGATAGCTCAAGAAGGTAAAGAGTTTACAGCTGCAGAAGTTGCAGGAGGAACGTTTTTAGACCCTAACTATAGTTTATTAGGAGCAGAAAAATTTACTCAGTTAAGCAAAGCTTTTACTCCTAGAAACATAAAAAAGTCTGTTATAAAAGACGTAAGGGCCGGTTTAGGTAAACCTAGTGACAACTCTCACACTACATATGATAGTTTTGATAAAGCAAAACTTGCCCATGATCAAATAAATATGTTAGGTGTCCTTTCAGAAGATTCTAAAATAAAGGACCTAATTAAATTTAAATTCAGAGTTATACACCCACAAGAAGACGGAAGTGATGATAGGTTTTTAATATTTAGAGCTTATCTAGAAAATTTTAGTGATAATTTTAGTGCTGATTGGAACTCGTGGAAATATAGTGGTAGAGCAGAAAATTTTTACACGTATAATGGATTTAGCAGAGAAGTTTCCCTCTCTTTTAAAGTATCAGCTCAAACTAGAGGTGAAATGAAATCTATATATCAAAAGATAGCCTACTTAGCTTCCACTACTGCTCCAACATATGGAACTTATAAAACAATGAAAGGTACTTTTGTTAGACTTACAGTAGGAGATTATTTAGATAATATGCCTGGTTTTATTAATAACATAGATTTTAGTTGGGATCAATCATACCCATGGGAAATAGCATTGAAACCAGAACCAAACGCTGGAGTAGGAGGAAGCTCATTACCTAACATAGATAAAGATCAACAACAATTACCTATGGTATTAGATGTAAATCTTAACTTTACAGTTATTCATGATTTCAGACCAGAGACAGGATTACTCCCTTATATGACAGCTAAACTTAAAGATTCCAACCCGGCATCTATTATTCCAGAAGTTAAACAAACAACAGGATATGTAGAAATAGGAGAAGGTGCATTTGGAGGAGATTTTGATCAGGGGAATTATGTAGATATAACTAACATAGAAGGATGATATGGCACAAAGATATAAAACCATAGAAGTAAACAAAACAGAAACAGGTACTAGATATATTCAAAATGCTATATACCCTAATATACCTGAATCTGATAAGGATTTTTACGTAATAGCAACAGCAGGTGATAGATACGACACTTTAGCTAGTCAGTTTTACCAAGACCAATCTTTATGGTGGATTATAGCATCAGCAAATAATACCGCAGGAGGTACTTTTATTCCAACACCTGGTGAACAAATAAGAATACCAGCAGATGTTGAAAATGCATTAACATTATTCGAACAAGTTAACAGAACTAGATAATGTCTTTAAGTTATTCAGAGAAATCAATAGTAGGCGGGCCTATAAGTGAAGACGTTTTACAACAAATTAAATTACGTCAAGGAAAGCTTTCTAAAACCAGCTACACAGACCAAGATTTAAAATCTTTCAATTCAAATACTTCTTGGATAAGGTTATACTCTTCTGTTAATACAAAACAAGGGGATGGTTATACTTCTGATCTTGCATATAAAAATCAACTTTTAGGTGGAACTCTTTACGATAATGCGTTAAGATCAGGATTTATACCTGGTGATACTAGTGGAAAAAGTTCTTATGATTTATCTAACATTTTTGGATATGTTCCAATGCCTGGTATTACTTCTCTATCTATAGCAAGTAAAAATAACTTTGGTACTTTAAGAGTAGCAACATTACAATTTAAAGCAAATTCTGTAGAACAGCTTTCTACTTTTGAGCAGCTATATTTAAGACCCGGATTTACCGTGCTGTTAGAATGGGGACACTCAATATACTTTGACAATAATGCTAATTTACAACAAAAACGATATGGAATAGGGGATAGCTATTTTTCATCATCTGATAAAGACCAGCTTCTTAAAGATATAAAAAAATATAAAAAAGATAGTTCTTATAACTACGACGCAATGTTTGGCTACGTAAAAAATTACGAGTGGAAATTAGCTACGAATGGAGAATACGACTGTAGGTTAGATGTGGTTTCACAAGGAGAGTTAGTAGAGTCTTTATCGACTGTCATATTTACAGGTATTAAAAGATCGGAAGAAGACACCTCAGAACTTATTAAAGATGCAACTACTATGCATCAATTACTCTATGGCATTAAAGATAATTATCTAGATGAAAATAATAAAACCGAAGCAAATTACTTATTCTGCTTAGACTCAGAGCTAATAGTTTCAAACGAAAAAAACCCTTTATTAAAAGCGTTGTTTGATGATGCACTTTCTTCTTTAGTAACAGTGAAAAAAGGTCTAGATATTGCAGAAGTCCCTACTACTACAGAACAAGGTCGAAACCACTATATTACCTTTTCTACATTTTTACAGTTTATAAACACTTGTTTTATGTTAAAAAATGGTGAAAATAAAATAACTAAATTTTATGTGGGTAATGAAGAAGGAGTAAACAAAACACCTTTTCATACATTTGGACAGCATTTTTTATGTAACCCAGATATTGGATTTATACCTAAACAAAAAATTGCATCCTATGGATTTGGATTCGAAAATGTTTTAGATCGTGAATATGATGAAACAGACATATTAGACATTTTTATTAATGTAGATTTTATACTTAGTAGTTTAAATGCACAAATTAATAGTGATGAATTAACTCAAAAAAATATATTTGATTTTGTACAGACTATACTAAGAGGTATAGAAAAAGCTGGTGGGTTTATAAATAACTTGGATATACACTTCGATGAAGAAGACGGTACTCATTATATAATAGACCGTAACGTTGTACCAGAAAAAAATATTTTAGAAACATCAGTTATTAATGTACTGGGTGCAGATAATACTGTTAGAGATTTTAGTATAAGCAGTAATATTACAAATAAAATTTCTAATATGGTTGCAATATCAGCACAAGTAGGAGGAACAGATGCAGGAGAAGATTTAATGAATTTACAAAGATGGAACGATGGACTAGTAGATAGGTTTGTTGAAAAAAAGAGTATTAGCAGCATGCCAGAAGATACAAAAACTATCGATTATAAGACATATTCTAATGTTTTTACAACATCTTATTCTCGTATAGGAAAAGAAGGTATTTTTGTTTTAAAAATAGATAAAGAACAAATAACAAGTATTAGTTCAATGCACAAACAAGTAATGCATATGTTGTCTCAAATTACGACAGCACAAAAAACTACTAATGCACCGGGTATCATTCCAATAGAATTAGAATTAACATTGACAGGTATATCTGGGTTTAAAATAGGTGAAGCATTTGTTATACCCCATCATATTTTACCAGAAAGATACTCAGAAAAAGTAAATGATGTTAATACATCAAAAGTAGGATTTTTAATTACAGGTTTAAATCACAATATAGATAATAACGATTGGGTTACATCAATAACTAGTCAAATGATAATGCTTTCTACAAAACCTGCAGAGAAATTGATAGAAATGCAAGATGAGGATGCAGAAGAACAAATAGAAGAAGCTGAAGCTGTTGAGCCTTCTACTGAACTTGAGTTTGCACCGCCTTTAAGTCCTCTTCGAATTAGACCTGGAGATGGAGCAGCAGCAGAAGGTGGTACATTCACTGCAAATAGAGGAACAGGAAGAAAGCATAATGCTATAGACTTTTTAGCAGCTCCTAATACTACTATTAAATCACCTATAGAAGGTATTATAGAAAGAATCAGTACTAATTACAGTAAAAACCTTCCTGGTATTCTAATTAAAGGAACAGGTGACTTCAGAGGTTATAAAGCTACATTAGGATATGTTAAAAACTTTTCAGAGTTTAAGCAAGGTGCTAAAGTTAAAAAAGGACAACCTATAGGAAGTTTAGTATTTTTAGGAGGTACAGACAGAAAAAATACTTACGATAGAAAAACAAATCCGAATGGTGTAGGTTATTCTGATATGTATTTACCTGTTAATCCAATGCAAAACCACTTACATTTAAAAATAACAAAAGGTAGTAAACCAGTAAATCCTCAAATCCTATATAACGTATAATGTATCTGCCTAAATCAAAGTATAATAAACCAAAATATTCAAGAGGAGATCAATTTGAACTTCTTAACGGTACAGATTATATTGGCTGGTACTTTAAAACCTATAAAGATGAGTATTTCACCGGTAAAGCACCTACATCTAAATCTCAAAAGCTTAAAGAGGTTATTAAAGACGATACCGGAGATACCGGTAGACAATTTTTGAACGATTATGTAAGACCAACAGAAAAGGACTATAAAAATGGATTTTTAACAAGGTTTTTTTTACAAGATGTTAGAAATAAAAGTATTATAGAAGTAAAACAGACAAAATATAGTACTTTAAGAAAACTTCCATACGTGAATGGAGTCAAAATTGACTGGGTTTTAACATCACCGGCAGAAGATGGTGTAAAAAACGGATATATCTTTTTTGGCAGTGCATCTAAAAATAAAGAATTAGTATTGGAAGCAGAAAAAGTAATAAAGAACTTATCTTCTACGATAAAAAACTACGGAGAGTTTGTAAAGTAAAAAAATTATCTTATATTACAATAAAGGTTTTATAAGTGTTTTATATAGTAGAGCAAGAAAGTAAGTTAGAGAACTTACAAAGGTTATCGAAATTAGGGTTATATGTAGATGTAATTAGTTCAAATGATTTATATCATCAGAAACTTACAAAAACAATAGCAGTATACATTAGACCTGTAAATTCTAAGCACGGATTCATTATCCCTGTCAGTCACGATGAAGGATTAAATGTAACTAAAGATCGTGTCTACCAAATTTTATTATCTACTAGTAAACTTTATACCTTAAATAAGAAAGACCTACTCTATCACTTTAATCTACAGGAAGCCATAGATTTATCGATGGTCTATAGTATGACAAAATATGATAGACTGGAGTATCATAGAGATAATAATATATTAAATTATTTTTACAATAGATTTAATACTTTTGAACATATAAATCAACTAGTACCTTTATCAAAACTGTATGAAAGTTGTGAGAAAGTATACGAATCAGTAAAAGATGTAATAGACTATGATTTACCAGAAGGGTTTGATTTCTATAATAAGACTGCAACTAATGTATTCTTTCTATTGGAACAAGCTGGATTAGGAATTTTTTATGAAAACTTTAATAAAATGTTTAAACCTCGTAATTCGAGGTACAATACAATAGATAATACAGTACTAACCTCATATAATTTATATAATGCTACTTCTAGACCTACTAATGCTTTTAACAGCGTTAATTTCGCTGCAATACCTAAGGGAAGGGACTATAGATCCTGCTTTAGGCCGCAAGGAGACTATTTTGTTGAGTTGGATTTTGACGGGTACCACCTTCGTTTACTTTGTGATCAGATTAATTACGATCTCACAGATGAATCAGCTCATGAACAGTTAGCAAAAAAATATTTTGAAAAAGATGAAATTACAGAAGAAGAATATAATCAAGCCAAGCAAATTAACTTTCACGCAATTTATGGAAAAATACCAGAAAAATGGGCTTTCCTTGAAATCTTTACGAAGATTGATGACTATATCAAAAATTTGTGGAAAGGATACGAAAATGACGGAAAAGTCCTGGCGCCTATTAGTGGAAAACCATTCACAAGAG
>Ga0222719_10001515_pt1 | contig 22355 bp, 28 predicted proteins | sample C33_34DmetaG_FD_165039 | JGI IMG/M metagenome (GOLD analysis project Ga0222719, IMG submission 165039) | Estuarine water microbial communities from San Francisco Bay, California, United States - C33_34D | ecosystem: Environmental > Aquatic > Marine > Unclassified | place: USA: California...
CTGACGTTGCATAGACTACAAAGCGAATCCTTATGCAAAGGGTACTAAAATGGCTTCGACTACATTTTCAGGTCCAGTGACCTCAACCGCTGGTTTTATTGGCGACATCAAAGTTCCAACATACACCGTTGCATCTGCGCCTTCCGCTTCTGATGCTGGGGCTGGTACGCTTGTGTACGTTTCTAACGGCGCAGCAGGCGCAGCTATCTTGGCCTTCTCTGACGGCACTGATTGGAAGCGTTCCGACACAGGTGCCACAATCGCCGCCGCATAAGGAGTTAGGTTATGAGTAGGTTTAAAGCACCCTCCGCCGAAGAACTCGCACGGCGTGGCCTTAACTCTGACGGCTCTCCTATAGGGGCAACAAAAGTTCGCGCTCGAAACAAAAATGGTACGCTTAAAGCAGACGACCCTTCTACGCCTCATGTAAATGAGGCTTGGAAAGCAAAACCTGCAAAGAAAAAGAAGGGCTAACAAATGGCTGGTTCTGATGTAAGAGCAAAACGGTTAACTGCTACTGGTTCTGCGGGTGTTGGTCCTGCGCGTATTCGCCAAGTTCAGGTTAAAACAACCACCGGGTCCCCCCGTCTGACTATTTCAGACGGGAACGGGGGCTCCACTGTTTTAGACATGGACTTAGACGCTTCGGACACTCATTCCGTAAACATTCCGGATGAGGGTATTCGTGTTGCAGATATTTATATAGCCACGTTTACCGCCTGTACGTCGGTGACGATTTTTTACAGCTAAGAGGGTTGTTATGGCAGGGAATGAGGTAAAGTCGGTACACCGACACGACTCCGGGTCCTTTGCCACGGGTCGTGGTCGCTTAATGGGTTTTTTAATTAATCACGCCTCTGGTTCAAGCGGTGACGCAATCATATATGACAACCCCTCGGCAGCTTCAGGAGCCGAAGTTCTTGAAATAGACGAAAAAGCGGCGGGTTTGTTTGGCATGGAGATTCCGGGAGACGGAGTTTTGTTTTACAACGGCTTATACGCGACCTTACCTGCTAACGTTTCTCTGACTTTGTTTCTTCAGAAGTGAGGAATTTATGGCTACTACAAAAGACGTAACTAGAACACCCTCGGGACGAATAAAATACCGTGGGGAGACTTTTCCGGGTTTTAACAAGCCTAAAAGGACTCCAAAGGCGTCTAAAAAGAGTGCCGTTTTGGCTAAAAAAGGCTCTGAAATAAAGCTTGTGAGGTTTGGCGACCAAAACATGTCTATAAAAAAGGACCAGCCCGGTCGTCGTAAGAACTTTAGAGCTCGTCACTCGTGTGACACTGCAAAAGACAAGTTCACTGCGCGATATTGGTCATGTAAGGCTTGGTAACATGGCATATTCTAGGAAATCTAAAAAAGCTTCCTCCAAAAGCAAGGGCAGTAAGATTTGTCCGGAAGGTAAAGCTTGGGCGCAACGAACTTTTGACACTTACCCGTCAGCCTATGCAAATATGGCGGCTTCTAAGTATTGTAAGGACCCTAATTACGCCAAAAAGTCTAAGGGCGGAAAAAGAAAGGGTTCGTAATGGGTAAATTAAAGGATTGGGTCGATGAAGATTGGGTCAGAATTGATAGCCAAGGTAATATCGCAGGCAAGTGCGGGACTTCTAAGAATAAAAAGAACCCTGACAGATGCCTTCCACGAGCTAAGGCAAATAGTCTTAGTAAGTCTGAGCGAGCTTCTACGGCTCGCAAGAAAAAGCGTGAAGGCGCTAAAGGAAAACAAGTTGTTTCGAATACGAAAGCAGCCAAAGTAACTCGTTTGGCCTGTGGTGGAGAAGTGTCTGCAACTAAAGCAAAACGTCCTTTTAACGGTAAATCCAAACCCGGAACGGCTGTGGCAAGAGGTTGCGGCATTATCTTGGCGGATCGTCGTAAGAGAACAAAAGGTTCGGTGACTCAGGGATGAACTTAGGTTTTTACAGTGATCCTACGGAAAAAGCTCTGGTCAATGAGATTATGAGTTGGTCTAAGGTTGCTTTAGAGAAACCCAGTAAGTTTTTTAATGGACTTCCTCCATGCCCGTTTGCAAAGACGGCGTGGTTGGAGGACAAAGTTTCAATTATCTTTAAGAAAGAAGCGTCTTATCAGACGTTGTATTCCTGCATTTCTAGGTATGATGATGCGTTTGATCTGGTAATTATTGTTGACTTAAAAAACACAAAGAACCCGGAGGATTTTCACGAATACTTGGACGATTTAAATCACCGCATTTCTGAAGGCATGTTTATCGACAAGGACATTTGGGTAATGGGGTTTAATCCCGAGGATGAGCCGAGCGATTTTGTAGAAGACGTTACTTTTAATTATGACGTTGACGATGAATATAGCATGATTTTTGTTCAAAGACTTTCTAAGTTACAGGAAGCAGCAAACAGGTTGGACAAAAAGGGATACTATGATAGCTATGACGGTGAGTACAACTCTACAGAAATTTACTTTAACCGAGAAAAACTGTACAGGAGACTAAAAAATGGCGATGAAACCTAAAAAAATGCGTAGTGGCGGCATGGCAAAAAAGATGCGCGGCGGTGGAATGGTTAAGAAACTGCGCGGCGGTGGAATGGTTAAGAAACTTCGTAGCGGTGGAGCCGTTCGTAAATCTAAAAAGTAGGTTAAAATGGCGTTATCTGGAACATCTGACTTCGAACTAGACGTTGCTGAGTATATTGAAGAGGCTTTTGAACGCTGCGGTTTAGAGGTCCGGACGGGGTATGATTTAAGAACTGCAAAACGTTCTTTGAATCTCATGCTTGCTGAATGGGCTAACCGTGGATTAAATCAATGGACTATTAAGCAACGAAGCTTTACATCCACTCAGGGGGATGGAGACGTTCCGGTGAGCTCGGATGTTATAGACATTTTGTCTGTTGTAGTTCGAAGAAGTAATACCGATTACGCTTTAGACAGGGTAAGTCGGGACACGTTTTTGTCTATTCCAAACAAAACAAGTCAGGGCAGGCCTTCTCAGTTTTTCTTGAATCGTCAAACTACGCCTGTTTTGCAGATATGGCCGCGACCTGAAAACAATACGGATGTAGTTATATATGATGCGTTAACTCGTATGAATGATGCGGACGGTCAAACCAACACGCTTGATATGCCCTTTCGTTTTTACCCGTGTTTAGCCGCAGGGTTAGCGTATTATATTTCTATGAAAAGAGCTCCAAACCGTGTACAGCTTTTGAAAGCGGTTTATGAAGAAGAGTTCGAAAGAGCTATGACCGAGGACCGTGACAGGTCGTCTTTTAATGTTGTTCCTCAGTATCAGTACTTTAGGACAAACTAATGAGTAAGTTTGCCTCTGGAAAAAACTCTTTTGCTATCTCTGACCGATCCGGGTTCCGGTATCGGTACAAAGACATGCGTAAAGAGTGGACAGGTGCGCTTGTTGGTAAGGATGAGTTTGAGTCTAAGCAGCCTCAACTAGGTCCTTTTCCTAAAGTTATAGACCCGCAAGCTTTAAAAGATGCGCGTCCGGATACGGGCAACCCTACGAGTGCTTTTTTGGTGGTCACGACTAACGGCATTGTTTATTTGGGTAATGGTAATTGGAGTACGTCGGGAACGGCCGAGATGGCTTCAGAAGTGGCTAAGACTCCAGAGCTACAAGGCTCGGTTGGAAGTATAACGGTGGTGACAACATGAGTTTTACATACGCACAACTAAAGCAGGCTATTCAAGATTATACAGAGTACGAAGAGACGGGATTCGTTAACAATATCCCTTTGTTTATTCGTTTGTCCGAAGAACGTATTCTAAAAAATGTTCAGCTTAGTTTGTTTCGCAAAAACGCAACGGCTTTAACAAGTGCGTCTGGTCAGTACATTAAGGTTCCTAATGACTTTCTTGCTCCGTTTTCTTTGAGCATGACAGGAACAAATGGTGCTAAGTTTTTTGTTGAGTTCAAAGACCCGAGCTTTGTTCAGACGTACACTCCTGATCCCACTACAACGGGACAGCCGCAGTATTATTGTCAGTTTGATGTAGATAACTTTTTGATGGCTCCTACGCCCGATGCGTCTTATACGGCAGAACTGCATTATTTCTATCGGCCTCGTAGCATCACCCTAGACGGTGAAGATAATACAACGTGGCTTAGTGAAAACGCCGAAATGGCTCTTTTGTATGGCGCTCTCATTGAGGCTTATATTTATATGAAGGGTGAACAAGATGTTATGTCTATGTACGCTCAGAGGTTCCAAGAAGCTATTATGGGAATTAAAATGCTGGGAGAGGCGAAAGAAACCACTGACGAATATCGTACAGGAAAAGTTATAAGGGCTAAACAATAATGTTTAAACTAGACTTAAATGTACCTCAGTCTGAATCTTTGGTGCAAGTTAATACAACAGAAAATCGAGGGCTAACGCCCGATGAATTGTCTGAACAATGCGTTGAGAAAATCATTGCAGTGTCAGACTCAGCGCATCCAGCGATCAGGGATCAGGCTCGTGCCTTCTCTAAGCATCTGGAGAAACTGGTGGCCTACTATATGAGGCAAGCTATTCACAGTGACCGTACAACTGTGTATAATGCTCTCAAAGACGCGGGTCATCCTGATATGGCCGAGCTTATAAGGAGACTCTAACATGGCATTTAGCGGCAACTATATGTGTACATCATTCAAGCAAGAATTGATGACAGCTACACACAACTTCACTAACGGAGCTAATACGTTTAAATTGGCTTTGTACGATAACAATGCTTCTTTCGACGCAGCTACGACAGCGTATACTGCGACCAACGAGGTTTCTAACTCGGGTACATACACCGCGGGTGGTGGTACGTTGACAAACGTAACTCCGACAACATCTGGTACAACAGCGTTGACAGACTTTGCGGACATCACGTTTACGTCAGCGACAATCACGGCGCGTGGTGCTTTAATTTACAACGACACGGCAGCGGGTGATCCATCTGTAATCGTTCTGGACTTTGGTTCAGACAAGTCATCTACTTCCGGTGACTTTCAGATTGTTTTCCCAACGGCAGATGCTTCTAACGCTATCATCCGTATTGCATAAACACTAGGTTCGGAGCTCCGCCATGGTAGTATTGGTAAATCGTGCTAAGATGACAACCTCGACTACGGGGACAGGCACAATTACACTGGGTTCAGTCGTAGACGGCTACCAGACCTTTGCCGCGGCGGGAGTGTCTGACGGAGATTCCGTTCGATACGTCATAGAGGACGGCACTTCGAACTGGGAAATCGGAAGCGGAACATACACCGCTTCCGGCACAACACTGTCTCGGACTCCTTCAGAGAGTAGCGGCGGCGGCTCGGCTATTGATTTGTCAGGGGATGCTATTGTTTTCATCTCGGCAATCGCCTCTGACATTCAGCCTATTACCTATGTACCAACCACTTTTACAGCCACGGCGGGGCAAACGGCGTTTACAGTATCTTATACGGCGGGGCTTGTTGAGGTTTTTCTTAACGGGGCAAAACTCTCTGCGGCAGATTTCACGGCAACGAATGGCACTTCTATTGTATTGGCCTCTGGTGCGAACGTGGGAGATACCGTTGATGTAGTAGCTTACGGCACTGTATCTGTAAGCAACACCTACACCCAAGCGCAAGCTGACGCTTTGTTTGTGGACGTAGCTGGCGATACTATGACTGGTGACCTGTCCTTCGGTGACAACGACAAAGCCATATTCGGCGCTGGGTCTGACCTACAGATTTACCATGATGGGTCTAATAGTTTTGTAGTAGACCAAGGAACAGGTGGTTTAGTTCTTCGTGGATCAACATATGTTGCCTTACAAGGTACTAATGGGGAAAATGCTGTAATAGCAAGTGAAAATGGTGCGGTAGACTTGCGCTACGACAATGCAACTAAACTCGCCACCACCTCCACAGGCATCGACGTAACGGGCAACGCTACTTTTGCTGACAACGGTAAAGCCATCTTCGGTGCTGGATCAGACCTTCAGATTTTTCACGATGGGTCTAATTCATACATAAATGAAGTAGGTACAGGCCAATTACTGCTTGCTGGACAAGATGTAAGGATTACCACTCCAAATGCTGGGGAGTTTATGGCTACTTTTGGAGTAGATGGAGCAGTAACACTCTATCACGACAACGCAGCCAAAATAGCCACAACAGCCACAGGAATTTCCGTAACCGGAAACATCACCGTCACAGGCACAGTCGATGGCCGTGACATTGCAACAAATATTCCCGCGTCTCTAGGGGCGGCGGGTCAGGTTTTAAGCGTAAATTCAGGCGCTAATGCTGCGGAATGGGCCGACGCCGCTTCAGGCGGAGCGTCTCGCGGCTTTGTGTACTTTATGAGAGGATAAGAATATGGCAGTAGGTCGTTTAGCACACGTTAGCGTAGCTCCCGGAGGTTACGCCACTGTTTATAACAATAGCAGCGGAACGCCCGCTGTTGTTTCTATAGTAGTTGGTGCGGCACAAGACACAACTTTTAATGTCAGAGTAACGGACGCCAGTTCCTATGATTTTGTAAATTCGACCACGATTGTAACAGAGAGTTATAATACAGACGATATAAGAATTAACTCTACAACGTCATCGGTTATCTCTCGTCAGCAAGTTACTTCAGATACGGACAATTATACCACTGAACCCAAGGGTCTAAACTATTATTTAGAGTCAAATTCTACTCTTTATAAAATAAAGGGTGGTAAAAATAGTACCACTACTTGGAGTACCCCCACCTATGTTGATTTGGGCAACACTAAAAGTTTTGATGTTATTCCATTAGTCGGTACTGATACAATTCGACAGTTTTATTCTGTAAATAAAGAGGCCTACGGCGGAACTTCTCAGTTTGCTAGTGTAGAAGAAGAAAATTATAGAAAATTATCGCGGGCCACTGGTACAGACCCTGACGGTAATACCTGGACCTCATCCAAGTATGCAGCAACAAACGACTTGGATTATTATAACTGCTGTGCGGCTTGGGACCAGTGGTGGCATAAAACTGGTATGGACTTTATGTGTGCAATCAGTGTTAACGACAATAATAACTATATGACAGGCCTTACGGCGGAGGCCAGTTCAATAACCAAAAACAATAGAACTTCAGATTCTAAGTGGGCTGGAGCGTTCGGAACTGGTAGTTTACCGCAACCTACTTTTGCTCGACCTTTTCCTTATATTCGGATGAGTGGGAACGTCTTTGTTTACGATGCTTGCGGCCAAGGGACTGATAATGACAGTATAGGGTATCTTATATTTTCAGTGAACAAAAACGAAAGTGCTTCCAGTATTACAGACGCACTTGTTGAAAACAGCACAACACGCGCTAACGGACTTAGAGGTAACAATACTCAATCCAGCGTAAATTACGATGGGGGCAAAGTCATTTTTTGTGAATACCATCCAGATGATGGTTGCACCTATGTGTTGATTCGTTTCACTAACACAAATCAACAAATGTTTAAAATTCATGCGGACACTTTTTTCGCTTATACAAGTGCTAATTATAGTTCAGTGTCTAGTAGTTGGTGGCAACCAAACATGCTTACTGAAGACTTTGATTATGCCACGCAGGGAATTGAGCGGCTATCTACCTCCGATTGGAGTTTCCCAACTCTTACAAATGCGCCCTTTAACAGCACTAACTCTACCTATAGAGTTCACTATATTGCTCAAAACCGTTGGGCAATGATTGGTTGGAATACGTCTTCCGGTGCGAGGGACATTTTGACATCTACAGACTTGAAAACATGGGTCAGTTACGACACCTCGTTTTCCCCACAAAAGTATAGTGTCAAATCTACAAATAATAATGCAGTAGAGTTGCTGCACGATAACACAAAATTTTTCTTTAACGAGGATAATTTTGTAAATTTAGGAACCGATGGGATTCTAGAAAGTGCAACTAACGCTACTGTTTTAGAAAGAACGGGCTTAATGCTGGACGATGGCGATAAAGTTATTGTACAAAATACAGGTAGCGTAAGTATGTCTGTACAAGTAATGGGTTATGAGGGGCAAGAATAATGAGAACTATAGTAGGCGGTTCAAGTACAAATGACTATCCTAATTTAACGGGTTATGTTCCAAAAATATTCGATGTTGCGGGGACCTATAGTTACGCTGTTCCAGCTAATTGCTCGAAAGTTTATGCAATGGTTTGGGGCGCGGGGGGTTCTGGTGGCTTTAACGCCACTCAGATCGCAACGGGCGGTGGTGGCGGTGGTTTTGCCGCAGGTTATATTAATGTAACTCCTAGTTCTACTGTTCCTATTACAATAGGGGATGGAGGGGCAAGTCCCTCAGCTACAGGCGCAGGAGCTTCTGGAGGCGCTACAACTTTTGGTTCTTTCCTTACGGGCGGAGGAGGTGGTGCCGGGGGGTATCTCGGTAGCTTTGCCGACACTGCTGGCGGTGCCGGAGGAGTGGGAACCATTAACGATCCTTCAAGTGTCTCTTCATCTATAACGGCCTCTGGCGGTCGCGGAGGAAACTGGATACATGACACGGCTATAGGTGGGCGTTGTAATACGGGCGGTGGGAACAGCGGTTCGTTACTTGGCGATGGCGGCAACGGCGGCGATTGTATGTCAGGTGAAGGCAGCGACTTTATGATTTCGGGCGGTGGGGGTTGGGGGCAGGGTCACGCCGCTACTTTAGTAAAAACAGGAACAGGCGGAATGGTTGGTGGCGGCGGCGGACCGTTGAATCCGGGGGGGATCCATCATGGAAATAGCAGCAGTCAATCGAGGGGCCGAGGGCAAGGCATGTTGTTTAAAGGGTCTAACAACATCGACACCACTAATAGCGGCACTGCTGTTCAAATAGGTTATATGTCGTCTAGTAGAACAGACCCTTCGGGTGCGGGAACTTCTTGGTGGAATGTTTTAACTGGCGCGTCTTTCGGCGGAACAGGCCCAATGAACATAAACGGTGTTCCAATAGGACATGGCGGAACAGGCGGGATAAGTGGTGCGGTATCTGGCGGAATGTGCGGCGGTAACGGCGGCTCTACGAGCGCAAATCAGATGTCTTACTGGGGAGGGTATTGGATCGCAGGCGGCGGCAGTAATACAGTGAACAGTAGTATGGGCAACCTTCTTCGAAGTTCGGACGCATTGGCAAGAAAACATCTTTCTTGCGGTAATGCGGCGGGTGCTGGGGGTGCTAATAATGCGTATGGTTTAAATGGTGGACCCGGAATTTGCTTTGTATTTCCAATTATAAAATAATTTCGGAGGCTTTACGATGACCAAAGCAAGAGACTTAGGGGATTTTATCTCAGACGGCACGATAGCCGAGACAGTCACAGCTGACGGTCTAAATCTTGGTGACAACGAGAAAATCCAACTTGGCGCAAGTCAAGATTTGCAGCTTTACCACGATGGTACTCATAGCTACGTTGATGATGCTGCCACAGGTAATCTGCGGTTAAGAGGCGATGGATTAGTTCAAATACTGTCGTACAGTGACAATCAAACTATGGCCTATTTTTTAAAAAACGGGGCAGTAGGTCTTTATCACAACAACGCCGAAAAAATAACCACCACCTCCACCGGAGCCACGGTCACAGGCACGATAGCCGTGAGCGGTGATTTCAACGCGACGAGCGGTACGTTCACGGTACAGGACAACGGCACTGACATCTTGAACGTGACGAGTACGTTGATGTCCCCACAGACGGACGGTGCTATTTCGATTGGTTCGGCAAGCAACGCCTTTAACGACCTTCACCTTGATGGGTCTGTGGACTTTGGCAACTGGACGATTACAGAGTCTGGCGGTTCTCTCTACTTCGCTACAGGCGGCACAAACAAAATGAAACTGGATGCAAGTGGCAACCTCGATGTTGTAGGCAACGTCAATTCCAACGCAACAATCACCTAGTAGGAGTATACGAAGATGGCGATTAAAGTAAGCGGCACAGAGGTTATCAGCGATAGTCGAGGCCTGAACAACATTGCGTCTGTAGATGCGACTACTGTAGCTGCCTTGGGTACGGCTGGTGTTGGTGGTGGTGGTAGCATCGAGCTAACGGCGTCAGGAGCCTTAACTGCGGGTCAGCCCATTATTCTGAATGCTAGCGGTCAGGCAGAAGCGGTTAGTACGGCTATAGGGACTATTGCTTTAGGTACTGTATCCCAGCGCAGCAGTAATGGGCAGGGTAGCCAGTTTGGAGTCATAGGTTTCCAACCTGATAGAGAGGCTTGGCTAAACGTGTACACAAACAGCCAAACAGCTTATCTTATAGGTTCTAGTAACGCACAAAATCCTGATGGAACTCTGGGTGGACTTTCAACTGTAACCTTACAGACGGGTACACATGAAATAGTGGCTATGGCTCTACACCCAACCCACAACGTCTTTGGCGTAACTTCTATAGTCAACGGCAGCAATCTCGGAATTTACAGTGTTTACCTTAACGCAAGTCTATCTCCGCAAGTCCCCAATTATCTTGAAATATCAAATTTAGGCAACTGGACAGCCCAAACTTGTTGTTATGACGCAAGCCTAGGGAAGTTTGTTGTTGTTGCTGCCAGAGGCACTGATATGCACGCTTTTCTTGTTAATATGAGTGCAAGTTCATCCTTTACTCTTGATGCCTCTATAAATCTGAGTAGCACTATTGGGGACGCAAACCTAAGAGCAATAACTATGGCTACGGATGGTAGTGGGCAGTTTTGTGTATTAGGTGCTGACCAAGCTGGAAGCAGTAGTCTTGCGGCTGTAACTTTTTCAATTAGCGGGACAACAATAACTCCAGGTAGTAAGACAACACTATCAACTGCGGTTATGGGAAATGACTACGGTACAAGCTCGATTGTTTACAATCAAAATGAATCTAAGTTTGTTTGTGCTTACTGGTACAGCCCTTCTACTACTGATTATATTTACAGTAAAAGTTTTTCAATAAGTTCTAACAGTATAGGGACACAAGCCACTGCGTTATTAAAAACCTTTCCTAGTTATTCTAATAATGCTTATGTTTCTTTAACCTTTGCCCCGCTTACAGGTGTTACAGCTTTTTATGGGTCCGAGTCTTCAACCAATGTAATTTTCTCTAAGCGATTTACTTCAACAACGGGTACGATAACATTTGCTTCTGAAGTTTCTTTAGCAACCAACAAAACTCATGACGATAATCATATGTTTTCTTGGAGCAATTCTGGCTCGTATTACAGTTCCGCTGTATATTATGCCGGGTCTTTTAAACCCGTTTCAGACGGACAATACGCAGCAAGCACTAAGCAAACAGCCGTAAGTAATTACACAGGTTTTATTGGTTTAACTGAGTCTACCATTTCTTCAGGAGCTTCAGGCAAAGTAACGATTATTGGTGGTTTGAATGAAAGCCAGTCTGGCCTAACACCTGCATCAAAAATTTACGTTAGTACCTCTGGAAGTTTATCTACTACAGAGACACCCGTTTACGCTGGCGTTGCAACAAGTAGCACCAATCTACTGGTGAAAGGATAACCCAATGACAAAAGCAAGAGACTTAGCTAGGAGATAACCCATGTTTTTCGGCTCCGTTGCCATTGCTCAAGTCCCGATAGGCGATGATGCGTCAGTAACTCGCGTGGGGGTTACGGGCCTTGTTGGCACGGGAACCGTGGGCCAAGTAACGCTGGTCACGGATCAGAATCTTAACCAGACAGGTTTGTCTGCAACGGGTTCGGTGGGTACTGCGGCGGCTGGCGGCGGTACAGGTGTTATCGTTATTGCTGGCGGCAGCGTGGGCACAGCGGCGGTCGGAAGCGTTGAAGCAATCATCAACGTACAGCCAGTAATTACAGGTGTTGCAGCTACAGGTGCGGTGGGTGATCTTGAGGTCACTGGCACAGCGGTTGTTCAGTTGACGGGCGTACAAGCTACGGCTTCAACCAACGCAGTTGAGGTGATTATCAACGTACAACCGACTATTGTTGGTGTAGCGGCTAACGGCGAACTCAACGACGTTGAAGTTATCGGTGATGCAAACGTGCCGCAGACTGGACTGTCAGCCACTACAGCGGTGGGCATAGTTTCTCAACGTACCACGGCGGTCATTCCAATTACATTTGATCCGCAGGCACAGGGACAATCTGGGTCTGTAACAGTAACAGGTGGCGCAACCGTGAACCTAGTCGGCGTTGAGGGTAGCGGTCGCGTCGGAACTGTGGTAGTTTGGGGCAGAATTATTCCAGACGAAGACACCATCTGGACAGAAATAGTAGCTGCGTAGGGAACGACATGCCAAGTACATATGCAACGAATAGTGGTATAGAGCTTATCAGAAACGGTGAGCAGTCGGGTACTTGGGGTACAACGACTAATAACAACTTGAACATTGTAGACCGTTTAACAAACGGCGTTGGGACGATTGACTTGTCTGCTTCTGGCGCGGCGCACACGCTTTTGACATCTGATGGATCATTATCTGACGGACAGTACAAAACGCTAGTATTAAGCGGCGCAACACAGGCTTGCACAATTACAATTTCGCCAAGCGACGGTCAGCATATTTACTTTGTGGTTAACGGTTCAGGTCAGAGTTGTACTTTCACGCAGGGTTCTGGCGCGAACGTGACGATTGCTAACGGTACTAATGCGTTTATCTACTCTGACGGTGCGGGTGCGGGTGCGGCGGTAATAAACCTTACGGACGCTCTGGCGATGAGCAATGTCACGATTACTGGCGGCTCCGTCACAGGTATTACAGACTTGGCGGTTGCAGATGGTGGTACGGGTGGTGGTACGTCCTCGGATGCTAGGACGAATCTTGGTGTTGCGATTGGCACAGATGTGTTAGCTTTTGACGCAAACTTACAGGCGTTTGTCACAGCGTTCACTCTACCAACATCGGACGGCAGTTCAGGGCAGGCCGTTACAACAAATGGGTCAGGAACTCTTGGGTTTTCAGACTTCTCGTCAACAGGTAAGGCACTCGCCTTCAGCATGATATTCGGATAGGAGAGCGACATGGCTGCGCCCAACATAGTCAACATCACAAGCATGATTGGCAAGACAGACACTACAAGTCTTACCACCACAAGTGCAACAAACCTTTTAAATAACGCAGCCTCTTCAGGCAAAGTATTGCGTGTCACATTGGTTCGAGCAGTCAACACAGATGGCTCTAATGCGGCGGACATTAGTGTCAGCCTGTATAGTGCAGCCTCTTTGGGGGGCGCAGCAACTGAGTTGATCCAAGCTAAAGAAGTGGCAATCAACACAAACTTGGACGTTATCACAAAAGATACCCCACTTTACTTGGAGGAAGATACTTCGCTTGGTGCAACGGCTTCGGCTGCGAACGACATCAAAATGATTGTAACTTATGAAGAGATTTCGTGATAAATGCCGCTGTCAAAGCTACAATTCAAACCGGGGGTAAACCGCGAAGTAACCGCCTACACCAATGAAGGCGGCTGGTTTGATATTGATTTTGTTAGATTTCAAAAGGGCTTCCCTGCGAAGATTGGGGGGTGGCAAAAAAGTTCTTCAAATTCTTTTTTAGGGTCATGCCGCGCTTTGCACCCGTGGGTTTCTTTAAGTCGAGACCAGTACTTAGGGCTTGGTACAAACTTAAAATACTACATAGACGAAGGTGGTTTCTACAACGATATTACTCCCGTTCGTGCCACTACAAGTGCTGGGGACGTTACTTTTGCAGCGACTAGCGGGTCTTCTGAGGTAACGGTTACAGACGCAAATCACGGTGCAGTAGTAAACGACTTTGTAACATTTACAGATGCGGTTAGTTTAGGTGGAAATGTAACTGCAAACGTATTAAACCAAGAATATTACGTTACAGAAGTTGTAAACACCAATAGTTATAAGATTGTAGTTCGAGAAGAAAACACGCCTATATCAGATATAACTGTAAACGGTCAGTTAACTCCGACTTTGGTAGTGGCTTCCGGTTCAGATTCTGGAAATGGCGGCTCTAGTGTTGTTGGAGCTTATCAAATTAACACGGGTTTAAACCTTGAGATTTCTGGTTCAGGTTGGGGTGCTGGGACTTGGAGTCGTGGTGGTTGGGGGTCTAGTTCCACAGACAGCGTTGTTACAAACACTTTAAGACTTTGGACGCACGACAACTTTGGCGAAGACCTGATTATGAACGTGCGAGATGGCGGCATTTATTACTGGGACCAGACCGGAACGCTTTCTTCTCGCGCCGTAGATATAACCTCGTTGGCTGGTGGTACATCCGTTCCCACAGTAGCAAAGCAAGTTCTTGTTTCAGATCGCGACAGGCACGTTTTGGCTTTTGGCTGTGATACGGAATCCAACCCCGGCGTACAAGACCCGCTTGCCATTAGGTTTTCATCTCAAGAATCCTTGACAGATTGGCAAACAACCGCAGAAAATACTGCTGGCGAACTAAGGCTTGGCTCGGGTTCTGAGATTGTAACCGCCGTTGAAACTCGCCAACAAATTCTTGTTTTTACAGACACAACTCTGTATTCTATGCAGTTTTTAGGACCACCGTTCACATTTGGTGTAAACTCTTTGTCAGAAAATATAACTATTGCTGGACCGAATGCGGCGGTTGCAGTTGACGACAACGTGTTTTGGATGGGGCAATCTGAGTTTTACGTTTACAGCGGTGCTGTCCAACGAATGCCTTGCATGGTACGAGACTTTGTATTTTCTGACTTAAATGACGGCCAAATAGAAAAAGTTAATGCGGCTCTTAACACACAGCATTCGGAGATATGGTGGTTCTACCCTTCTGCAAATAGCGATGAAGTAGACCGCTACGTTGTTTATAATTACTCAGAAAAAGTTTGGTACTACGGCAGCATGGGCCGAACTGCTTGGATTGACCGTGGTATTTTTGACTTCCCGTTTGCTGCAAACACCGACGGTTACTTGTATGAACACGAGATTGGTTTTGATGACGGAACAACTGACCCCGTTTCGGCCATTCCAGCGTATATACAATCGAGTCCAATAGACATTGGAGACGGGGAGCAGTTTATGTTCATCCGCAGAATGATTCCTGACGTGGATTTCAAGAACTCTACGGCAATTCTACCTGAGACCAACATTACTATTGATGTTAAGAACGCTCCAGATGGGACGTATAGCAGCAGCCAGACGGATGTTTTTGTTAAGACGCAGGCCGCTTCGGTGAATGCTAGGACAGAACAGTTGTATTTCCGGCTTCGTGGTAGGCAGATGAGGTTTAAAATTTCTTCTGATGAGTTGGGCGTTGATTGGCGACTAGGTTCTCCTCGCATTGATATTAGACCAGATGGGAGGCGGTAATGTCTCGTCGTCTTTCTCGTCCATACTTTCCAATTCCTCCCTCTCAGTATCAACAAACATATTTTACGGAGGTTATTCGTGCCTTCTCCGTTTTCTTGGAACAGGTGCAAAACCCCGGAGATGTTAGGGCTACAGAGTTAACACTAACCGATTTACAGACAGATGACAGCGGTCTTGAAACAGGGGCATTGTTTCAGCAGGCAGGGTTTGTTAAGATAGCATTAATCAACACGCCTCATGCTCGTGGTTCTACAGGAACAAGCGCAGTGGGCACAGTTACGGTGGTTACAACATGAGTGATGAACATATTATTGTACTTGGTAACGGAACGCAGTGGAAGCCCTCGACAAGCGAGGACTTAATTCATTGCGCATCTTGTGATAATGCGGTCGATACGCCCGAAGAAATTGCCTCTTACCCTGATGGTAATTGTCCCGATTGCGGTAATTCATGGACCGGGTCAGAAGCTACAGGTGTTCGCATCTCCGTTACTGCCCCAGAAGCCATTTCAGGAGAAGCATGATGGCCGCTGCGCAACAGTACGAAACAATTACCATGCCGGATTCTGGTATCGGCAGTTTTATCGCATCAAACATGGACGAGTTTGATGACAACGTTTTGATGTTTGGTCGCGAATCTGGCATTAATTCAATGAAGTCTGTTGCGGATCGAATGGCTGCTCAAGGCAGAAATGGTGACAACTATATAATTCACGCCTCTGAAAAAGAGGTCATGGTTCCTCGTGAGGTTGCAGAAAACAACCCAGAGCTTATGGAGCGGGTTAATCAAGCTATATCCGCCGAGGGAGCCGACCCCGCAGCATATGTTGTTGGTTCGGAGTTAAACTCCATTAACCCTTACACTGGTCAGCGAGAGTTTTTCTTAAAGAAGCTCGTTAGAAAAGTTAAGAACGTACTCAAAAAAGCGGCCAAGATTATTTTGCCCGTTGCTATAAATTATTTCCTACCGGGCCTTGGCACGATTGCATCCGCCACTATTGGCGCAGGCATAGGCGGCCTTGTTCAAGGCGAGAGCTTTGGGGATGCTTTAAAAAGCGCGGCTTTAGGCGGGATAACCGCGGGCGTCGCATCTGGGCTTGCTAGTAAGGGCACCTTTATGGAGGGCGTAAAAAGCGGTCTTCCCGCAAGTTATAGACCCGGGAGCGGCTTGATGGGCGCTCTGCCTAACTCTGGCGATTTTGCTTTACGCGGACCCGAAGCTCCGGGCTTCTTTGAACCCTTTAAAACCGGGTATCAAGGGCAGCCTGCGACGGCAGGGCAAAGTCAAAGCGCCTTAACAATACAAGATTTAAACCCGGCTCAATTGGAACATGCAACCAATCTTAAAGCTTTGAACCCTGATTTAACGGGCAATGCGTTAGCGGAAGCTGCGGTAAAGGCCGTTCCGGCAGCTGCAAAATCAAGCGCCCTCGGCACGGCCGTTAAGTACGGGCTTCCGACCCTTCTTGCCGCTGGGGCAAGCGGCGCGTTTGATCCAATTCCCGGCGAAGAAATAGATTTGTCCGGTTATGGTATAGACGTAACCGACACCTCCGAGACTCGACTTGCTGAAGACCCCGGAAGCTATAGCGTTGGAGTTCCAACTCGGAGGCCCGAATACATCTCACCGTCTAACGCAATTTACTCTGGTCAACCTTTGACCACGGCCTCTTATCTTCCAAGTCAAGGCTCATATAACCCTATCGTTCCATCTAGCACCTACGCAGCCTTAACCGATCAAAACGCGGGAACAATGGTTCCAAGTGGTGGCGGCTCTTCAACTTATGTTCCGCCCGCACCCGTAAATATTCCCGGATACGACCCAACCGTAACTGGTATGCGCCCCGCACCGTTGTACGGCGTAGATCAATTTGGCAACCCGGTATATTCTCCTTACGGTGATCCGATAATGCCTGCGCAGTATGCCTCTGCGGCTCCGATCACTCCCGTAAACGCTGCAAGGGGTGGCGCGATGGACTTTCCGCGGCGCACGGGCCAGATAGAAGGCCCCGGAACCGAGACATCCGACGACATTCCAGCTATGCTTTCTGACGGAGAGTTTGTTATGACAGCACAGGCTGTTCGGAATGCGGGCCAAGGCAACCGTCAAAAAGGTTTCCAGAAAATGTACGATATAATGAGGGCGTATGAAGGAGGGGCGGTAGCATAATGGCTGAAGAAGTTGTCCAGATAAGCAGACAGGACCCTGCTATTGAAGCCTACCGTTTAGGGCTTTTAGGTGATGTTCAAACATACATCAAAGATCAGATTGCGGCAGGAATGCCCGCGGAAACCGCCTATAAAGTTGCGGGCCTAACCGCTCCGGAGACATCGGCTGTTCAAGCGGCGGGTTCTGGCATTGGCGCTTACCAGCCCTTTTTGCAAGCGGGCGAAGCAGCTATTCAGGGCGGTCAGAACATTCTGACAGGCTCTGCAATGCCTTCCTTACGTCAAGCTGAAACAACCACGGGTGCTTCTCAAGGCATTATTAACCAAGCGGCGCAGCTTGCGGGTGCGCAACGTGCGGTTCCTTACACTTATCAACAGGCTGCGGCACAGACGGCTGCGGGTATTGGCGGATTTAATCCTTTTGAAGAGCAGGTTGTTCAGCGGTCGCTTGATGACATTGCTCGCCAACGTGACCTAGCTCAACAGGGTGTTCGCGCACAGGCTGTTGGCTCTGGGGCTTTTGGTGGTTCTAGACAAGCGGTTGCAGAACAAGAGATTGGCCGAAATGCTCTGGATCAAATGGGTCGAACCTCTGGTCAGCTACGTCAGGCAGGTTTTGATGCGTCTATGGCGCGTCGCTTGCAGGAAGCTCAGTTATACGGAAACCTTGGGGTTCAATATGGTCAGCTAGGTCAGCAAGATGTTTCACAGCTTGGAGATTTGGCTAAGACACAAATGCAGCTTGGACAAGGGCTTGGCTCGTTGTCCGCGCAATACGGTCAGTTCGGGTCTGCCTTGGGTCAACTGGGTGTTCAACAGGCAGGCATTGGCGAGATTGGTCAGAACATTCGTGGGTCTCAAATTCAAAACGCTCTTACCGCTGGCGGACTACAGCGCGGCATCGATCAGTCGGCGCTTGACGCAACTCGCCTTACAAATGTTCAGGCGCAACAGTATCCGTATCAACAGTATGGGTTCTTGTCAGATATTTATGCGGGCATACCGACTTCACAATCTACAATTACAGCATCTTCTGCACCTCAAGTCTCGCCGTTCCAGACGGCTCTGGGCTTGGGCATCTCAGGACTTAGCGCCGCGGCGGGCGCATCAAAAGCGGGGTTATTCTAATGAACAAAGGCTTCAAATACATGGGTGGCGGCGCGGTCATGGATCGGCCTTTGTTCCGTCAGGCAGGAGGGCCCGCGGCCCGCAGTCCTGAAGAGATGGCGGCTATGGGTCAGCAATACTTGATGCAGCCTCCGGCGGCTGCGCCTCAAGGCGAAGCGGATGCTATGGCAATGCTTCAGCAAGGCGAAGCGGCTGGAATGGCCCAAGGTCAACAGATGGGTGAGATGTACGGCGAGGCCACCATGGCAAACTTGGACGCCGCGGATGATCCGAAAAGCTTAATTGACGCAATTCGGGGAAACGCCGCTCCCCTTGAAGCGCGGTACACGGAACTTGCGGGTTTAGTTGGGGAGCAAGACGCCCAGCAAACTCCTGAAAGTGTGCTAGCTTTGGTTCAACCCACCATAATGATGACCGAGGAAGGCGCTGTAGACAGCGGTATCGGGGAGCTTATGAAGGGCTTGATGGGCGAAGTAGAGATGTCGGAAGGCAGCGGCATGTCCCAAGGGGTTGGCGAACTCATGGCGATGGGGGCGGGAAACACACCACCCGTAAATTTTAGAGATGGCGGACCTGTAGAGGTCCGTAGGTTTGGCAACGGCGGCTCTGCCGAAGTGGGGGATGTAAGTCCTTATTTTGAAAGTGCTATGCAAGCGCGTAGCAACATTTTAGGCACCCCGGAAGCTCGCGCAGCTTCTTTGCAAGAAGATCGGGAGATGGCGCAAGCGCAGATGTTATTTGACATTGCGGGCACGGCTTTGAATTTTGCAGGCAACACGCAGGGCCGCTCTATTGGGGAACGCTTGGCTAACGCGGCGGCTCAAACACAGATAACCGACAAGATCGGAGCGCGGGCCGCGGGCATGTTGCAAGCTAAAAAAGATCAAACCACGCAAGATCAACAATTAGCACTTTCCGCGTTAGAGTCGGCAGAAAGACGTATGGAAAATGACCGGGAAAGAGAGGGTAAGATAGGTTTGGCTAATGTAAACGCAGCCAATCAAATGACGCAACTTTTAACACAACAGAGCTTTGCGAAAGTCGAGGGTAAATCGGACAGAGCCCTTCGTCTAGAAATTGCAAACAACAACATTGCCGCGGCAGCCGCTCTTCAAAGTTCTAGCGCAGAGGCTTCTTTAGCTGAAATCGCGGCCCGTGGAGAAGTACAAAAGGCTCTTCAAGATAGCCAAAACCAATTTACTAAACTTTTGCAAGACGATAAATTTGACTTTACGCGGCAGCAAGACAGTACGGGACGGGCTCATGCCGTGTTCTTACAGGACAGGGCTGCGGAAAACGCGCGAAAATTGGAAGCCTTACGGTTTGACAACTCCGTAGAGTCTTTGGCCTTACAAGATCAATATCGAAAAGAAAACGTTCGAATTGAGGCTGAAATAGGTCTGGACAACCGCCTTGCAGAAATGGGTGCAGCCAACGCCTATGACATTGCTAAAGCGGCTAAAGGTCAAGAGTATGCTATGGCCCTGCAATCTTCCGCAAACGGATTTGCTACAGTGCGTCAGGAAGATCAACAAGCTCACGAACTCGCTAAACAAGCTCTTGCTAATGCGGCGGCAGAGAAATCGCAGCTTACTGCAATTGGGGCGCAACGTGCGCTTCAAACGCTTTCACAAAACTTCCAAGGAACCGAGGCTGAAAAAGCTCGTGCCTTTGAAAAAGCGTATAAGATGATAGATAACGCCTTTAAAATAGAACAACTATCTATCAGTCAGGGTCAATTAGAGCTTGGACAAGCTCAATTAGCGGTTGATGCTGCTTACAAACAGGGCCAATTGGCTGTGGATCAAGCTGAAGCAAATGCGGTTAAAATCGGAAGCGACTCTCTAACCAATCAGATTCAATACATTACAAATGAAGAACGGTTAGACTCCTACGCCAATGGAAGTATGGATAATCCGGCAGAGTTTGAAACGGCTGTTTTGAATTATCTTGCTTCGGCTCCAGTATTTAACTCCTCCCTTGGTGTAAACGAGCCGATTGCTACGGAATTGCCTGCAAGCGTCTTGAACAAGATTAGAAAAGGTAACCCGGACTTTTACAAAAAGATAGTTCCAGTAGCGCCGCCGAGAGAAAGTAATTATTTTAATCCAGAAGCGGAGACTTCGGACGGTAATGTGCTGTTTTTGAGAGATGCTAAAAAAGAAATCTTAAATCCAAATGGCTCGGTAGCGTTCGATTCCCCTGTTTGGGCCAACGCCACTACGGACATCTACAACCCAGAAATAGACTATACTCAAGCCATCGGTTTTAGTAGAGCCGTGCCCGGATTTCAAAAAGGGGTAGCTGAAGGTTTTGCCGAGATTAGAGGGGGTCTTCCCGGCAGAACTTCGGCAGAAGCTAAAAATTTAACGGAAGCCGCTGCGACCTTAGATAATTTTGCAACGTCCTTGTTACAGTTTAAAACAGATGTGAGTGACGACAGGGTTCTAAAGTTTGTTCAAGAAAAAATTGAAGAAACTGTTAAGGACATCCGGTCAGGCGGATTTTTTCTTAAAACAGACGCCGATGCTCGTGCAACATTAAAAGCTCTTAAAGATGATTTTGCACAATCTCTTAGGGCAAGTGCCATGCTTTTACCGGAGTATGGAGGTAGTGCGCCTATGACGGCCACTCAAACTCTTAACGAAACAAAGAGAATGAACAAACTCAAGCTTATATTAAATGAGATAATGAAGTTTGAAGAAGGTTTTGCTGATCCTCCGAAGATTACAGGAGTTGGTAATAACTCCATTCCGGTTACACAAGGGTCGGTAGCCGCGACTCAAGATTTCCTTAAAAACTTGGTTAATGGAGAAGGTGCGAACAATGGCGGAAATTGATCTTGAAGTAGGCCAATCCCCTTCCTCCCAAGTTGGCGGCGTTGTTTTTGAATTTACAAAAGACACGTTCAAAGAGGCTATTGACACCTATGGCCCGGAAAATCTGGCGCAAACTTTGTCTATTAGAGCGGGGAACAGTGTTCCGTCTGATCTTTCGTTCACTTTAGACTCTTTAAGAACAGGGGATGCTAAAATAGCTCCTATTTTAGATATGTTACCTGTAACTAAAGATATGAGCTTAGAAGAACGTAAAGAATATTTTAGCAACCCGGAAGCTGCATTGGCGCTCTTTTCTAATATGGAAGACTTTGGGATGTACGAGGCAAACGTCACCTCGTATCCCGGTTTAGAGGCTATCACGGACTCTTTTGCTCGAATGATACCGTCTGGTCTTTTGGCGTCTGAAGGACTTAAAAAGGGGGCACAAGTTACCTCTAGGGCGTTAAAAAACGTAAAACCTAGAAGTCCCAAAGGATTAATGCTCAAAGCAGGGGGTTACGGTTTGGGCGCACTTACTGGTGCGGGTATAGGTTACGAAGTTGGTCAAGAGATATCCGACTATGCGTTTGGAGACCCGTTGCCTATCGCGCCTTCTCTAATGGCTTATAATAATTTTGGAGAAACAGCGGCTCTTTCGTTAAATCCTTCAGCTTTATCTTTATCTTTTCGTGCGACAAAAGACCCAAACTGGCTTGGTGCAAACGATTTTTTAAAGAATTATCGGCAAGTTACAAAAGGCCGTTGGCCCGGTTTAAACAACGCAGAGAAAATAACAGAAGCGGCTTCAGGCTTAGACCCTAAAGTATTTCAACAAGCTTTAAACTCTAGCCAAGGAAGACCGTTTGCGTTTGGAAAACTTGGTTTTGACCCTTCTTTAGGTCCTAAAAGTGCTAGGTTTTTGGGAGCCGTGGAAACGGGCATTGGAGGTATGCGAGATCGGGCTAATAAAAGCAGGTCTACGACCCTTATTTTTGACGCACTTGCCGGAA
>Ga0222719_10001517_pt1 | contig 22339 bp, 35 predicted proteins | sample C33_34DmetaG_FD_165039 | JGI IMG/M metagenome (GOLD analysis project Ga0222719, IMG submission 165039) | Estuarine water microbial communities from San Francisco Bay, California, United States - C33_34D | ecosystem: Environmental > Aquatic > Marine > Unclassified | place: USA: California...
GAATCTTAGCAACACCTTCAACAACATCTTTTTCTTTGCCTAAGTATTGACTATCGCGGTATTCTATACGGATCTCTTTTGTTAGTCCTGTTTCGTGTTGATCACGTTTTACAAACTCAGGGATAAAAGCAACTCGACCTAAGTTATTTTTTATTACAGTGTCTTGTGAAACACTTTCAATCATATCACGTTTGAAGTCGTCTAGTTGTCCTAGACCTAGAAATACATAACGCTTCAACCACTTGTGTATTTCTGCTACTGTTTCGTAATCTTCTGCTGTTGGCTTAGGCAAAACAAAATCAACTGGTGCATAGTCAGGGTTGAATGCAAACTTTACTATTTCTTTGTTTGAAAATATAGTCGGATTGTCTTCCGAAAATCTACGTGTGTCTTTTACATAGCCTTTGTTGATACGTTGCGCCGCAACGGCCATAGCAAGTGCTTCTTGTGTAGGAACTGTTTTCAATGGAAGTGCATCCTTGCTTAAAAATCCATTTTTAATTTTAACATCGCTGATCATTGTGTGCCTCTTTTAGCAATATCTCTGTACACGTTTAATGCTAGTTCATATGATTCAATTATATCATTTAAATCTACATCTTGTGAACTTACATTTGCATATTTAGGCACACATTCTAAATTTTTATATTCGCACTTTCCGCCTTTTGCTTTTGGTATTGGGCAGTGATCATTTTCTGGACAATGATACATTTTGTATTCGTATGCTAATTCAGGATTTTTAATAAACATATCTCTATGTATATTTGACAATTTATTTTTGCCTTTGCCATAATCTAAATAATATTTTGCATTATTACTTTCTGTATATAGAGGCATTTTGTTTTGCACATAATCCTCCACAGTTCCGCCAGGCCAAGATTTTGCTAACCTATGTGCATAATCAAATCTAATATCATTAGAACTGTGTGTATCTTTGTAAGCCTTGAGACTTTTCCAAGTCTTTCTATAAGTTTGATCCTCGGTAATTTTTCTACCGAGAATCATTTGATTTATTTGATCAGTATACTGCATTAAACTACACTCAACGCATCGTAGGTAATTTTGGTACCGTCGTCAGTTGTAGTAAATGGTTGAACTAGTTTATCAGCATCTTCTTTGTCCATTCTTGCTTTCAACAATGAATAAAGAGCTGTACCAATCCACATACATTGTGCTACACGCGGACTTGCATATTTGTAAAATATACCATTCTTTTGTTGTTCGTCAATTGTTTTGTTAGGATAATTATCTTTTCTTGCATCTTGCACAATTTTCCAAACTGCCGTATGACCGGCTCCTGCTTTTGCAGTATCATTATCTACCCACACAGGTTGAATTGCGTTTTTCATTCTAATAAGCAAGTATTCTTGATCTTCTGCACTCATTTTATAAAACCAATCTTGATTGTAATAAAAGAATTCTAAAAATAAAATCAAGTCACCTGTAATTAATGCACGTTTACTCCAAACTTGTTGGTAAAAATTAAGTGCTGATTTTAAAATCCTATCATCGTTCATTGTATATTCAGGCGTTTCAAATATATCAAACATCTGATTGTAATTACTACAATGTCCTGTAGAAAAACGTTCTTTACTAGGTGCATCTGAATTGACCATTTCGATAGGATAGTTTCTATTCCAATTCAAAATACGTTTCATTTTATAATGAATATACTCATCTGCTTCAGGATGTAATTTTGTAATCTCTTGTACTGCATCAAAGCCTAATTCTGCATGTGGACCTTGTTTAGATTTTTCAAGCTGATTACTTATAATGATTGCATCTGATTCAAAAGTCTCAACATTTGATTGTGATAACTTACCACTGTTTTCACCTTTGTATGCAATAGGATCCCATGCGTCATCGTCTGAAATAATACATTGATAACACATTTTTGTTTTACCTAAGATAGCTGCCGCTATAGAACGCTGTTGTCCTTCATTAACAAATACTTCTCCGTTACTATTTCTACGAGCCATACCGACAGTAAGCAAATTAATTTGCCATTTACGAATCATTTCAAGAATATGTTTTGGTTTAGGATTACGTTGTCCACCCTTACCATTAGGGCCATAGTTAAGCCAAACTTTATTAATATCATAAAGTAATTCATCTGGTTCTTGCAACAAAGATTTTTCTGTAATAAAAGGAAGCAGGATTCCTTTTAAGATTCCTGTTTCTTTGTAATGACTTAGAACTGCATCTACAATATTAGGTAATGTTTCTTTGTCCTTATCAAGGTTAATTTCATTTTGAACACCATGTTTTGCCATTAGACGTTCTAGTCCTTTTTTAGTAAAAGAACTAATAGGTTTAGCATCACCTGGGTTAGCAGGGTCAACTTCTGTTACATTGAAAAGATAGTTACCAAATCCGCGTGGATCGAAAGCATGTTTGTTTTGAAATGGTGTTGCCATTGTTTTTCTCCTTGCTCACGTAGAGCTTTGTTGTTGTTTTATACTAATCACGTAGACTAGTGTTTCCTTATTGTTCTTATAGTATACTATCAGTTTAGATAGATGTCAACTAAAAAGTTGTCCAAAAGTATTATCTGCTTGTGCCATAGCACCATAGTCAGTTGCTAGATGTACTTCACGTGGTACAAACAGTCTATCCATATACTTTTTAATTTGCTGATGTTTCATGCCTATGTCTTTACCAAACCAAAGTCCCCGTTGATCTGCATTAGCAGGACGTCTAACTGCACTTACACAAACGTAATCATATTGTGCCATATAATCATATAAGTCTTGTGGATCATATCCAAACAAGTTACATTGCTTTGGAACTATTTCAACTTGTACACTAGGACGACAACGTTCGATTGTTTCTTTTGCTCCTTGCATAACTAATAGTTCACTGCCTTCAACGTCTATTTTTATTGCGTCTACGTCTTGAAAATTGTAACTATCTAATGTACGTGCTGGAACAGGTACTAGGTTTTGACTTTCACGTAGTTTTACATTATCACTATCTAATACAACATGATTGTGTCCACCGTGATCTGTATGATCTAAAATATCAATAGTACCTTCATTTCGATTAGTTGCGGCAACTTCGTGTACTGTTGTATTTGCTACTAAGTTCATACTTTGATGTACGCCTTTGTATGTATACCAACCGGCTGTTGCATCCTCATCTCTAAATACTTCACCTGCTTCGTCTGTACCTTTCCAGTACACACCTTTTAAGTTCTGCTGTTGTGCAATAGCAATATTTGCTTTTAACATTGTTAAAGTAGTTGGAGTAGGTTCAAATGATTCTACATTCTCTGCCCATTCACTATAAGCAATAGTATTATTACCTACATTAGCACCAACGTCAATAATACGCTTTGCTTTAGGATATATTGTACGAATTAGCCTTGAGTTGTTTCCTTGATAATATACGTTGTTTCCGCTGAATCGAGGCCCTTGTAGGTTATCGTGTGCAAGTAACCAATAGCATCTGCCAAACTTGTTTACTACAAGTCTAAACTTAGGATTGTTATATAATCCACTTGCTTCTTTAAAACCAAAACTGTCTTGAAATTGTTGTGCTGAGATTTCAGCTGTTATTTTTTGCGGCATGTTAATTCTCCTTTAACCAATTTTCGCTTATAATATTAATTATTTAATTGTATAATTGTATAGTCTAAGTGTGGCTTTGTCAACCAAAATGTGCCTAAGGGGAGTTGGCGCAAACGCCACCAACTCCGTACTCTTTAGCAACCTGACTCATTCCGTCATTCACCTTCCTGTCGGTGTGGTCGCCGGCCGACTATGTCGACTAAAGTATATCATCTGCAATACCTAAATCAACCAACTGCTTGGCTGTATAGTATTGATCTGATGGGTTTTTTATAAACTTGCTATTAACTTCTGGTACTGACATACCAGTTGCTTCACGTAGTATCTGCATACATCTTTGTTCACAGTTTGCATTTTCTTTCATCTGTGCTTTCATGTCATGCATCTTAGCATCCATGTTGTCACTGTGTTGATGATTCATAATGCCAGCGTTCTTACCAATCCAACGATATCCTTTTGTACCACTTGCAAATATCATAAATCCTGCACTCATAACAGCACCTATACCTACAGTACTAATATTGTGATAGCTGTTTTTCATAACATCAATTAGAGCAAACATCTCATAGAGATCTCCGCCTGTGGTGTTAATATAAAGTTCGAGTGTACGTTTGGGTTTCTTTGTTAGATTAGCACTGAGAATCCATTTAATGGCTTCACTTACATTATCGTTGGCAATCTCTCCGCTTAGATAATGTATGTCGTTATCAAGTAACGATCTATCTACTGCATCTGAGCTGTTCCAACTATCGTATTTAGGCATAATTTATTATATACCTATTTATTATAACTGTGTCCATTTTTGTTTCCCTAGCTTGTTAGCTTCACAATAGCGTATGAATAAGCCTATTTCACGCCCGTGTGCTTCAATTTCCCATGGAAGGTCCCAATAACTTACTTTCTTAGGATCGTATGTTTTACCCATCCAATTTTCAGTATCTGGCAATAACTCTCTACGTGCATATTGCTTTACATGTACCATTTCGTGTGCTACTGTTTCTAACAGTTTACGTAGTGGTAATTCTCTATCAACTTCTATTTCGAATTCTCGGTTATTATCTAATTGTAGGCAATACCCTAGAGCACCTGTAGGTTTACATAGTTTAACTTCAATGTCAATTTTCTGCATACGTGGCATTAGTATTTCAATACAAAATTCAACCATGCTTTGTACATGCTTCTTCTGTGATTGTGTACCGCCAACTACATTAATAACTCTCATGATATGAGTACTCCTTTATTGTTAATGTATAATAACACAGGTAGCACTAATTGTCAAATTTTTTGGTTAGACTGCTCTTTTTTGGATAGAGAAAATGTACCGTTTTTGTTGTCAGTCCAAACTAAATCGTCTCCAATATCCCAATTCATTTCTTTACAAAGAGTAGGAGGAAGAGGCAAAATTAGCTCATCCCCCTCCTGCTCGACTTTTACGGTATATGTGTTCATACTAATTCCTCTATATTGATAGGGGTATAATTAGTTTGTTCTACACATACACATCTGTACGGACCGTCCGGACTAGGATTAGTATGGATATGTCCGTGTACGTTAAGTACAGGCTTATCACCCCATCTCTTACTTTCAGCAAGTGTTTGAGCATGTAACGGAGTATGACTAAGCACTAGGCCAGGCAATACACTCCATAAGTTAATACTCTTAAAGTACGGTGCTAAAAACTTTACGTTGTCATGGTTACCTAAGATTAAATGTTTCTTACCAGGTAACTTTGCAAAGTGTTCTGCTAACCAAAACTCTTTGTTCATACCAAAAAGGACATCACCTAAGTGATAAACAGTATCGCCGGGCTTTACTGTATCGTTCCAATTGTCTAACATGCACTGGTTCATTTGATCTACAGAATCAAATGGACGTACAGGTTTGCCAACGTAATCTTTAAAAGTCAAGATAAGTTCGTGATTAAAGTGTGTGTCACTAACTAACCATGTATCAGCCATAACTGTCTCCTTTCTACTATTATAGTTAACAGTATAAACTCAATGCAGGAGTTTGTCAAGCACTTTTATACGTTACAACTTGTACGTTTTCTTCTTTTCCTTTTTCACTAAATTTATCTGCAAATAACATTGCATTATCAAGATCTTTAAATAACACAGGACGTATGTCCCAAATGTCAGATTCGCCTGTATTTTCTGTTATGTAAATCCAGTCGTCTTTGCCATCAAGACATACCATTACTGCGTACATTTAATATCCTATTGATTGATAAATTTCGAATCGAAATTATTTATAAATTTTTGTGCATCATGCTTGTACTCGAATAGGTAAGTATCTTCATAATTATTAGTATACTCTTTAAAGTCCCATTGTTGTACAAGCAGTTGTTCTTTGCAAAAATCTTTTCCTCGACTTCGGAGATCAGAATGCAGTCGAACATGATGCGAATCTTTTCTTTGCCACCTTTTTTTGTATTCAAATATTTCAATCGGTGTCATTAGTGTAACGTGGCTCCCAGACTATCGTCGTTTGGATCTACTCCAAACTTATCTTTGCATAACTTAGCAATAGGCTCTGGAATTAAATCTTCATCTTCACCTTCGGGAATAAACAGTCCCTTCAGCTCGCCGGTCTTTGAAATAATTAGACCGTAGTCGTCGTCTTCCATTGATTCTTCGAATGTAACTGAATTGTTCATAATATTACTCCTTTAATAATATTATTTATTGAATTGTATTAGGTCTTCCAAAGATGTGCGGAATAACCTTTTCCGTTAGTGTCGCCGCCTCCGTTATCTACTTCGACGCCTTCGTATTCAATGCTAGTTACAGTGTCGTCACCATTAGCATATTCAGAGGTATAAATTTTTAATTTCTTAGGATCAAAGTCGCCTACTGTTTCAATAACGCCGTCAAAGAATGTACCTTTCTCCGCACTGTAAAATTGACAGATGTATTCAGCGTCCCATTCTTCGTATCCACTTACCCCCATTTCAGTGAGTTCAAGCTCATAATTGTTTGCTTCATCTGTTTCGTTAACATACTCAGAAAGATCTTTGCCGTCTACAATTTCTCTTTTGACTGTACTGTTGTATTCGAGATCTTCAACTTCTTCAATAGTAAGTTTAGCATTATTATAGTCGACACCGTTTTGATGTTCTAGTTCATCATGATGTTCGTACCAAGGACGCCCGTCACCATCTTCATCCATCATAAAATCTGCTTCTTTAGGAACTTCAGTTAGATTTTCAAAATCGTAATCGCCATCTTCGGAACCGGTCATGTATGTTACTAGGTCACCATCATAGTGTTCTTCTGTGTGTGCTTTCCAAAAATCATATTGTTCTTTGTTAAGAGGAATGTATGCGGCTTCACCACCATACCCCCATAGTTGAATACGATAGAAACGTGGACCTTTGAGAGATTCTACTAGTTCTGTTTTTTCTTCCGAAGTTGCCATTTTATCTGTCCTTTAGTTTTTCGTGAGGGATTTTATCGTTAAAGATATCACCTGCAAGTGCTTGAATATCTTGAACCAAAACATCAATCATTATTTTGTCTTGTTGGTCTTTAGGTGTATCGTATTTCATACGTCTAAGGTTCATACTTTTCTCGTACATAACTGTAACCTTATCGCACATTTCACTTATTTTATGTTGCATCTTAAAACTCCATATCTGCGGCTACAATATACCGCCATTCGTTGCTTTCAAGTACACCAGGACGATGCCAAGTCTTTCCAGGAAAGATTAACCAATGTCCTTCTTTAGCAGGAACATATGTTGTATCACCTTCTGGTGTAGTATGTGCAAGCTCAGTTCCACTTGTGTCTAAGTTTGCACCTGTAGGAAGTTTAATATAGTAAACTCCACTAAGAACAATGCTATCATCACGTATATGTTGATGCCAGTAATTGTTCCTATCTTCTTGTGTTGTTAGATTAGTTTTATAACCCCAACTCTTAATTGTTTTTATCTGTCGTTCTTGTTTCATATAGGCAAACGCACTCCAAATAAAACTCATCTTTAAATTATTCCAATGCGGACTTCCTAGTCCAAAGATGTTTATATCAGTTTGATATGGAGGACTGTTCTTCCAATAGTGTCCGTCTGCAATAACATTATTAATGTCATCTGACATTGCAGTCCTAGCAGACGCACCTATTAAATTATCCCAATTATAAAACTCGTAATCTAGCATTTGTCTAGATATGAACAACAATTCTCAGGCGTAGTTTGTACATAAGGATCGTCATCATCACCGTTATTGTTGATGCCGTCTTCTTGCCACCACTTCTCGATAACGCCGTCATTGATAACACACATATAACGCCATGAACGCAATCCAAAGCCTAAGTGGTTCTTACCAATAAGCATACCCATAAATCTAGTAAAGTTTCCTGAACCGTCTGGAATAACTTTTACATTTTTTATGTCTTGGTGTTTAGCCCAAGCGTTCATTACAAATGCATCATTTACTGAAATACAATATACTTCATCAATATCTGCATTGCGTATCTTATCGTAGTTTTCTTCAAATCCTGGTAGCTGATAAGTTGAACAGGTTGGCGTAAACGCTCCTGGCAAACTAAACAGTACTACTCTTTTGCCTTTAAGTAACTGATCACTAGTTACATCTTCCCAACGGAAAGGGTTAGGTCCGCCGATTGATTCATCGCGAACTCTCATTTTAAACATTGTGCAAGGTATTTTGTAACCTTCAATCATACGTCTTTTACTCCTATAGTTATATTATGTAATTATTGTAACATCATACACATATGAAGTCAACCTGAAATTGTCTCTTTAATAAGATAAATATTGTTGAGGGAGAAGAATGGATTTTATAACACTAGTATCAGATGTAGGTTTTCCGATTGCCGGAGCAATAGCAACTGGTGGATTTGTGTTCTTGACCTTGAAATTTATACTAGCAGGAGTTACTGATAGTGTAAAGACACTCAAAGGTATTATCGGCTCCCTAGACAACCGTGTCCAAACTATGAACAACGACCTAGTTAAGATTGATGCACTGTTAAGTCATGCACTTAACGTAAAACCTAATGTTGAACGTATTGCCGCTAATGAAGGCAAAGACGATGCGAGGAGAGATTAATGGATCTAGGTGCAGTAGTTAGTGATTACGGGTTTCCAATTATTGCCGCAATGGGCATGGGTTACTTTATCTTCTTTATATGGACTTGGGTAACAACAGTAATTGATCCTGTTATAGGCGAAACAATGGGTACGCTTATTAAACTAGTGGATCGTGTACGTATGTTAGATAATGATATTATACGTTTGAATACAAAATTAAGTATGGTACTTGAACATGAAGCCAAACTTGATAAAGCACGTAGAGCTGAACTAGAAGCAATAGTTGCAAAATATACAGACATAACAAATGATACTTTTAACTCAACGGGTAAAAAAGATTGATAGGCGCTGTTCGCTACTGTAAGAGTTGCGGACATAGATGTCACTGTTACGAACCAGATTGTAAGGAGTGTGTGAATGACGTATGTACCGTCTGCAACTGTAACGATTCCAATGGAACACTACATAGCAAAAATCAAAGAACACGAAGCAAAGAGACTTAGTACTAACGAGCGTTTAGCTTATTGGGAAGAATATAGAAAGTCACTTACGTCCGAGTAACTTAGCTTTTAATTTATCAACATCACTGTGTGTAGGAACACTCTTTGAAGAAAAATCTAATTGAGGTTCTTTACGTCCATCAGGTAGTTCACCTGCCATACTCATTTTCATTTCGCGAATGCGTCTTTTAAGATTAAGAACTTTGTCTTCTAAGTCCATTATGTAATCATCATTTTGTTGTTGCAATGAATACTCCATTCCAATCTTTAGGTAGGTCTTGTGTTTTCATATACTCACAACGTTCAATCCACATTTTATAATAACCTTCTAATTTGGCATCAAAGTGTCTCATTAGTTTTTCACAGATCCATATCGCTTTATCAAACTCTTGTGCTTGATACAACTCATGCATTTCTTGATGATGACGTTGTGCTGTGCGCCATGCTGGTTTAGGATCGTCTAGTACTGTCCATATACCGATGCCAACTGTTTTACCTTTAACTGCTAAGTCATCTACTTTTAAGTAGAAGAAATCGTCTTTTGTTTGTTCGTATGTAGATTCTCCAACAAGTAATAGACATCCGTACTCTTTACACTTGCTTTCAATACGAGCGGCTGTACTAACCGAGTCTCCAAGGACGTCATAACTGTGTCTTTGTGTACTGCCCATTTCGCCAAGATAACCAAGGCCAGTATTAATGCCGGCACCCATACCAATTGGCGGCCTGCCTTCGCTAGTAATTTTTTCATTGAATTTCTCCACTGCTTTAAGCATGTCTAATCCACACTGTACCGCTGACTTAGGATGTTGTGGATCATCGATAGGTGCATTGTGTATGTGCATACTCGCGTCACCTATATACTTAATAACCATACCGTCGCTATCAAGTATAGGTTGTGTAATGGCATCCATGTAGCCATTCATTATTTTAGTTAAGCCTTTTACATCATCGCCGAATGATTCACCTAACGGAGTAAAACCTCTAAGGTCTGAAAATACAATACTAACTTCTTTCTTCATACCTTCTTTGATTAGTGCAGGATTCTCTTGTAGCATACGCACAACTGTTGGTGACGCATAACCTGCGAACTGTTTCTTAATCGCTTGCTTCTGGAAGTATTCACTTACAAATCTATTAAACACTGCATGTAATCCAACTAGTATCACTGTTACTATTGGCATAGTTACATCAAGCAAATACAAGTGTGTTGTCCAAGCATAATAAACAGCATAGGCGAGTCCTCCCACAAATATAACTATACTGCTTCCAATTAACCAGTAAGGTGCAAATCGTCCAAGTAGCACAAGGGCTATGCCCAAGACTGCTGTTGTGATCAACTCCACCAAGAATGCCCAGTAAGGACGTTGAATTTGATCTCCGTCTATTACTGTCTGTAGTGTTACTGCCACTGGCATATAATTATATTGTGGTCCAGATGGACTAGCGATTGTTCCACCTATACCTTGTGCAGATGCTCCTATTATAACTGTCTTGCCTGCTAACATACTAAAGTCATCAGACGCAACACTTACTGTTTCAAACTGTTTGTTCCAACGTAACCAAATTTGTCCATTAGGATCAGTTTTAATAATAGGATATCCCGGTACTCTTATTGCTTCTATTCCGCCGCCAGCTTCCTTTACTTGGTAGCTAGGTGCTCCTGTAGCAACTCGAATAACTTCCACTGCTAAAGCGGGATACGTGTCATCCTGGACACGCATCAGGAGAGGTACTCGTCGCACAACACCGTCAATTTCTGGATTGGTATTACCAACACCAACACCGTCGGCATTATCTCCTAGCAATGGTATAGGTCCCAACATTCCCGGCCATTCAAACATGTATGGCAGTGGGTCGCCTATCTTCGCAATTCCTCGCGGGACCGAGTTGCGATTGGTTTGTGTAGATCCTGACTGTGCAATTACTACACCATTACCTGCAAGTGCTTCGGCTAATACTATATCCCCGCCTAGTCTATCGGGCTCTGACATGATTATAGGCATCACAATGATGCCAGCACCTGCTTCTCGAAGCTTCCAGATTATATCTGCAAGAACATCTCGCTTCCAAGGCCACTGACCGTACTTTTCAATGGCGCTCTCGTCGATAGTAACGATAGCAACGTCTTGGGACAATGTTGGCTGATCAGTTTGTTGAAGTATATCGAATGACTTCAGCCGAGCCGTTTGCACTACAGAGCTATCGTTGTAGTGAAAACCTATCATAATAAAAGCTGTAACAAAAGCCACAGCCCAATGTGTAATATACTTTGTCATACTGTATTTATTGTTAGTGGTCGTATATGTTAGGTCCATCTTGAACTTTTACAGGCTTACAATATGCTGTAACTCTGTGTTCTTTAGGCACTAGGTAACTGTGTGAATAGTTTCCGTACTGTCTAGGTATACGTTTTGCATAGTATTGACAAACGTCTATACTCCTAAAATACATAGGGCTTGGTTGTTGTACATCTGCTATCAGTACGACTAACATAAATGCGTGTATCATTTTTCTATATCTCTTTGATGCTGTTTAAATTTTATTTGTTCGCGTTGTTCTAATTGTTGTTTGAACATTGCTTGTACTTCTAGTGCGTTGTCTGTTGCTCTTAAAAACTCTAGTATACCACTCCAACTGTTACCCATAAAAAGTATTTTATTGTCTTTATATAATATACCTTTGTTGTTTAGATTGTTGTATACAAAATTTTTATAAACATACCTCAATTTAGATCATTCCTTTTGCCTTTGCTATCAAATAAACCATTCCAAATAACATGCCTGAACCTACTATTAACAGTCCTACAATAGCAACACCGTTTATCATTGCTTGCTTTGCTTCTGCTTGTTTATATACTTCACGTTCACGTTTGGCACGTATCTTACGTTGCATTTCTTTTAGCTCGTCCCAAGTCCCAAAGCCAAAACGCATGTTCAACATTGTTTGTAACTCTTTTTCCATCTCCATAATTTTCTTTTCATGGATAAGGAGATTAAGTGCTTCTTCTTCAACTGAACCTGAAGCTAATAGTTTTCTAAATATTGGAGGATTCTTTTGCATCTGTTGACCTTTACGGAAGTCAGATACACTAGTGTACCACTTGCCCATTTGGCCCATACAATTTTCAAATTCTTGACCAGCGTGTACGAATTTTTTTACAGTGTTAAATGCCGTTGTTGCCGCGGCTACGGCGGTGAATGGATCTATCAATACGCCCTACTTTCTAGCAGTCTGCCCTCTGCTATCAGTATTTATTTAATTTTGCGTTACGTTCACTGTACAGCCGTTTACATTGTTACAATACTGCGTAAGACTGTATGAGTTTGTTGCTGTGTCTTGGTAACTACTACCAAGTTGTTGAACATTAATAGTATTAGGACCAGCTACATTTGTTACGTCTATTGAAGCACTATTATTCATTGACCTTTGATAAAGTGTTACATCGTTGTCATCACCAGTTACTTCAATCTCACTATATGCTTCTCCGTAACTATTGCTCTGAACCTGTACATAATTGTCATCGCCTGTGATTAGAATATTAGTTTCTTTAGTGCCGCCCCAAGGTTGATTACTATAACCGTGACTTCCACTACTGCTATTTGCAAACAAGTTTTGTACTTTGTTGCGATCGCCTATGACTGAGATATTGCTTTCGTTAATGTTACTGTTGTTTTGTCCAGTGGCGTGTGCTACAACAACTGTGTTATCATCACCAACCGTACTACTATTCACTATAGCATTGTCACTTGCGACACCATCTGCCCAGTTATGTGCGTTGCCGTTTACATCTTTACAATTTGAATCATTGCCGTTTGTACAATACTGGAAGTAATTGTTCTCACCATCTTGTATAACTTGCATTTCCAAGTCGTTGCCTACTTGGTTGATATATATTTCGTTGGCCCAACTACTGGTTGGTTTGAATAATAGTAATACTATTAGTGCCTTCGCTACCCAATCTATAGTCATAGATATAAAAATCCCCTTGTTGTACGTCTAGTGTATAATCATACTGATTATTTAACCTTAATCTTATAAAGCCTCCCTGTTCAAAGTCTTCACGTTGCCATACCCAATATGGCTCTATTAAGTCTAATCTAATTTGTGTTTCTGGATCAAAGCCTACCTGTGGAACATTGCTTAGTAGTCTTTTGTTTTGTCTATCAAGTTCGTCTTGAAATAATGCCGCAAGTGCTTCATTAAGTTTATCAAGCATGTCATGTAACATGTCGCCTAACATATAATCTGTTTCGTCTAGAGCTGTTTTCCAAATACCTTCGATACTATCTTTAAGAGCATCGCCATCTAGTCCATCAAACTCTAAGAAGTCTACACCTAAAAAGTCTGCTAGTTTTCTACGTCTTTGCATTTCTTCTTCTGCGTATTCATCAATAGGAGTACGCTTACGTAGTATCAACAAATTGTTTAATTGGTCTTCACTTATATCTAATAATACTGGCGGTGTTGGTTTACGCATACCATGTACTGTTGCTGTTGCTTGGAACGCTTGATTAAGAACAACAAACCCTGCGTCTGTCATAACTTCTATCTCACCTACAAAACAAATACCAGCTGTATCACAACTAGGCAATAGTGTAATCATTGAGCCACCCATTTCATCTACTACCATTACAAAGTCTGTACCACGTACAGCAATCGTAGCACTTGGAGTGCTTATCTTTACATTTTGCTTGTACTTTTTAGCAATTTGTCCACTTGCGTACCTTACTGTTCCTAATGACGCTTTTATTGATAATGATCCTATATCATTTGCAGGATCATATACAAATTCATCAATTACTAGTCTAGATTGTTCTGTAAGTTCTACTCTTGTTTCGTCAACAAAGTCAATACGCATTGTGCCGTTGGCTGTAACTGCTTCGTCCATACTTAGGACACCTACACCTGCGTCACCTTCAATAACAATATCGCCGTCTCTTTCAAGTACACCTGATCCTTTGATCTGTCCTATTTCTCCAACATTACTGTTTGCTGGTCTAGCAAGAAGTGCCATCAGTATGAGAGATAAGATCAGAATCCATGTATACTTGTTTGGCGCCATGTCCATACCTTAGTCTGACTGTGTAATATCGACGTCTTGGTTATCACCCGAGAAGTCAGCATCTACAGTATTATCGTTAATTCCACTTTGTGTAACTGTGTAACTACTTCCGCCACCTGTGATGTCTAGGTTGATTGTGTGTCCAGTACTTCCGTCTCCGTCTACATCAATATCAACAACATTACCTGCGCCTGTTGATGTTAACAATCCGCTTGTAGCACCGCCTGTTGCTGTGCTTGAACTGTTGTTCATAACTACAGTTACAGCCGCGGCTTTACCATCAATGTCAGTTTCAATAACACTGTCATCTCCTGTAACAGTAAATGATACTGTGGTGTTTTGAGCGTCAGCATTATCGCCTATATTAAAATCAAATGTGTTATCATCACCTGTTGTAGTAATATTAAGTGTTACTGTTTCACAGTTAGCACCTGATGTACTATCACAACTTAGATCTACTGTGTTGTCGTCGCCAGTAAATACCCATGTACCAGTGTAAGTGTTACCCTGAATATCTGCTACAATAATGTTAGCGGATCCAGTTTGTGTTATAGCAAATGTCATATCGTCGCCATCTAGATTTACATCTGTTGTTGATGTACCGATTACGTTATTTGCCCCGTCTTGTGTTATATCTAAATCTAATGTGTCACCTACTTGCTCGATGTAAATGTCGTTCGCTATAGCAGAAGTCACGGAGAAAATAGATACAAGTACAAATGCTAAAAAGCTATTCGTGTACTTTTGTTTCATTGTTGTCCCTCTTTCCTGTTTTAGGATCGTTCGTAACTGGCCAACATAAATCTACCTTATCGCAATACAGTCTACTATCGGGCCATTTGTCCAATGCTTGTTTCATTGGCAATGGGCGTTCCTTTGGTATACTGCCTTTGTAAATGTTGTCCTTAAACTTCCACAATCCTTTGTTTTCACCTTCATAAACCAATTGTACTATACCTGCTTCAATTGCCGCCCTCACAGCATAGTTTGTTGGTTCGTTAACGGAATAACCCGTTTCTGACTCTATCAATTTAGTTCCCATATCAAGAAACTTAAATATATCCGCTCCGGATCTTGAACTTGCTATTGTCTTCTCTGTTGCAATGCTCAATAATACTTTGCCTGAACTTACACTTACAATTCTCATCACTACTGTGACTGTATCTACTCTATATTCTGTCTGTGTGCCTATCCCTAAATACCTTGCTCCTACCCCGCCTACAGCAACATTACTATCGTATCCGATAATGCCGCCTTCTAGTATCAGTCCAGCGAAAACCATTGGCTTTAATTCGCGGGGACCGTTTGGTAAATTTTTTTCATATGCTTGGCGTGTGTTACGGATCAGCTGTCTCTCTTTGATCAGATTGTCCATTCCCACACGTTCAACTACTTCAAACCAGGTTTCGTTGCCTACTTCAGATAATGCTTTGATTACCCAAACTTCTGCGCCTTGTGTAACTGCACTTGATAGATTAGCAATGTTATCAGCTGGCTTACGTTGTCCAGTTTTATCTAAAAAACTGTAAACTGCAACGGTCATTTTCTTGCCATCTAATTCAGGAACTTGTAACATTCTCTCTGCTAATGGAGCCGGTTGTATTCTAGGAGGACCTGCGTTCTCTTTGATTTCAAGACTCTGTTGCATAGTACTGCTACAGCCTGTAAGTGCCAGTATTGTGCCTAATAGTATGATTAAACGCTTCATTAGAAATTAAAGTCCCCTGATCCTGGTATTTCAATAGTTGTAGTGCTTCCATCTTCTTCAACCACAGTCAGCGTAATTGCTCCTGTTGTTGCGTCTTTAGCCCACGATATTTGTGAGCCTTCGATTTCAGCTGATCCACTGGTTGCACAATTTGCGCCACAATCAGCGAACATACTGTCTACCATTTGCTTACTTAACGTTGCGTAAATTCTTGACTCAACGTTCTTAACAAACTTGTTCAGGGTTGTATTTTCTAATTCTCTTTCTAATCGTTTTGCCTCTGCGTCTGCCTTGTCTTTTAAATCTTGCTTTCTATTATGTTGTAGTTGTTCAACACTTAAAACGTGTGACGAATAACCATTTCCATAATGGAATGCGGGTGATTTAAAGCCCCATGTAAGTTCAGCACTCACGCTTGTTGAACATAACAATAAAAAACTTGTGATTAAAATTCGTAATTTCATACTTATCCCCCATTCACTTGTATTTATCTTGCCCTTTCTTCTCACGCTAATGCTACACATATTTATCGAAAGGTGTAAATATTTTTACACCTAGTTAACGGACATAAATATGTTATGGACTATAAAACAGAACAAGATTATATATGGGACGTACTTGATGAAGCGTTTCCTATGGCAGACAATTCCACAGTATATAAAACTGACTTAAATGCTGAACTTGAAACATTAGAACGTGGGTGTATTGAAAATGCACTAGATGCTGTAGACGGTAATCAAACTAAAGCCGCTAGTATGTTGAATATAGGCAGAACTTGCTTAATTGCTAAGATGAAAAAATATGAAATAACTTAGTTAGTGTGAAGCCCTCACGCTGTGCTAGTTACTTGTATTTAGTTTAAATGCAATCTTTATTGTATCTTGGCATATTTATTATAGCCTGGACCAGTAGACACTACAAGTGTATATCGTAGGCTTCTATAAACATTTGGATTTGTACTACTCGGAACGCCGCCAGTAGTTTTAAGTCTTACTTGGATGATTGCGTCTTGTGAATCTGTTTCTTTGTTATATGCATAAATGTAGAACAGTTGTTGTTTAGGTATGTGTTTAGCTGATATTTCTAGTTGGGGAGCAAGCTCTGCAAACTTCTCTACTGTGCTAGTATACACATCACTTTTTCCTATAGTTAATAGTTTAAGTCCCTTTTCATTTTTATTAATATGTACTTGTAAGAAATCAATTAAATCCTCAAAGAATTTTCTTTCATCGGCATCACTGTTTACTCTATTATTAATTTGGTCTACAGCCTTTGCCATATTATCATTCATGTCTTGGTTAACTTGTCCAGCTTTTCTCAAAATCTTAGCTTCGTCTGTTTTTCCTAGACTAAATTTATCTTTAATTTCTTTATTTAATTGTGCGGCCGCATCGTACAAAGGTTCTTTAATATCTTTTATACCAAGATCAGTAAAGAACTCAACTACACTTTTTCCTGTGCCTCTTGGAGACTTGACACCAGGATTTTGACCAACTGGCATCATTGGAGCGTCTTTGTCGTTAGTTTTAAGACTGTATCCTAAATTTATAACTTTTACTGGACCATGAACATCTTCTCTATGTTCAATAGCAACATCAACTTTTGTACCTTTTTGATCAGCGCCGCCCTGTGCTCCAATTGTAATTCTGTCTGCTTTACCGTTTGCAAAGATATTTTGTAAATCTAATCCTGCTGTTTTAACCTGCATGTTAGCATCTTTAATAACATTTCCAGTTACAATATCAATTCTTGCACTAGGAAATTTAGATTGTGGCCAATTTTTAATATCTGCTAGATGATCTTTCATAGCAATTTCGTTCTGAAAGAAAATCTTATCAGTTATTTCACTTTTCATACCATCATTTCTATCTTTCTTGTAAGAAAGTTTAGAATCTAAACTTGCCATAATTCTATTGACATCTGCAGGCTGTGCAGGATTTGGATAATTTTCAAAAGCCGCTGTTACGGCCGCTCCCCACAATGTTTCAGCAATGTCGCCAATGGTATAACCTTCATTTAACTGTGTTAAATGTTTGGTTTCTATAACTTCGGATATTTTTATCTCTTTGTAACGCATAATGTATTTATGCTAACTTAGGAAACAACATATCTGTACAAAACTTATCTACGTCTGCTTCATCAAGACCTAAACTTTTCATTACGTTTGCTGTATGTGGATTTTGTTGCTGATTATGACAGTAGTAATCTTGTGATGCACTTACTAACGCTATATCACCTTCACCTTTTGTTTCGCCTACTTCATCAAAGTATGCACGTAGGTTATCAGTTGCTATGCGTACAATTTCCGTTGCTTCTTCTTCTGACTTTACATTACCAGCGGCAAGCATTTTGCCTGTGAAAATATTTCTCGCCCATTCAGGTAGCTCACGTTGTTTCTCTGGAACAAAGTGTTCTACGCTTTCAAAGTAACCTTGTATCATAGGATGGTCTGGGTCAGCACTTGGACTAAAGTCATGGAAGGCTCCAGTCATTTTGTTCTTGCCGGCAATAACATCAAAGCCGTATATTGGTGCTGGGTTATCTAGTGTTGGGAAAAGACATACATGCATCATCCATAACCCTTTGCTATCTCTAGCATCAACTACATCAATATGAGCTCGTCTAATATTATCATTAGCCCAAACGCGGTTAATCCAACCACCATCGGGGCGGTTAAAATAATCCAGTCCGGGTTCATTAATTTCTGTAGCTTGTTCGTCAAAGATTGAAATAATTTCATCTTTACAATTAATTAACTGATTCCAGATAGTGCTCACAATCAACCTCCATTAAGTCTTGGAAAAGTTCTGTTGCACAAGTAAAAGCATACTTGGCTTCATCTGCCATTCCGTCATGTATCTTTGTTCTAATCTTTTCTTTAATTTCTTTAGTATCACCTTCAAATTGATACATACGTCCTTCACCTGGAATCTTACGCTTAATCATTTGTCCGCCACTTAGGTCTCCCATATGGTGTACATAGATATGGGCCATAAGTTTATCAGGGTCGTCCATAATAGTTTTCATGTGATCAATATATGATTCAGTACTAGGTACAATTGGTGGAGGATTTTCTTTGTTATCCCATAGTTCTAAGAAGTCTTGTTCTATAGCCATCTTACGTCTAATAGGTAAATCATCTAATAACCCATGTGCAGATGCTAGTGCTTCCATTAAGTCGTATTTCTTATGTTGGTTCCAAAGATAGGTTGCATAAAAATTAGGATGCATCTTACCACTCATTAACACTTTTACAAAATCCTGACGTTCAGCATTTTGATGGTGTTCCCAAGTTAGTTCTTTTAGGTTACTCATTTACTCCTCCAGTATGTTTTCTTTTATAAGTTTAATTATCTTCTTTTTATAGCGACTATGTTGTAATAGTTTATAGTAGTAATCTAATCTTGGGCTTGCGTTTCCTAATATCATTTTACTTCTTAATACATCCTTTTGTATATTTTCTATTTCATTTACATAATCAAATTGTTTAAATTCTATTTCTTTGTCTGTGTTAAATTTAACATAGTTGAACACATCATTGTGTTTTACGTTTATACTTTGTTTTCCTTTATTAAGGAAACAAGCATAGTCAATAGGTCTAAACCATTTACCTATGTTAAACTTACCTGGTACACTTGTAACATTAGTGGCAAACTCGTTACCTTCTAAATAAGGAGGTGTTAGTTCCATTTCTAAATCTTCTTCACAAAAGAATACCATGTTAACTTTAAACCCAAAAAACTTTTGGTTGAAGTCACGTATATTTACAAAGTAGTTGAATAAGTCTTGGTCCAGACTGGATACTATATCGTCAGAAGTAAATTTAATATCTAAGTCTATTGGAAAATGTAATTTATATACATTGTTGATATGATCAAGAAACGCAGGGCAAAGTTTAAAATTGTTTTGTTTTTGATCCGGTGTTATTTGATTAAATAAATTTTGGTTTGTAAGTTTTGAAGGCTCACTGTATAGTGCCTTACTTACTGGGCTCATGTTTGTTGCATTACTAACAGCCCAGTAGACTATCATTCTGCTTCTATCTTTAGCTGTAGTGGAAAACCGTTGGCTCTACTCAATGCTAGTGCTTCGCTTGATTTTTGCTCTGCAACTTCAAATGAATATGTACCAACGATAGCACTGCCCTCCGTGTGAATCGTTAATGTAATTTGTTCTGCGGTTGCATGACTATGTCTAAAAATTCTTTGTAAGATATCAACAACAAAATCCATTGGAGTTTGATTGTCATTTATCATGATGATCTTAAATTTTCCAGGCTCTTTAATTTCCTGTTTTATTTTTTCGTCTATTTTTACTTCTGCAATGCTCATAATATCTTTCCTTGTTTCGGGGGAGATATTTCACTCCCCCTAGACTGTTTACTTGTCTGTTGCGTTACCATCGATTGTAAGACCATCGTTGATCTTAATTTTCTTAGGTTGTAGTTCTTCTGGAACTTCACGCTTTAGATGAATGTTAAGCATACCTAGTTCAAGGCTTGCATTTTGTACTTCAACATGATCAGCCAATGTAAACTCTCTACGGAAGTTGCGTCCGCCAATACCTTTGTGTAGGTAATTAACATCTTCATCTCCTTTAGGAGCAGTTCCTTCAATCTTTAATTGATTGCCGTCTTTCTCAATTGAAAGATTGTCCATACCAAAGCCGGCAACTGCTACTGAAATCATATATTCAGTATCGTTGATTTGTGCTATATTGTATGGTGGATACCCTGTACTTTTATTTGTTGAGTTTTCAAACATTCTGTCCATATCATTAAACAGTTGGTCAAATCCAACAAATTGTCTGTGTATTGAGGGTAGGTCTAGAGTTGTTAGTCTTGTCATTGTTTTCTCCTTATATTAAGCAAGATTAATTGTACAGTCCCTTATGGGCACTGCATGTACATTGAGCTCTTCTCTTTGTACATTATTATTTATCATTTGTAGCATACACACCATTAAATTGTTGAGTACAACGTACAAACGTTGTGCAACGCATAAGATGTTTTAATCTTAGTGCGCCTGCGTATGTGCAAGTACTACGTATTCCACCTAGTAAATCCTGCACTGTAGCCGCGACATCGCCCCTATAAGGAACAAGTACTTCGCGGCCTTCTGATGAACGATAGTCTTTTAGTCCACCAAAATGCTTTGTATTTGCGGCATCTGAACTCATGCCGTAAAACTGTACGAATTTCTTTTCTTCTATCTTTCTGGTTGTTCCAGTTGACATTTCATTTGTCATATATTTTTTAGTAATTACTTCGCCGCCGCCTTGATCGTGTCCGGCAAGCATGCCACCAAGCATTACAAAGTCTGCTCCGCCTGCGAATGCTTTTGCTACATCTCCAGGACAAGTACAGCCGCCGTCAGCAATAATGTGTCCCCCAAGACCGTGAGCGGCATCAGCACACTCAATGACAGCTGATAACTGCGGGTATCCAACACCAGTCTGTATCCTAGTAGTACAAACACTACCAGGCCCAATACCAACTTTAACAATGTCTGCTCCTGCGAGGATTAGTTCCTCGGTCATTTCTCCGGTAACCACGTTACCTGCTATAATTACAATATTTGGATACAAGATTCTAAAATCTGATACTGTATCTCTAAATCGACTACTGTAGCCGTTTGCTACATCAATACAAACATACTTTAGTCTACTACCTGTTTGTTCATATACATCTCTAAATTTTGCATGATCTGCATCTGTAATACCAATGCTCATAGCAACATAGTCTGTACGTTCAGGAGTCTCGCTATCAAAATAATTAACTAACTCATTTACACTATAGGTTTTAACTAAGCAAGTAAAGATTTTACCTTCGGCAAGTTTATCTGCCATTTCAAATGTACCAACGCCGTCCATGTTACTTGCCATAATAGGTGTGCCACGATAGTGTCTAATGTCGTGTCCCTTGTAGTTACGAAAAGTAAATCCACGTTCTAAGTCAACTTCTTTTCGACTACCTAGTGTGCTACGTTTTGGACGAATAAGAACATCCTTATAGTCTAGTTTCATATCTTCTTCAATTCGCATTTTGAACTCCATAGTTAAAAGAGATGCTTACTCTTTCTTTTTCACTTTTGTTAGCAAGTACTTGATGTTTAAGCCATGACGGAAATAATAATAACATTCCTGTTCTTGGTTCGTAACTTGCTTTTTGACTTGTAAATTGATTGTAGTTTTTAAGTTGTGGCATATAGTATTCGTAGTCATCACCTCTATGGAATTCTATATTACCCATTCCTTTACTAGGCACATCAACATAATAGACTCCGCTTATAAGTCCTCCATGATGATTGTGTAATAGATTATAACTACCTGGATGATTTATATTAAACCAAAGATTATAAAAATCTAGTTTAGGCAACTGTACACTTGTACTAGCCTTTTCTACTACTTGATCTAAAACAGTTACAAGTTCTTGTACTTCTGCTA
>Ga0222719_10001519_pt1 | contig 22305 bp, 21 predicted proteins | sample C33_34DmetaG_FD_165039 | JGI IMG/M metagenome (GOLD analysis project Ga0222719, IMG submission 165039) | Estuarine water microbial communities from San Francisco Bay, California, United States - C33_34D | ecosystem: Environmental > Aquatic > Marine > Unclassified | place: USA: California...
ATTAGTGCCATCGGAGAGGCCAATACTTGCATCAATTTAGGTAACACGATTATCGATCCCCTCTCTGAGAAATGGCCATCATCAAAATTAGCTAAATGATTAAGCTCTGGGGCTTCATTAAAGGCCTCTTTGTTAATTCCTAGTAGTTCCATTGCTGGGGTATTTAAAATAAATTCATGGAAGGATCTGTGAATAATAATAATGGGTCTAATTGAAGAAATTTTATCCAAATCATTTTTGGTTAACTTGCCATGAAAATAATGATGAAATCCCCAAGAAACTAAGGGCTGATTTGCTGGATGGTTTTGTTCAATTTCACTTAAATTAAACAGATAACTTGCTCTGTCTCTAACGCCCTTAGAAGTTTTAGCGGGCAAGTGCCAGTCCTCGATAGCTAAAATTTCAGAATTCATAGTTACTGCAGCTAAAAATGGATGTATGTGATGCTCAATAAATCCAGGCACTAAGGTTGCCTCTTTATAATTAGATATTAAATCTGCATTGGGATATGTTGAAATCAACGCTTCTCTTGAGCCAACATCTATAATTCTTGATCCCTGAGTTGCGACAGCCTCAACATTATCGTGATTTGAATTAAGAGTAAGGATATTGTTTGCAACAAATATTTTGATTTCATCTGCACTTGCGATTGACGAAATAAGAAAAAAAGCTGCTATAAAAAAAAACTTCAAAAAAAGTTTTGCAAAAAACAGCATAAAAGCGAATTAATCCCAAATACGCATCAATCCTTCTTGTGCAGTTGATGCAACTAATTTTCCAGCTTTAGTGTAAATTGATCCACGAGAGAACCCTCGCGCATTTTGCGATATTGGACTATGCATGTGATGCAATATCCAATTATTAAAATTAACTTTTCCATGAAACCACATTACGTGATCTAAACTGGCGCTTTGAAATTTCTTTGACATAAAATTTACCTCATGAGGATTAACGGCTGCACCAAGCAAGCCCATATCAGAAACATAAAGCAGCAATGCTTGATGAATTCTTTCATCAGAAGGCAGTTTCCCGGTTGGCTTCATCCAAGTGCTCCTATACGGAGGAAGTTTTTCAGCTCTAAGCAAATCAACAGGCTCAACCTGTCTGGTTTCAATCTCCCTCTCTCTGAGCCACATTGGCAAATAGTCTTTAGGTATTTTTGATTTCAAATCTTTTCTAAGTTGTAAGTCGCTCTTTAATTTTTCTGGGCCCTGTATTTTTGGCATTTTGATTTGATGTTCCAAACCTTTCTCTCTTTTTTGAAATGAGATGGAGCAACTGAAAATTGCTTCTCCATTTTGTATTGCATTCACTCTTCTCGTAGTAAAGCTTTTACCATCTCTAATTCGATCTACTTCAAATATTATATTTTGTTTGAAGTCACCTGGCCTGAGAAAATATGAATGAAAAGAATGCACCATTCTGCCCTTTTCAACCGTTTGATAACCTGCAATCAAACATTGGGCCATTATTTGACCACCGAAAATTCTTTGGAAACCAACACTTTGTCCGGTCCAAGAATACAAATCTCTATCAATTCTAGTTAAATTAAATAGCTCAAGGGTGTTTTTTAGCGCTTTGCTCATAAAAGTGTAGGAGATTAAAATAAGAATTTATCTTACATTGATTCAATTAAAACTAGAACTTTATCGACTCAAAAGTTAGCATAGACCTTCCTAGAAATAAAAAATATATTAAATGATAGATTCTGAAAGAATAAGTCTCCCAGAGAGGCCTGATCAAAAATTCAATGTGAAAAAAATCTTTGGGATTGATTCCGATCTCGAGGTACATGGTTTTAAAGATAAAACACAATGGGTGCCAGAGATTGACGAGACTTATATCTTTGATAAAGATACTACCCTCGCAATCTTGGCAGGCTTTGAACATGATCGTAGAGTAATGGTTCAGGGATATCATGGAACTGGAAAATCTACACATATTGAGCAAGTTGCTGCAAGGCTTAATTGGCCATGCGTAAGAGTAAATCTTGATAGTCACATTAGTAGAATTGATTTGCTAGGCAAAGATGCGATTGTTCTAAAAGATGAAAAACAGGTCACTGAATTTAAAGAAGGCATTCTGCCTTGGTCAATCCAAAATCCTGTTGCGATAGTTTTTGATGAATATGATGCGGGCAGACCTGATGTAATGTTTGTAATTCAAAGAATACTTGAGGTAGATGGCAAATTAACCCTGCTAGATCAAAATCAAGTTATAACTCCGCATAGTAGCTTCAGACTTTTTGCGACAACTAATACTGTTGGTATGGGAGACGTAACTGGCTTATATCATGGAACTCAACAAATCAATCAAGGCCAGATGGATCGATGGCACATACTTTCAACACTTAACTATTTAGATCGATCTCATGAGTTGAATGTTATCACTGGAAAAGTTCCGCAATTAAAATCTGCAAAAGATAAGGCGCTAATTAAAAGTATGATTCAGCTCGCAGATTTAACCAGACAAGGCTTTATTAACGAGGATATTTCAACACTCATGTCGCCCAGGACAGTAATTACATGGGCGCAAAACTATATTATCTTCAATGATATTAAGCACTCGTTCAGGCTTACATTCCTTAATAAGTGTGATGAAGCAGAGAGGCCAATTGTGGCTGAGTATTTTCAAAGATGTTTTGGAGAAGATCTTTCAGAAAGCCATAATCCAGAATCCTAATTAATGAGTTGGGTTAAGAATCGGGAAGAATTTAAGCAAGCTGCTCTATCGACGGCCAGAGCGGTATCTAGAAATCAAAATTTAGAAAGCACCTCACAGGCTTCCAGTCGCCCACCAACTTCTTCACAACTTTCTTTACATTATCCTCCGCGATCTTCCTCTCAAATTGATGCATGGAGAGGAGAAGCAGATTTTCAAACATTTTGGCATGCCTTTCATAAAGAGCATGCATCTATAAAAATGCCAAAGATTGCCAGAGATTTTTTTACAGAACTGGAGTTATCTAGAGTAGAAATGGTTGGAGGTAAAAAATTTCCTGGCGCCAAAATTAATTTAAATGCTTATCTAAATACTCAGGCAAAAAAAGGAATTGATAATAAGGTGCCGCCATTAAACCCATTGGCTGCAAATCTTTGGTTAAAGCAACTGAATGGAGAGACTTTAGCCGAAGATAGTAAAAATACTGTTGATGCTTTTCTTTCCTCCATCCCAATTAAAATTGATGACGTTGGTCAAAAATTAATTGAAGCTCAAAATTCCCAAGAAAAGTTTCATTCTATTGCCATCAGTCTGATGAAAGATTTGGATTTAATGCATGAGTCAGAAACAGAGGGAGGTCAAGAGTCATTTGAAGATGAGCCAACATCAGAAGAACCTCAAGATGCTGGAGAGCAGGAACAAGAAGCAGAGGATGACACTCAAGAACAAACAATTGAATCTCAAGCAGAAGGTGTCGCTGATGAAGATGCTGAAATGCTTGAAGAAACACAGGCCTCAATTGATTCGATGTCTATTGACGAAGAGATAGACTTAACAAGAAATTTTAATGAAGACTTAGATCAAACAGCCTATGAAGATTATAAGATTTTTACAACTCAATTTGATGAAGTTATAAATGCTGTTGAGCTAGCAACTCCTGAAGAATCACAAAGATTAAGGATGCAACTAGATCAACTCATTGCGCCTCATCAAACAACGATTGGAAAATTAGCGAATAGATTGCAAAGGCTACTTCAAGCTCAACAAAATCGAAGTTGGAACTATAACCTTGAGGAAGGTTTATTAGATACTGCTCAATTACACAGAATCATAACCCGGCCAGGAGACCCATTAAGCTTTAAACAAGAGAGTGAAAGTAAGTTTAAAGATACTGTTGTTTCTTTATTAGTTGATAGTTCGGGTTCTATGAGAGGTCGATCTATGACCTTAGCAGCAATTTGTGGAGATATTATTGGAAGTACATTAGAAAGGTGCTATGTAAAGACAGAATTATTAGGATTTACAACAAAACATTGGAAAGGAGGCGATGCAAGAAAGGCTTGGGTTAATCAGGGTAGTCCTTCAAATCCAGGCCGCTTGAATGATTTACGACATATTGTTTTTAAAGCGGCTGACGAAAATTTTCGAAAAGCTAGAAAGAGTTTTGGAATAATGCTTAGAGAAGGCTTATTAAAAGAAAACGTTGATGGGGAGGCTTTGGCTTGGGCGCATCAAAGATTAATAAAACGTAATGAAGAAAGAAAAATATTGATAGTTATTTCAGATGGAGCGCCTGTAGATGATAGTACCCTATCAACAAATCATAGTAATTTCTTGGATAATCACTTACGTCAAATTATTGCTTCGATTGAAACTCAAAGCAATGTTGAACTTCTGGCAATTGGTATTGGGCACGACGTAACTAAATATTATGAAAGATCAATTACTATTAATAGAGCAGAAGATTTAGCAGAAGCATTGCTCGATAAATTAACAGAACTTTTCAATGACTAAAAAAAGGAATATAATCAATAATGTTTACACTGTAAACATATAAATTTTGTTGAGAAAAATATGAAAATTACTAAAACAGACGGCCCGCCTAAGAAAATTCTTACATTTGATACATTAGCTGTAGACAATGAACTTAACCTTACTCCATCTCATGTAGAGGATGTTGTAGAGATATTTAATACGCCTTTGACAGGGGCATATAACTGGGACTACACAGTTGCGGACAACAGAATCAAAAAGCTTTATGAGCTTGGAAAGGAATTAAACTGGAATGGTTCTATAGACTTAAATTGGGATTACACTCACCCTGCTAATGAAAGGCTTGTCCAAGCTGATGAAGAGCTTCCTCATGAAACTCTGGAAGCATATGAAAATTTAAGCGAAGAAGAAAAAATTGAATTTGATCGCCATGATACGGCTGAATTGTTAAGTCAATTTTTACACGGTGAGCAAGGAGCTCTGCTTGTTGCATCTCAATTAACATCATGTGCGCCAACTTATAACGCTAAATTATATGCAGCTTCGCAAACTTTTGATGAAGCAAGGCATGTTGAAGTATTTAATAGATATCTTCAAGAAAAAATTGGTATGCACTATCCAATTAATAAGAACCTAAAATTATTGTTAGATAAGATTCTGACAGATGAAAGGTGGGATCTTAAATTTATTGGCATGCAAATCATTATTGAAGGGTTGGCTCTTGCTGCATTCCAGATGCTTAAAGGCTTGTCTAAAGATCCACTTTTAACTCAGCTTCTTCATTATGTCATTCGTGATGAAGCAAGACATGTTACTTTTGGAATTAATTATTTAGAAGATTTTATTAAAACTTTAAGTCCTGAGGAAATTGAAGATAGAGCAGAGTTTGCATACGAGGCATGCGTAATTTCAAGAGAGAGACTGATCAATACAATAGCAATGCAAAAATACTTAAAAATGTCTGAAGATGAAGCAAGAGAGTTTGCGCTATCAACTTCAGCAAACACAACTTTTAGAAATTTCTTGTTCTCAAGAATCATGCCAAATCTTTCAAGGATAGGTTTGTTAACAGATAAAGTTAGGCCAAAATTTGAAGCCTTAGGATTGCTCGAATATGAGAATGCTCCAGACGATTTTGAATGTGACTGGAATGAACTTGAGAAGCCTTTAGAAAAATTCGGTGAAATTCCACAAGCTAGTTAATCAAACCGCTGTTGGGTTACTTTTTTTTAGTAGCTCCCTGTTTTCTGCTATACAGATTATTCAGCCATCTGATAATGCCTATGAAGAAATTCAAGAAGCCCTCATATTAGCTGAGCCTGGTGATGTCATTAGGCTTACAGCGGGGACATTTTTTCTTCAAGATTCTTTATCGCTTGATGTTATGGGGGTGCAAATTGAGGGAGAGGGAATGGATCAAACGATTCTTAATTTCTCTGATCAACAAAGTGGAGCCCAAGGATTAAGTGTTACCTCAGACAATGTAACCCTTCAAGATTTCTCTGTCCAAAATGCCAAAGGAGATGCGATAAAGGTCAAAGGCGTTACTAACATAAAGTTTTTAAGAGTTAAAACAGAATGGACAAATGGACCAAGCTCAACAAATGGAGCTTATGGTTTATATCCTGTGGAATCAAAAAATGTATTGATCGATGGTTGTGTTGCCATTGGAGCATCAGATGCAGGCATCTACGTCGGGCAATCACAAAATATTATTGTTAGAAATAGTAGGGCTGAGTTTAATGTTGCTGGCATAGAGATTGAAAACTCATACTATGCAGATGTTTACAACAATATTGCTACAAATAATACTGGAGGAATCCTGGTTTTTGATCTCCCAGGCCTCCCACAACAGGGCGGGCATCACGTAAGAGTATTTAATAATCGCTCCATTGGAAATAATACTGATAATTTTGCTCCAGAAGGCAATATCGTAGGCGAAGTTCCCAGAGGGACCGGGATTATTATTCAAGCCAATTCAGATGTAGAAATTTTTAATAATGAAATTGGTGAAAATGATACTGTTAATATTGCGGTAGTGACCTATGGAAATGAGACTGATGATAAGGCTTACTACCCTCATCCAAAATCAATCCAAATTCATGGAAATAAATTTGGTCCAACTGGTTATAACCCAGATACAAGTAAGGGAGAATTAGCTCAAATTCTTTTTGATCTTTCTGGTGGTAACATGCCAGATATTTTTTGGGACGGCTTACTGCCAATATCTCAACTTATTTTTGGGCAACCTGAAAGTGAAAAAATGATTATCAGCAACAATGGAGATGCTTCTTTGCTTGCCATTAAACCAATTGGTTACATGATTCCTTTCTTGGATCCTGCAATATTGGATATAAATGAATTTCATGGAGAAATCTCACCACTTGCAAAAGTAGAGTTTGATGAAAATTTTTAAACGATCTTTTTTATCATTTTTTTTTATAATCTGTTTCTCATCTCAAATAGAAAGTGCTATTGAAATAGATCTAAAAGACTTTTCTAAGGCACCAAAATTTTTATCTGAATTTGGTTTCTTTACAGATATGAGAAATCAAACCCCGGCTGATAGCGTACACCCCTACTCTCTTGCTAGCCCTTTATTTTCCGACCATACAGATAAACTTCGTTTTGTATATGTTCCCGATGGAGAAAAGCTAGGTTATGTAAAAAATAAAGTTTTCATCTTTCCAGTTGGGTCTACCTTAATTAAGACCTTTGCTTACCTAAATAAGAGCGGTTCCATAGAACAACAATTGCTTGAAACTAGATTATTAATTAATACAAATGAAGGCTGGAAAGCAATTAGCTATGTTTGGAATGATGAACAAACAGATGCTAAAAGAGCAATAGCAGGAGCCACTATCCCAACTTCTTTTTTAAACTCTCAAGGAGAACTTATAGATATTCGATATCGAGCTCCCAATCAGAACCAGTGCAAGGAGTGTCATCAGGTTAATAAAGTCATGACTCCTATAGGCCCTAAAGCAAGAAATATGAATAAAGTTTTAAGCTATCAATCAGGCGAAATGAATCAATTGCTTTATTGGGCGGCGCTAGGATGGATTGATCAAAAACTCGGCTCAACAACTATCTCAAGTTACGAGGATATTAATGCGTCTTTGAATGAAAGAGCTCGAGCCTATCTTGATATTAATTGCGGGCATTGTCATATTCCGGGAGGCTCTGCAGACACTACAGGTTTGTATTTAAATTTCACTGAAATAAACCAAGAGAAGCTTGGAATATATAAAAAACCAGTAGCAGCAGGCCGAGCAAGTGGAAATTTAAAATACTCAATAGTTCCTGGTCATTCTGATAAATCAATTATGCTTTTTAGGATGAAGTCATTGGATCCAGGAATAATGATGCCGGAATCAGGCAGAGCATTAGCAGACGATGCTGGAATTAAACTAATAAGTGAATGGATTGATAAGCTCTAGTCTTTAAATTTGTCCATAAGACCATAAATAATTCATAATAGTCCTTAAAATTGGAGATTTTACATGTCTAAGCACTCTGCATTGAATACTTTTGGAAGATCTGGAAATCCAGCCTTTACAAGAAATTTTGAAAATAATGAAGCCTTTTCTCAGTCTGAGCGAATGACTCTTGATGGAGCTGTAAACAAAACAGCTATTTTGCTGGCATTATGTTTTGCAGGGGCCTTCGCGGGTTGGAATGTTCCAGCCTTAGCTATGCCTGGTTTAATAATAGGAACCATTCTTGCTTTTGTAACAATATTTAGAAGTCCAGCCAAGGCTGGGACTACTGCTCCATTTTATGCAGCTTTTGAAGGCATGGCTCTTGGAGGCATAACGGTCTTTGCAGAAATGCAATATCCTGGAATTGGAATTCAGGCCATTGGGCTTACATTTGGAATTCTTGCTTCTTTGCTATTTTGCTATAAAAGCGGAATTATTAAGCCAACAGAAAATTTTAGATTAATGCTTTTTTCAGCAACGATGGGCATTATGCTTTTGTATCTAGTTAGCTTCATCATGTCCTTTTTTGGTGCTGGAATCGGCTTTATCCACTCTAATGGATTATTTGGAATTGGTTTCTCCATATTCGTTGTTGGAATAGCTGCTCTAAATCTTGTCTTAGATTTCGATTTTATAGAGGATGGTGCTGAAAAAGGTCTTCCAAAATATATGGAGTGGTATGGAGCCTTCTCACTTATGGTTACATTAGTTTGGTTGTATATAGAAATATTGCGATTACTTATGAAGCTTAGAAGCAGATAAAGTGAATACAATTCTTTTTGGAATCCTTACTATCGTTTCCCTGTTCATTTTTATGAACCTGGGTAAAATTAAAGCCTCAAAAAAGCAAATGGATCGTGAGGATCGCATTAAGTGGGGTGGTAGACGCAGATCAAATCTGCAAAAGAAAAGAGGCAGGTCAACAATTATTGAAGGCAAAGCTGAGGAAGTTGACGATGAAACAAAAAAGTAAATTCTTTTTTACAATTGCTTTTTTTGCTTTCAGTAATTTAAGTTTTTCACAAATTGATCAATCCAAAGGCTCCTTTGAAGATAAATTCAGACAATTAGATGAGGTCTTTCCTTCTCCAAATTTAAGTAGGCCTGCTACAGGTGAGCCGGGTCCTGACTATTGGCAACAAAGAGCTGATTACAAAATTAAAATCAAACTTGATGAGAAAACGCGGAGTGTTCGAGGCTCGGAAGTTATAACGTATACAAATAATTCTCCCTTGAAATTGAATTATGTTTGGTTACAGCTAGATCAAAATATCTTTGATAAAGACTCTATTAATAATCTTACTCGTCCATGGTGGGGAGGAAATAAAAGCGTAGACTTCTCTACTTTAAGAAGGCAAAACTTTATGGATAATTTTAATGGAGGCATGCAAGAGCTCTCTATTAGAGTAAATGGAGAAGATGCTGCTATTAATATGGTTGGAACACATGTTCGAATAAATCTTAATAAGCCATTGATGACTGGCGAATCAACTGAGCTTGAAATTAAATGGGGATATGCATTAGTAGAGGAAAATGCAGTTAGAGCCAGGAACGGGTATGAATCATTTGAGGATGGCAATGATATCTTTTTGCTAGCTCAATGGTATCCAAGAATTACGGTTTTTAGCGATTATGAGGGCTGGCATAACAAAGAGTTTATAGGCAATGGTGAGTTCACTCTAGAATTTGGAGATTTTGAAGTTGACATTACCGTGCCATCCGATCATATAGTTGCAGCAACTGGGACTTTACAAAATGAAGATGAGGTCCTGAGTAGCACTCAAAAAAGAAGGATGAAAAAAGCTAAAAAATCATCTAAGCCCATTTTTATAGTAACTCCTGATGAGGCTTATGATAACGAGCTAGAAAAAAGCTCGAACTATAAAACTTGGTCTTTTAAAGCAGAGAATGTAAGAGACTTTGCTTGGGCAAGCTCCAGAAAATTTATCTGGGATGCAGCAGGTTTCAAACAGGACTCTGCAGATAATCCTTTAGTGATGGCTATGTCTTTTTATCCAAATGAAGGTGAGCCTTTATGGTCAAAATATTCCACTGAAGCTGTAATGCATACAATGGAAGTCTATTCAAAATATTCATTTAATTATCCTTATCCAACCGCTCAGAGTGTTAACGGACCAGTTGGGGGCATGGAATATCCAATGATAACTTTCAATGGCCCTAGAACTGAGTTGGAAGATGATGGATCAAGAACATATTCCAGAAGTGAAAAAGAGTTTTTGATTGGCGTTGTGATTCATGAGATTGGTCACATCTATTTTCCAATGATTGTTAATTCAGATGAAAGGCAATGGACTTGGATGGATGAAGGCTTGAATACATTCCTACAGTATCTGGCTGAGCAAGAATGGGATATTAACTATCGTTCTGATAGAGGTGAGCCAAGATGGTTAACAGACTATATGTCTAGCAGCTATCAGGTACCAATAATGACTAATTCAGAATCATTATTACAATTTGGCAATAATGCATACGCAAAACCTGCAACGGCATTAGTTGTTCTGCGCGAAACAATACTTGGAAGGGAATTATTTGATCAAGCCTTTAAGGAATACTCTCAACGTTGGAAGTTCAAAAGACCTACACCTTATGACTTTTTTAGAACAATGGAAGAAGCCTCTGGAGTAGATTTAGATTGGTTCTGGAGAGGCTGGTTTTACAGTACAGATCATGTTGATATTGCTTTAGAAAATATCCATATTGCTTCGTTAGATACACTCAACCCCCAGATTGATTTAGCGAAAGATAGGGTAGATTTTGAAAAAGAACCAGAAATTCTTCATGACAATAGAAATGAGCAGTCCGGAATTAAGACAAGGGTTGAAGCAAGGCCTGAACTACTGGATATTTATGATGAATATGATGAATTTACTCCTTCGGACAGAGAAATGAGAGATTATGAAGAAATTCTTGATGATCTATATGATAAGAATGACAGCGATCCTGAGTGGAAAAAGAAAGCATTAGTTGAGGCGCTTGCAAAAGAAGAGGACTACTATATTTTTGAATTCACAAATAAGGGTGGATTGATTATGCCAATCCCGCTTGAACTTACCTATGAGAATGGAATGAAGGAGCTCATAAGAATACCAGTTGAAATTTGGAGAAAAAATCCTAATAGAACAAGATGGTTAAAACGCTCTAAATTAAAAATTATTCAGGCAGTTATTGATCCCTACTGGGAAATTGGTGACACGGAAATTGAGAATAACTATTATCCTACCCGACTCATTCCTGCAAGATTGAAACCGCGCGCATCAAGAAGCAACCCAAAGAATTTGATGCAAGACCTACTAAATAGAAATAAAAAAATTACGTCACATAACTAGACAAAATGTATGTTGCAATAGACTTCGGCATATCTAATACTGATTTAGCAATTTCTGACAAAGATAATATTGTATTTCATACTACTCCCTCTCAGTCTTCAGAAATTAATGCTGATACTTTAAAAAATATTTTAAAAAAGCATGAAATTGATATATCAAACGTAAAGAAAATTGGGGTTACTGGGGGCAAATCATCAGACCTGGATGATAAGTTGGATAAGGTAAAAATTACAAAAATTAATGAAATTGATGCAATAGGCTTAGGAGCAAAAAAACTTTATGGCATCGGGGAAGAGTCTGCCCTTGTTATCAGTGCTGGTACAGGAACTGCTTGTGTTCATGTTCAAGGCAATAATTTTAATCATTTAGGTGGTATTGCGGTTGGAGGAGGCATGCTTGAAGGCCTTGGCGCCCTACTATTTAAAAATTCAAATGGTCTTGAAATTAACGAATTTGCTAACAGCGGATCTAGAGCTGAGCTAGATTTATTAATTGGAGATGTAGTTAATAAAATAGGAAATCTCTCGCCAGATATAACTGCGGTTAATTTTGGTCAAGCAAAGAGCTCATCAGCAGATACCATGGAAAATACTGCGGCAGCATTATGTAATATGGTAGGTGAGGTTATTGGAACTGTAGCCTATTTAAACGCATTGCTAGTAGGATCGGATAAAGCTTGTTTTATAGGCAGAACATCCTACCTTTCAGAAATTGCTGATGGAATCAATCAAAGGTTAGAGCTTGCTGGCATCAAGGGTCAATACAATGATGACCGCGAATATGGTAACGTCATCGGAGTCCTTGAAAGTATCAAGACTAACTCCTAGAAATATAAAATCTAAAGTAACTCTACAATTTTAGAAACACAGGAATGCAAATCTTCAGTATTACTGACTATGTGGTGAGAGTATTTATTATACAATTCCTGCCTTTCTTCAAATGCATCTTCAATAGATTGGCTTGGAGCTTTTGCAAAACCTCTATCGTGAAAACTTGGAACCCTCTCTAGAATTTTGTCAAAGGAGACATCTAAAAATATTACTTTTGAATTCTGCTGGATATGTTTCATTGCTTCATCACTATATACAGCACTTCCGCCAGTTGAGAGGATGATTTCTTTAAAGTGAAGATTTTTAAGCACTGAATTCTCAATTTCTCTGAGTCTAAGATAACCCTCATCATCGAGGATCTTTTGCAAACTTTTCCCTTGCTGCTCTTCAATGAGAGTGTCGCTATCAATTAATCTAAAATTCAGGATATTTGCCAGCTCTCTCCCTACGGTGGACTTGCCTGCCCCAGCCATTCCTATTAGTGATATTGAATTTTTCATTTTTCGTGCTGTACTATAAACCTTTCTGAATTAAATTTTATAAAAATATAATACAAAGTTACATTTCAATGAAAAATAAATTCTTGCTCCTCTTACTAATGACGCCCTCGTTGTATGGGGCGACAAAACTAATTGTTCTTGGCTCAGGGACACCCAATCCTGATCCTAATAGAGCTGGATCAGGATATGCGGTAGTTGTAAATGAAACTCCCTATTTAATTGATTTTGGACCTGGCATTATTCGAAGAGCCGCATCTATGTCTCCGCCTTGGGGCGGAAAAATTGAAGCCATGACAGTTAAAAATTTTGAACATGCATTCTTAACTCATATCCATTCGGATCATTCTGCTGGCTTAGCTGATTTATTGCTGACTCCATGGATAATGGGAAGGGATAGTAAACTAAACCTATTCGGTCCGAAAGGACTAGAGCAAATGGCATCCTCTACTCTTGAAGCCTTTGAAGATGACATTAATTATAGAATCTATGGGACTCAACCATCTAACAAGATAGGGTATAAATATAATTTTCATCTACTTGCTGAAGGACTAATCTATGAGGATGAAAATATTTCTGTCGAGGCATTTACAGTGCCGCATGGCAGTTTTGATGATGCTTATGGATTTCGATTTACTACTAAGGATAAGGTTATAGTGTTCTCAGGTGACACAGGCCCATCTAAAACATTAGAAAAATTCGCTGCTGGAGCAGATATATTAGTTCATGAGGTTTACTCAAATGCAGGATTTCTAAAAAAAACAAAAGACTGGCAGATATATCATCAAGGGCATCATACCTCCACGTTTGAAGTTGGCGAGATAGCCTCTAGAGCAAGACCAAAGCTATTGCTTTTATCACATATACTATTTTGGGGTTCCACAGCAGATGAGATTCTCAAAGAAACACAATCAACATACAAAGGTCAAATAAAGATCGCGGAAGATTTGATGATTATCGAATAATGGTGGAGCTACGCGGGATCGAACCGCGGACCCCCTGCTTGCAAAGCAGGTGCTCTCCCAGCTGAGCTATAGCCCCACACGAGGGAACAATTGTACAAGATATCTTTTGCAGTGCAACAGACCATTGTGATAATTGGTTATGAACTCACAAGGGATTGATAATGCCCAAAACTTGAAATATATTAGAACTTAGGGGTAAAAATACCTTCAAACTTGGGAGCTTGGGGAAAGAAAATTACCATGTTTTCTCATCATCAATCCTTCTTGAGATAGGTTCCTCAAAGGAGGCTACCTTAAACCCTTGTTCGTCTTAGGGAATATGTATGAAGGGTTCAGAGAGTAAAGCTACCACAACTTTTTTTACGATAGCCCCCATTGAGAAATTAATTAAAACTTATAGCTGAATCCTATTTTATATGTTTGAGGTTTTTGCGATCTGGCACCATTTTTTGGAGCTCTAGCTGCTATATCTTCATTATCAGTAGCATTTTCTAGGACACCATAAATATCTATGTTCTTATTAACTCTCTTCCTAAGAGATAAATCGATGTAACTGTAAGCCTCAATGTTTTCATAGGCGCCACAAGCTGCTGTAGAACACGAGCTGCCATGATCTGCCATTCTCATGTATCCACTCCAACCGCTGTCAGTAATAAATCCTGCACTGATAGCCAAAACAGAACTAGGGATGTATGGCAAATCATCGCCAGATGCTACAACTCCAAAGTAATCACTATCAAAACTGTTATCAAAAGTTGCGTCTGTTGATGTGTATGTAATTGCAATTGGATAATTTACAGCATTTTTCTGTACAACCCATGATGCATCAACCTCTACACCTGATACATCAACTTCACCGCCACTAAAGGTATCACCTGCATCACAATCACCACCTGATGAGTTTTTACACTCTGCAACTAAGTTTGCATAATCACTTGCGAAGTAAATCACTTCAACGGCAGTTGCTTCTTTGTTGTACCTAAAACCTAGCTCCATATTATCTGCTTCTTCAGCATCTCCATTGAAAACAGGTGACATTCCTTGATGGAAGCCTGCAACAAGCTTAAGATTTTCACTTACATCATATGTCGCACCAAAACCTGTAGTTGAATAATCTCCGCTTGATTTTTTATTATTGTATTTAACATCTTTGATAGTTCTTGTTGGCTTCGCATCGCTCCATCTATTTTCAACCTTGTCATAATCCTCAGATCTATAACCAAGTGTTAATGTCAACTTATCCATGGTGATGGTATCTTGCACAAAATATGACGTAGCGTCGGTTTCTCTGAGTCTGTTGTTGTTTCCTGTCCATCCAGTGCTGCATGGAGAAAGAGCAGAATTCTTCCCATCAGCACTTTGGTCAAAGCACTCATAGTTTTGTAACCTACTTTCATAGTCTTCCATGTCCCTATAACCGAATGTTACAGAATGATTTCCAATATCTGTTGATAATTGAAATTGAATACCTTCATTGGCATAAAATCTATTGTTGTGCTTAAGCTTAACTTCTACAGCTCTAGTGCCATCAAGAATACCTTGGGCGTCAACATTTCCATTATTGGCTGCATCAATTACATTATTAATTCCATTGCTTATACCAAAAGCTATACCATTGTTGGCCTTGTCAACTTTAAACCAGTCTCTGTGATAATCATTGCTCCATGAAGTTGCGATAACATTAACATTACCGAATGAACCTTTATAAGTTATTGATTGTTGTTCACCATCATTCTTCATTTGATCATATTGGGTCATACCATAACGAATTCTTGGATTCTTATTAAAGCTTGACTGAGATAGACCTACGTAGGTTTGATCAGAGCTTTCATCCAAGTCAAGAAGCTTCAAGACAACCTCATGATTGCCAGATGTATATCTAAATTTGGCTAGTAAATCTGACTTATCAAAGCCTGTATCACCACCAACATTTGCAATTGAATCGAAACCATCTGTTGAATGCTCGTGAACTTCGACCATGGCCCCAAATGTACCATTATCTCCACCCAGGACTGCATGAGTTCTCATCATTCCATTATCACCTAACTCTTGAACGAACTTTCCTTTGCCCTCTGTTGGAATCGGTGTGCTAATTAAATTCAATGCTCCACCAATGGTGCTAGGACCTTGAGTGATGGCTGAAGGCCCTTTCAAAACTTCTACTGAATGGATTCTACCGGTAGTTGGGAAATAATATGCTGATGCAGATGTATAAGGGGCTGGCGCAACTAAGACACCATCTTCCATAATTGTAATTTTCGAGGATCTATCTAAGCTGGTTCCCCTAATAGAGATATTTGGTCTCAGCCCATAACCATCTTCTGTTCTAAAAAAAACACCCGGTACGGCTGATAAAATTTTGTGAATATCTGTATCAATTGTCTTTTGTAAATCTTCATTTGAAATAACAGTTCCTGAGCCTGCAATCCTTCTTGCATCTGCTTTTGTTCCAATGATACTAACTGATTCAATTGTTTCAATATCGTACTCAACTGCAAATGCAGGAGCAAAGAATAGGATTGTTAACAATCCCATAATTAAAAGGTTTATTTTTGTATGCGTGTTAGGCCAATTTTCCATCTTTATCTCCTTGATGAATGCTCAAGAAGACATCAGGTCTAATTAAGAATGATAATGATAATCATTCTCATTTAGATTTACAAGACTTTTTTTCCTTTTTTACTTATTTCCTTTAATTGCGAAATAAAGCCCCAGTGCGAATATAAAAATCTGCTCACTCATAAATAATTTTTGAGTAATAAACCAATCGGAATGAGCTAAGTAAAATGCTCCTATCATGATTACTACTACTGCGCCTCCGCCAAGCCGAGTTATAAGATGTCCCGCTGAGCCAAGAAATCCGCCTAATATTACAGCAGTACCTGCAACAACCTCTCCAACAGCAACGAGACTAGCAATAATTTCAGGTGCGGCTATTCCCATACTTTCAAACCAGGTGACCATCTTCTCTGGAGGCAAAGGAAATTTTCCTAAACCATGCAGAATAAACGAAACTCCTAAAACCAATCTTAAAATCCACGGCGCCAACCCCTCAAAGGGTTTAGCAACGCTATCTAAATAATTTGAAATGCTCATATAACCTCCTTTTTAATTTATTGTAGCTGAAGTCTTATTAAGAATTGCAATATTTCAAACTATCCCTATATTTATACTCATAGGAGATAAATATGTTTAATCCATTGAAAATGGCAGGCGATATGAAGGGCATGGAAAAAATGCTCAAACCCGCCTTAGAAAAATTTATGCAAGAATCGGGTTTTGTGAAAGAATCTGAACTAAGAAAACTTGAAAAGAGAGTTGAAGAATTAGAAACTAAAATTAAGAATATTTAGTTATATAAATTAAAGCTAGGTATTAATCAAAGGGTTTAAAGTGACTCTGTCAGGGATCTTATCTGCTCCAGGGACTTTTCTAGCAACAAGAAAAGGTTTCAATGCTTCAACGGCTTTAGGCTCATCATAGTGCCCGATGCCAGGATGAAGATGATGAATAAAATGAAGCTGCATTGAATGATTAAAGAATCTTGGCATCCAATGAGACCAGAATCTAGTATTTTGATATCTTCCAGTTGTAGTTCCAAGGTGAGGATAATAAGAAAAAAAGACCGTTGTATAAACTGAGCCTATCTTAGCGGGCAACCACCATAGCAACAAAGTCTCAAATGGAAAAATAATAACCATAACTAATGGAGCTGCTTTGTAAAACAGAGCAATCGGAATTGCTTGGTGGAATGAATTCACAAATGCTTTATCGTTTTGAAAAACCTCAAGGTACTTATCAAATTGGACTGTTGAACCATCTAAAACATTTTTAATAACTTTTAAAACAGAGGTATTGTGTGCATTTGCGTAGTCAGGATCTCTTTCTGGATCATTGGTATATGCATGATGCTTCATATGCGTGATCCTTAAAATATGGTAAGGAAACTTCAAAGTAATAAGTGTAATGTGACCAACTAGACCATCAAGCCATCTGAGTTTAGGATTTCCTCTAGAATAATTTCCATGCTGAGCTTCATGGGAGGGCAAATAAGCAAAACATGCACATAGACTTGCGATGAAGAATCCTACCCATAAATCTAGCAAACCATTCAATACTAATGGCCATAGAGAAAGCCATAGGGCTGCCTGCCCTAATCCAATTAGAATCATTTCCCACTGAAATCTTTGAGAAAAACTTTTGGCAATTAGCTTTTCTTTCTCAAATGAAAACTCTGCAGCAATTTCTGGTGACTCTTTCAAAGCCAAGCTCCTCTAATCTTTGCAGTAAGGCCAATAAGGGCCCCTAATCCAAATGCTAATCCCCAGGCGTATGAAGAGCCACTTAGGATATTGAATTTTTCAAGGATTTCATTAAAGATACTTCCAAGGAAAATTAAGCCAAACCAAAGCTTACCCCAATTAGAAATGTGATTTAAAAACTTTTCTACCAACATATGTTGCTAATTATGAACCCAAAAGTGATATCTTGTCATTATTATTTTGCATCAAAGCTCTGCATAATTGTATGAAGCTTAATATCAAATATAAGAGCAGAGTTAGGGGGTATTGTAGGCCTTCCCTCTTCTCCATATGCCAAATCCGGATGAATAAAAACTCTCCAAAAATCTCCCTCTTGCATGCGAGAGATCAGCTTTTGACATCCGGGAATTAGTTGAGAGAGTTGAATGGTTAAGGGCTCTCCAATATCAATAGAGCTCCAAAATACAGTTCCATCCATTAAGGTTCCATGAAAATCTGCAGTAATTGTGTCTGATAGCATTGGGCTGGATGAATTTCCTTGAGGAGATTCTAGAATCAAATACTGAAGACCTGGTTCAATTTCAATAACTGAAGAATTTAATAAATTTTGCTTAAGAAAAAATTCGCTCTGTTGTAAATTCATTTCTAAATTTGATGGCTGACTGCAGCCAAGCATTAAAATAACTATGGATAAACTGATAAATATATTTTTCATCTTCGAATTATGACAAAGATTGAGTCTAATTACCTATAGGCGCTATGTTATTTAAAACCTTAGAAAGAGAAATGCTCCAAATCTCCTCTAGATAATCAATAAATTTAATCCATGAAATCAATCCATCCATTTGAGAAAATTTGCTGTTAGCTTTGTATCCCTCTAAAAGCTCACTTATTTGACTTTGATTCAATTCAAAGCTCCTCACTAAAGATGCTATATCAAAGCAGGGGTGGTTCAGTCCTGCATATTCCCAATCTAGGAAATAATATTTGTTATTCCAAAGTAAATTTTTTTGATGTAAGTCATTATGAGAAAATACTTTTTGTGTCCCGTCTTTCACTAATTCCTCGTATAAAGTTATGGCATCTTTAAATAAGAGTTTTTCGGAAGGCCCATCGAGCAATGTCTGATATAAATCCATTGAATTAGAAAATATATCTATTGTGTTCTTTGGGGTTGGAATGCAATGAAGTGAGCGTAAAGATGATCCTAGATCATATAATGAATTTTGATTTGATTCGTTTTGAAAAAAATTTGGTTCTGTTCCCACAATGTACCTCCAAATCAAAATACCTGCTTCAGTATCAGAATAGAGAATTTCTGGCGCAAGGTCTAAATGATTAATGCTTTGAAGTATGCTGACTTCATTTAGTCTATCAAAAGCTAGGTGTGAAGCAGCCTCAAGATCAAATCTAATGATTGATTTTATATTGTTGAAGACACACAAATAAATTTTTGTGATTGGGCTTGTAGATATTTCTTTACCTAAAGTGCAATTTCCAGGCACCGACTCAATTCTCTCAAGTACTGAGCGCATTATCCTCTTGAAGTTTTTTGCTCCATGAGCGGTAGCCGTAAATTATTATTATTATGTAAATTCCAAATAAAAATGCAGTCGGAAAAAGGTCTCTTGAAATAAATAAAAAAATTGAGATTGAATCAATAACAAGCCAATATATCCAATTTTCAAGTAATTTTTTTGCGACCATGTAAGTTGCCACAACCGCTCCCCAAGTAACCAATGCATCTAAAAATGGCAGAGCTGCATCAGTAAAAAATCTGAGGATTGTTGCTGAAATAATAGAAAGTATTAAAACCATAGAGGTTGCAAACAAATGTTGTGATTTATTCCAAGTATTAACTACAAAGTCTGAGGTATTACTTGTCTTTGTTTTCCATTGTGACCAACCGTAAAAACCCATAAAGACATAAAAAATTTGCAAATATGCCTCCATGTACAATCCTGCTGAATGCATAATAAAGAAGTATAAAACCGAGCTAATAATTCCGCAGACCCAACATAAAATATTCTGTTTGACCGCTAAGACAAGATATAAGATTGCAAGAACTACCGCTGTAATTTCGATCCAATTCTGAAAAATATAATTAAAAATCATATCTTGCTGTAAAGCCTAAATGCTTTGGATCACCATGTCGCTCGTAAAGAGTGTCCTGGAAGTCAGGAGCTTCATTTCCAAAATAAAAACCACGAACCGAATAATATTCGTCAAAAACATTTCGAGCCCAAATAGAGTATGTCCAGCGTCCGATTGAATAATCATAATTTATATTTGTTAATGAATATGAGCTAGATTGATTATCGTGAGAATCAGAATAATAAAAGCTGCTTTTGCCAACTAAATCGATCGATAAAGATGCTCTATCTGTTATAGACCAACTAATTCCTAATGCAAAACTTTTTTTAGGTGCATGCGCTTGAGCTCTGCCTTCCAAATCAGGTCTAGACTTCCAATTATTTATATCTGTTTGCAGCAGGCCAAATCTTGAAAAGAAATATACAGACTCGGATAGCTCCACATCAAGATTAAGCTCTACTCCTTTATTTATTGCTTCTGCGGCATTCTGAGTTAGAAAAGAGAAGGTATTTGGATCCATTGGATCAACTTGGGTAGAGATTAAGACTTGCTGATCATCTCTATCAGAATAAAAAATTACAGCTGAAACATTCATCATTTTGTTCAAGAACTGAGAATTAAATCCAATTTCGTAATTCGTTAAAAATTCAGGATCATAATATAAGTTACTATTATTAGATTCTGGTGCTAGGCCAAGGTTAAGGTTAAATCCTCCTTGATTAAAACCTCTGGCAATACTCAGAAAAATATTAGAACTATCACTTAAATTTTTATTAATAGAAATTTTTCCTCCAGACATTTTATCTGAAGGGTTAAATAGCTCGCCTAATGAATCTTCGTATTGTGATTCATAATTTTCCCATCGAGCGCCAATTGAAAACTTTAAAGATTTATTTATAAAGTAATCTAAATTTCCAAAAAGTGAGAAACTTTCAGATGAAAATTTGCTAGAAAATAGAGACTCACTAAAATAAGGACCGAAAGGATCGGATGGATCCCCGTATACTCCGTCATCTTTTTTTAAGTTGCCTTCGGTAACATCAAGGTAACTAATGCCAAGAACCCACTCAGTCTTTTTATTTAAATCAAAATCAGCTAAATCTGAAACTAATCTAAATTCCTGAGCAATAGTTTTTCTATTTCTTATAGTTTCTGAAAAATAATCATAAATATATGGTGCGTGAGATAATGGATTGCCCCAATCTGCATCGTAACTGATAACAATATCTGAGTCGGTCATACTGCTGAAGCTTTGAAACTCTTTTCCATTAAGCTGATGAAAGATTTTTATTCCATATGCATTTGTTTTTTGAGAATCCATTCCAGGCCTGTCAGAAAGCGTATTCAAGCTTCCATCAATTGTCCAAATATCTGCAGGATCATCTAGGTCTATTTGTGTAATAAGAAACTTAATTGTTGTTTCATCATCAACTTCCCAATTCACTTTTAAACGAAATGTGCTTTCATCTTTTTTTGATGTATTTGATTTGCCTGAATATAAGTTTTTTCTAAATCCATCCGAGTAATCTTTTCTCAAGGTAAGTCTGTATGAAAGATTTTCATTTAAGGCGGTAGGTCCTCCAAAAGCAAGTCCAGCATTCACGGTGCCAAAGGCTCCTGAGGTAACCTCACTTATTCCCTCAAAATTTTTAGTAGGCTCTTTTGTTTTGATATAGATTAAGCCAGCCAAAGCATTGGATCCAATTCTCGAGCCTTGAGGGCCTCGATGAACTTCAATTTGCTCTACATCAAAAGTTGTTGCAATGCCGCCTTGACCAGAATAATCAATATCGTCTATTAAAAATCCTACTGCAGAATTTGGAGTTCTTTCATATCCAGACCTCTCACCAATTCCTCTGATTTGAAAATGCCTAGCTCTGGAATCACTGGCAGCAAAATTTAGATTTGGAATAAGATATGAAAGGTTTTCAAAATGTTTAATGGGTTGAGACTCAAGAATTTTTTGATTTAGAATAACAATGCTTGAACTTTCTTGAAGCGCAACAGCTTCACGCCAATTACCCTTTACAATTATTTCTTCAATTTCATCAGATGATAAATCTGAGCTCATCAAGATCAAAAGAAGTGAAAAAAAAATACTTTTATAGATATGCATGCAATTCCTCCGCCATTATTGTATGGATCAGGTTCAAAGAGTTTCAAAGTTGATCTCAGGCTAATTGCCACCCCTTTGCAGTTGCTTTCTATATTATTAAAGATTTGCTAAAAAAGATATGTCCTTAAGAAGAATGAAGGGTTTTAAAATTTGAATGGTGGGTCTGGGTGGACTCGAACCACCGACCTCACCCTTATCAGGGGTGCGCTCTAACCAAGCTGAGCTACAGACCCAATAAATTGGGAAAAGCGATTATAAACTAAACAATGATCTTGGGA
>Ga0222719_10001520_pt1 | contig 22304 bp, 45 predicted proteins | sample C33_34DmetaG_FD_165039 | JGI IMG/M metagenome (GOLD analysis project Ga0222719, IMG submission 165039) | Estuarine water microbial communities from San Francisco Bay, California, United States - C33_34D | ecosystem: Environmental > Aquatic > Marine > Unclassified | place: USA: California...
TTTGGGAAAAAGCTAGACCTAAAGGTTTAGGAAAGCCAAAATCATTTAATAAAAAAAGTCGTGCTTATAAATCTGCTAAAGCTAGTGCAGATCGTAAGTTTGGTAAGAAAGTAAGTTTTGTTAAGAATTTATATATTTCTAAAGCTATAAAAAAATACAAACCAAGAAAAAAATAATGGCTATAACTACTTCAACATTATTAAAAGAACTTTACACAAAAAAATTTACTAAAGGTAGATATAAAGTTCGTAAGAAAAAAAAGAAAAAGAAAAAATGAACGAATACGAAACATATTTAGAACAAGCTAAATTAGTACATCAAAACGATAAAAAGTGGAGAGGCACAACTGTCGTTAAATATATTCCAATCATTAACGAAATAATAAAATCTAAACAAATAAAAACAATACTAGATTATGGTTGTGGAAAAGCACAAAACCACCCTAAACATTGGAACGCATCTAAATATGATCCAGCAGTGCCAGAATTTTCTGCAAAACCAGATAGAAGATTTGATTTGGTTATTTCAACAGATGTTTTGGAACATATTCCTGAAGAAAGTATTGATGAATTATTAAAAGATATATTTAATTATTCTGACCAATGGGTTTTCTTAACTATCTGTACTAGAGAAGCTAGAGAAATATTACCTAACGGAATGAACGCACACGCAACTGTTAAACCTGAAGAATGGTGGAACGATAAATTAAAAGATTATTCTAGATATACTGTAATGTATTCTTAATGTTCGACCCGTTTGAATATCTATCAAATAAAAAAATATTATTAATTGGAAACGCAGATTTAAAAACTGAGCCTAACTATTCTGAATATGATTGTATTATAAGATTAAACTTAGGAATATTAGATAAACCTTGTGATGTTTGGATTAATAATTTAGTTAATCAAGCACATAAATTTCTTTATGATAAATTAGGACATTACCCAGAATTTAAAAACATTATAAGACTTAATGCTGAAAAAGGTGGAAAGCGTATGGAACGTATGCCAGATTGCTACAAACCTTATGCGTGGTTATGGAATCTAAAAGAATATACTAAAATGCAAGAAGAATTAGATTACTATAGACCAACAACAGGATTGGTTTCTGTTTATTGGATTTTGAATAATATTAAATGTGATCTTAATGTTACTGGTTATAATTTTTTTAAAACTTGTAATAAATATACTAGAGAAGTTCATAATGTTTCTAAAACTTACGCTTATCCATCACACGAAATAGAAAAAGATGAATACTGGATTAAAAGATGGCACGATCAAGGCAAATTAAACTTTATTGAAATTTAGATTATATCTGATATTAAAGGTTTATGACTTTCAATATTCAAAATAGCAAACCCTCTGTAGAATTTGATTTTGGTATCAATGTTCAAAAAGGATTAATAGAAGATTTTTCTGCCGTAGGGACTTTCGGTTATAATGATGGTGTATCAACTTCATTTGAAACTGTTTCATCAGTAGGTGGTGTTTATTCTTATCCAACAACTGCAACTACAGCTACAGTTACTTCTTCCGATACTGCATCAGATAATACAGGAACAGTTTTAGTTTCTGGTTTAGATGAAAATTATGATTTAGCTTCAGAAACTTTAACAATCGGTGGCGGTGCTGGTTCGATTACATTCATTAGAGTTTTTAGTGCAAGAATGCTTACAGCAAACACAGGTAATGCTAATGTTGGAAACTTAACTGTAACAGTAGATTCAAAAACTGTAGCTTATGTTCAAGCAACTTATGGTGCTTCTTTATCTGCAATCTATACTATTCCAAGAAATAAAAGAGGTTGGATTGTTTCAGCTTCTATTGGAATGAGCAAACAAAAAGAGGTAGAATCTAAAATTTTAACAAAACAAGTTTCTAATGGTAACGTGTGGAATACAGTAGGCTATCAAACAACTTTTGCTGTACCTGTTTATAGAAAATTTGAAATACCAATTTTAGTAGATCAAAAAAGTGATATAGAGTTAAGAGCCAAAGCAGATGCAACGTCAGCTATTTCTGGTTCGTTCAGTTTATATTTAGAGGATTATCATTAATGACTAAGCGTGTTCCAAAAACATTAGATGGTACTATTCAAGATGTTTATGGACACATAACAGGTCTTAAAAGAGAGATCAATCTAATCAAAACAAATCATCTTGTGCACTTGCACCAAGATGTTGAAAAGATAAACGACAAATTTGATAAACTTTTATTTTGGATAATCGGTGGAGTTGGTGCTGTGGCTTTATTGTTCATCAGTCAAACTCTTTACTTTTTAACTAAATAATATACAACAATAAATTGTATGGCTAATAATCGCATTCTTGTAATCAGTGACATGCATATACCTTATCATCATAAGGATAGTATAAAGTTCTTGGCTGAGATTAAGAAAGAGTTTAAACCAGATAGAGTTGTGAATATTGGAGATAGCTTGGACTTCCATGCAATCAGTATGCATGAACATAACCCAGATTTATTTTCTGCTGGACATGAATTAAAACAAGCTAGACTTTACGTTAAAGAATTAGAAAACATATTTCCTGAAGTAACTGAAGTTGATAGCAATCATTCAAGTTTAGTTTATCGTAGAGCATTAAAGTTTGGAATGTCTAAAGAATTTTTAAAAGATTACGGAGATTTCTTAGGAACTAAAAAATGGAAATGGGTTGATGATTTAACTTTAACAATGTCAAATGGACAACGTTGTTTTTTTACGCATGGTCGTAGTGCTGATGTGCTAAAGACATCACAAGCTATGTCTATGTCTACTGTGCAAGGACATTACCATACGAAATTTGTAATATCTTGGTGGGCTAACCCAGATAATTTATTCTTTGGCATGAACGTTGGTTGTTTAATCAATCAAAAATCAATGGCGTTTGCTTATGCGAAAAATTTTAAAACTAGATTTATTTTGGGTTGTGGGATTATTTTAAATGGTGTACCAAGATTATTACCGATGGTATTAGATAAACAAGGAAATTGGATAGGAAAGATAGTATGACCTCAAACAAGCTAAAAAATACCCTTTTAAAGAGCCATAGAGCCACGCAGAACGACAATTCAGCATTTTCTGAACAGGTGCAAGGAAATCACTATAAAACGCTTAAAATTCAGCCTTTGGAATATTGCATGGCTAATAACCTTAACGCATGTCAAACTCATGTAGTTAAATATATATCTAGATATGATAAAAAATGGAAAGATAAAAAAGATCAGATTAAAGATTTAGAAAAAGCAAAGCATGTAATTGATATGCAAATAGAATTAATCAAAAAGGATTAATATGTGGTTGAATTTATTATCTTTAGGTGTAAAGACTGCTGGAAAGATTTACCAAAATAAACAAAAAACAAAACAGTTATTGTCAGATGCTCAAATGTTACATGCTGAGCGTATGGCGAAAGGCGAAATTGAATATAAAGCAAAAGTTATTGAAAGTAATGACAATGGGTATAAAGATGAATTCGTACTCGTTCTTGTATCTATTCCTATTCTTTTATTGGGTTGGTCTGTGTTCTCTGACGATCCTGAAATTCGTAATAAGCTAGATACGTTCTTTGAATATTTTTCAAATTTACCTTATTGGTATCAAGCTATTTTCATTGGTGTAGTTTCTGCGATCTATGGATTAAAAGGTGCTGACATCATGCGTAAAAAATAGTAACTTGTCTAATGGACAAGATTAAAGTAGACGCAGTTATTACAAGTTTAGAATTACAACTTGAAGCACCAAACAATCCTTATGGGTCTTATGTTTGTTTTAGATTCGTTGATGTCTTTCCTTATTTTACAAAATTAAATGAAATGGTTGCTGAAATTAAAAGTAGAAATGATGTGGAATTGATTGACTATGAATATAGCTATACAGGAATACATGAAGATACTGATTTAAGTAATTTAGAAGTTACTAGAAATTAATGGGGGATTTCTCCCCCAGAAATATTATTTTGTAAGTTTTTCAGTTGCAATATCATTTATAGATTGTTGTTTTAAATGATCGCAATATGAATGTCCGTTTTTAGCTTCGACTTTAGAAAATAGATATAATTTTTTTTTATCTGAAAGTTCTTTTTTGACTTTCTTATATCTTTCATCGTTCGTAGCTTTAACTTTGGCAAGTGATACAGAAAGAGATTCATTAGTCATTTTTTCATTAACGACATAATCAAAAACTTCTTGTGCTTGATCTTTCACTTCATCATATGCAATTTCTGCTTTAACTAATCTTTTATCTAAAGCGTCAACGTAAGCTATGATTCTATGAGGATCAAAAGTCTTTGGTCTTATTTCTATATACTTAGGCTCATCACTCATTAACCAAGTTCTCGTTCGTACTGATCTGGGTTGAAATCAGTAGGACTTTCTTTAGCCCAGTCAATTTCTTGTCTTGGACTTTCTGGCAACTTATCATCAGTTAATTGATAACCTTGCTTAGCTTGTTGGTAGCCTTGCTGTGGTTGTTGCATTTGGTTTTGTGGAGTGTAACCAGATTTATTATAAGGCTTAACCATATAATAAGTTATTTCTAATTTCATTCCATTACTATATTGCGTAGGCTCACTTTGAGTTATTTTAGATCCCCATTTCGCAACATAACCCGCTCTAACATATTCTTGTATTTGCGGAGAGTTTAACCAAGCTTGAATATTTGTTAAATCAAACATTTGTTTAGTTAAACTACATTTGAATTGAGCCTTATTTGAAGAAGCTTGATACTCCATCTTTGGTGCTCTATTGCCTGTGCTATATAGTGTAAGCGTCAAACCCGCAAAGGGTAGACTTTGTCTTTGTGTTTGCATGTTTTTTCCTTATTGTTTCTGTTTTTATTTTTGTTTATGCAGTTCTTTAGCAATGCAAATATGCATAGCACCTAGAAAAGCATTAAACATTTGTTTATTTAAAGGAAGTTCTTTCACTTCAATTTTTCCATTAGTTTTTGGTAATCTAATAATTAAACCTTTGGAAATTTTAGTTTTAGTTTCTTCCTCATACGCTTCCTTATATGCATTTAACTGTAACGTATAGTCAAATGATATTTGGTTACTTGTCTTAATATCAGCAAGAATTAAATTTCCTTGCTTATCTTTTAAAACAAGATCAAGAGTACCTGCGTAATTGTATTTTTTAGAAAATACTTTCTTTTCTAATTCTACAACTTCATACTCTTGTTTATTCCACCAATCTAAAAACAAGTTCCAACAATTTACAACTTTTTCATCAGATTGATTTGGAATTTTTTTTCCTTGTAGAAAGTCTTCGATCAAACCATGAACAACTGTTCCAACAAGACCCGCATCTTTTTTTACTTCTTCGGTTTTGTTTTTGGCTTTATCTATGATACGTTCTAACTCAACCCTATCAATTCCCCAACCCTCATCAAGTCTATTGTTGATAGCGTTTTTGATTTCTCTAATTGGAGTTGATACTAACCACCCTGTTAGTTCGGGTTTAGGAACACCATTACCGCATATTCCTGTTACACTTTCTACTTTCTTTTTCTCGTGATAATAAATATGTTTTTCATCATCAAAAGTTAAAGTAAGACCATTTTTTAGTTTATGTTCTTTATACATTTTTATCCTCTAGTTTGATTTGTTTTTTCAATTCATCAATGTTGTAACCATAATAACAACTTAAAGCAATGAATTTAGAAACATCGGTTTTGATACCTTTTTCGAATTTATATAAATCATAAATTGTATTAAAGTATCTTTTATTATCCTGAACAACAGCTTCTGCCGTCAGTTTTTTTTTAAGTCGAATATTCTTAAATTGAATACCGACTATTTGATTAAACAACTTTGGGTTTGGCTTCTTTAAAAAATCCACCAACATACCTTTAGCGATATAATCAGATTTGATAAATTTATTCATATCTACCTTTCTAATTAAGAACGCTATGTCCACGGTTATTTAAACATTTTCTAACTAACGCTTCATACTTTGTGTCCATTGTTGGACTAACTGACCAATAAAAAATATTACTAATGAAAGTAGTATTTTCTTTGGCGATAGTTTTACAATGTTGTAGATCGTTAGTTATTTCTACAGCCTTAGGCTCATTGAAAGTACCGCTTCTCCCCGCAGTATCAATCACAGGCTTATACGCACAAGCTTGTACGAATAGAATTAAGCATAGCCATTTTTTCATATTTTTTCCTCTCTAGTTTTATTTGTTTTTTGTAACTTCTATAAGATAAAGCTTTAGTAATTTTTGGCATTATCTCATAGACCTCAACGAAGTATGGATTCATATCACTAAAAGTCCAATGACGTCTTTTAGAAATACGATTTATAATATCCATTCTTCTATTCTTTATCGCTTCCGTCTGCGCTATCTCGTTTATTTTCATCTTTTGCTATCTCCATATCTAGTTCAACTATTTTAGCTTCTGTTTTATTTATTTTTTCATTTAGGATATTTCTTAACTCATAAAGAGTAAATAACCTTTCAGTTAATTTTGCTCTTTTAGTAATATCTCTAAACTCATTTATTAAATTAACCATATCATTACTCCTATTGTTACGATTGATACGATTGTAATTGTAAATGCCTTTACATATCTACGATGTATTGGCTTTCCATTTATAATCATGATTGCCTTTCATACTGGGGCTTTTACACCCCAGTAATATGTTTGGTTTATATTCTTGCACTTATTGGGTTGTTTGAAAAAATAACCAAGCCACCAAGTTCTTGCAAATATCTTGCTCTTTCGTCTGACTTGTTTTCGTCATTAGCAATATTTGTAATCGCATTGGCAACATCATATTTAGAAGTAACAAAAGTTTCTCCATAATAATGATTAAGTCTTTCAAATACTCCCGATCTTTCCTCGTCAGAAAGACCATGTTTTTTTGCAAGAACTTCTATTTGATGTGAGTTGATTTTTTGTTCAGTAGCTTGTTTTAACTTATCAACATTTTCCTGAAACAATTCAGGATTACTAACAAGTTCTAACTGCTGACCCATTTTATCAACAATCACTTTCCATTGGTCATCTTGCTCAACATCTATAATCATTTTACCAACGTGTTTTGCATAAAATTGATTTAGATATTCTGGTGCAACCATACCATTAGTACAAACTAATCTGTAGATAAACGGCTTAACAATTAAAGAGCCATTACCTATTTCAGAATTTGTAATAGTGATACCACCTTGAACAAAATCACCCTCAACTACTTCACCCTCTAACTTAGGAAGTACAGCAGTGATATTCATGTTATCTCCATCGTAATATGAATATTTTAATTCAGCATTCATATCCATCAATTTTGATAAACAAGAATTAGCAACAACATCAGAATCAATTCTTTTGTATCTATCTGACATAATTGCTCTTACTCTATTAATGTCGTGACCCTCTATAGTTCTTAACATTAATTTTTTGTTTTTGTTTTTGTTAATCCAAAAATTTAAATTATGTGTAACTAATTCTTGGCTAACTGTTAAACATTTAGAAATGTATCTTGTACCGATTTCTAATCTGTTACATAAGTGGTTTAAAGAATTATCATTCATTTGATAATAACCTTGTCCACCCGCATAATGTAAATCGGGATAGACTACTCTATCATTTTGACTTACATCTAACGATTTTAAATCAACAATAACATCTTTTTTAAATTCGACATCATTGTTAATCTTTTTTAACATGCTTCTTACTTCTTGTCCTTTTTTCATTTTCGTCCTTTAGTTATAATTGATGTGGCTGACATCATCAGTACCTACTTACCAAAGTAGATATAGGCGGGAAATGATCCGCCTTTCGTCTTACATCATTAAATAATCTATCGTCCATTTGAAACCGCCTAAAAAAAAATAAGCAAAGATCAAAGCGATAGTTACATATTCTAAAGCGTCCAATATTTTTTTCATAAGTTAATTCCCTCAGATTTTTCAAACATTGGTGTAGCAATAGTTTTTTGTAGTTCAGAAAAATTTTTAATATCTTTAATTTTTAAAACTACAGCTTCAATAGATATTTGAGTTAAACCATCAGAAAGATAATCTTTAAAAAGAATTTTAACCATTCCTTTAACTGGATAATCTTCATAATAAGTTCTAATATTATCAAAGCTAAACAATTCTTCAGAAATGTTATTTACTTCTAAAAAATTTTTATCAACTATTAGTCTTTTCATTTCTTCTCCTATTTATTTATTTTGATTATTCTTGTATCGTGTTCATCAAAATCAATTTCAAAAGGTACGTACCAAATTTTATCTTCTACATTTGGAGTAACGTCTTTTCCGTTTGAAACTTTTTTTGTTAAAGATATTTTGTAACAAGAATAATATTTCCCGTCACATTTACCTTTATCAAGAACTTTACCCTCGATGTAACAAGCTTTTAAATGTTCTCTCGGCATAAAGTCGTTTGCTCTTATTATATCTCCAACTTGAGCAACATCTTCAAACATAAGTTTATCCATTTTTTTTCTCCTAGTTATAGTTTTTCGTATTTAAGCTAACATCATCAGTGCAACTTGCTTAAGGTTGCAGAAACTAATTTCTAACAATCTAGATCGTAGGTCTTAACACACACTCTCTGAGGATCTCCATTGATTAATGCTCGAACTTCATGCAAGGGCTAAACTTAGAATTACCGCCAATGGCTCTGAATCAGTTTTTATATGTTTAAAAAGTCGAGTACCGATTTAACGTAGACTTAATATCTTGGTTATGACTGATTTGCCAAAAATAGCAAAACGTTTTATTTCTAGCAAATACTAGCGTTTTAGTAAAAAAATAATAAATTATTCAAAATTTTTGACGATTCAAAACACTCTTATTACGATATATAGACTTCTATGTTCAAATCGGTTAAAAAAGTTGTGAGTGATTTTTTTTCATTTTCGCTCTCTCTAGTTATATGGGGTGGGTTTTTACCGATTTCCCACCCCCTAACCTCAAAGGAAAATCATGGATAAAAGATTTAAGATAGCTTCAATGCTTGTTGCTTATCGTTATGCAAAAGGCAAAACTCAAGTTGAGATTGCAAAAATATTAAACGTAACTTTTCAACAAGTACAAAAATTTGAAAAGACAATTAATAAAATTGATGCAATAAAATTATTAGTATTTTGTGAGGCGTTGGATATTCCGTTAAATCAATTTCAAATTGGTGACCCATATCAAGTTATAGATGGTGCGGATATTTCAATTCTCATGAAAGAAAAAGCAATGTCAAAGATTGACGAACTAGAGGAGAAATATAATGATAAAAGTAGAAGTGAAAAAAATATGGTTGGGGAAAGTATCAGTCCGAGAGCATATTTATAAAAAAGCTTTAAGGAAAAAAGAATCGCTAGGTATTACATACGGTAACGAATACATGTTTATACCTTACGATAAATTAAAAACTGCTAAAATTTTTACTGATCAAAGTTTTAAAAGTAAGTTTGATGGTAAAGAATATAGACTTGTAGATTTTGAATGGAAGCCTTATAAAGAAGAAAATACAAATCAAAGGAGTTTATTATGAGTGGCGAAGATTTTTTAGACATTCCTAAAACTGATGAAACTCAACAATCTACACCTGAAGAACAATATTTTTCAAGATCAAAAAATACTTGGTTGTATGTTTCTGATATGTCAGATATGCACGTTCGTAGGGCTTTCAAAAGATTATTGAGAATGATTAGATTAGGTCAGTTGATAGAACTTTCTGACTATGATGGTAATAGTAAGAGTAGTTTTGTTAAAGATGAATTAGATTCAATCATACATCATTGTGAAAAAATCAAACAAAAAATTTCAGAATGAAGTTGTTAGTTATTTAGAGTTTAAACTTAATAAGGAACTTAACTATGAAGATACTTTTGGAAAAGATGAAAAAATTCAAGAAGAATATAAAATATATGTCGAGAAAATTCAGAAAGAAAAAAGTTAGTGGTTATTATTATGATGGAGAGAAGCTAATTACTTTATATGAAGAAAAAAGATAAAGAAAGATTTGATAAACTAAAAAGAATCGGTTGTATAGCTTGTTATAAAAAAGGTAGATTTACTGATCCTATAATACATCATATTCGAAAACACACAGGTTTATCATTAAGACCAAAACATACTGAAACAATTCCTTTGTGTCCGTTTCATCACAATATGGGAAACGCTTCAGTACATTTAAATAAGAAACTGTTTAATCATCTGTTCGGTACAGAAGATGAACTTTTAAAATTAACTAATATAAAAATCGAAGAACTAGAAAGAGAGAGTATATTTTATGGAAAAGGAGATTAACAAATTTCACGCTTTGCAATTATTCACAGATACATTTGCGGCTGAAACAGTTCATTTAAGCAATAGTCAAGTAGGCATCTATATTCGATTACTTTGTTTTGCTTGGACTAAAAACGCTAAACCATTTACTACAGAATCAGCGTATAGAATATGTCAATGCAGAACTGAAGAATGCGAATATGAAGTAGATAATATTTTAAAAGAGTTTTTTAAATTAAGTCATACTGACGAGCCAAACCCTGTTGCAATTTGGACGCATAAAAGATTAGTCCAAGAACACGAATATTTAATTAATAAATACAAAAGACGTTCAGAAGCGGGTAAAAAAGGTGGTCTAGCAAAACGTGATAATGCTACAAGCAAAAACGTAGCACCTATACCTAGTCCTAGTCCTAGTCCTATACCTAATAATAATATATATGACCAAGACTTTGAAAATCTTTGGAGTTTATTAGATAAAAAACGAGGCTCTAAATTTAAAGCACATCAAATTTGGTTGAAAAACTATGAAATTATTTCTGAAAATTCAGAAGAACAAATAGCGAAAATTTATAATAGTCAAATTAAAGGTATTGAAGATGACAAATTTGTGCCACATTTCAGCACTTGGTTATCACAAAGACGATGGGAAAATAACGAAGATTCTGAAAATGCCATAAAATCAGTAACGCAAAGATTAATTAATTTAGGCTTTACTCATCATGGTAGAGATAAAAACTATGAAAGGTTTAGTAAAGATGGTAAAAAATATAAAATAGATATATTTGATGAGAAAAATATGATAATTCCTGACGAATGAAATTAGATCGTATTCGTTATGGTAGAAATATCATAAACGTTGAGTTTAAAAAACTTAAAAATTATGATGGGTATTTTGAAACTAAAAAACATTTACTTGTTATTGACAAAACCATTAAAGGCGTTAAATTATTCAATACTGTAATTCATGAACTTTTTCATATCATCATTTACTTTGAAAAAATTAACGTCAATCACAAAGGCGAGGAAACTATTGCAATCGCTGTTGGTAATGGTTTTACCAAAATATTTAAACAAAACCCTAAACTTTTTAAAAAACTTACTAAATTAATATGAGGAGATAATGAACATTGAAGAAATAGATATTAACCAAATCAAACCTTATAAAAACAATCCTAGAGAGATACCTATTGAGGCAGTTGAAAAAGTCATGAAGTCTATCAAAGAGTTTGGAAATAATCAACCTATCGTTTTAGATCAAGATAATGTTATAGTGGTCGGTCATACTCGTTGGAAAGCACTTAAAAATTTAGGCAAGAATAAGGCGTTTGTTTTAAAAAGAAATTTTTCCAAACAAGAAGCTACCGCCTACCGTATCATGGACAACAGATCTGGCGATGAATCTAAATGGGAAAAGGATTTATTGAAACAAGAACTGTTAGCGTTACAAGACGCAAACTTTGATATTGATCTAACAGGATTAGGATTTGACGAAATACAAAATTTTACAGAAGAAAAGTTAGAGTTCAAACCTACTAATGATTTAAAAACAGATATTAATCTTGACGATATTCAAGCACCTACTTCAACTGTTAAAATGGTGCAACTATTTCTTGATACAGAAACTGAAAAAAAATTTAAACAAATGATTAAAGAATTGCAAGTTGAGTATAACAAAGATAATTTAACTGATACTGTTTTTGCTGTTGTAGAACGTGAATATAAAAATTTTAAGGCTGAAGTAATTGGGGCAAAATGAACACAATTCACGTTAAACCAATATTATCAGATGAAGAAGTAAAAAAATTAGAAGGTACTTTTCTAGACGAAAGCCACATAAAACATTTAGTTTCAGAAGACACTATGGTTTATAATGAAAAAGGAGAGCCGTTAGTAGTTTTTAGAAAAAATTGTATTCCAAGTAACGTTGCAGAAAAAGCATATCCTGTTTTAAAAAAAGCTATTGGCAAAACAAGTAATAGAGCAAAAGCGGGTGGCAATTTTAATATTCAAGTTGGAGATATTGTTGACGGGAGTGTTGTTGGTAAAGTTTTAGGCGGTAATAGATTTCTACCTTTAAAAAAAGATGGAACTTTATCTAATTCCCCAAAAGCTAGAAACGTATATTCAAGTATAATTGGTTATGCTGATAGATACCCAAGAATACCTTATTGCCGACAAACAGCATTTACTGAAAAACATTTTAACACTTATAAAAACGCATTACCTTATATTCAAAGTATCTCTAAAGTTTTTGAAGAATCTTTACCAGAAAGGTTTGCTAATCAAAAAAAACAATGGGATAAAACAAGTAATGATTTCAAAATACATAATACAGTTTTTACTACCGTTACAGTAAATAAAAATTTCAGAACTGCCGCACATTATGATAAAGGAGATTTGCACGATGGTTTTGGAAATTTAGCCGTGTTACAAACAGGGGATTATAAAGGTGCTTATACAGTTATTCCTAAATATGGAGTTGCTGTTAATGTTAGAAGTTGTGATGTAGCTTTATTTGATGTCCACGAATTACACGGTAACACAGAAACTAAATCAAACCAACCATACGAAAGAATATCTGTTATTTGTTATTACAGAGAAAAGATGATTGAGTGTGGCACAGCACAGGAAGAACTAAAAAGGATTAAACATGCTAGATAATTTTATATATAGAAAAAATACAACTGACGAGAATGTAATTAAAGAAATTATAACAAAAGAAGCTTACAGAAAAAAGAAGCTTAACTTTGCCGTAGAATCTAATGATGTATGGCTTGACGGTGGTGCGCATATAGGAGTATTTGGATTATATGCGGCTACAAAAGGTGCAAAGAAAGTTTATTGCTACGAGCCAGAAACAGAAAATTACCAAATATTACAACAAAACGCTACAATGATTAACTCAAAATACCCTACTAGTTTAGAATGTTTCCAATATGCGGTTAATCAAACAGGTGGAACAGGACAGTTCACAATAGCACCTAACACTTGGCGACACTCTTTAGTTTCACACTATAAGAAAAAGTTACCTACGGTTGAAATTAAATGTATGAAGTTTGATGAAATATTAACAAGACACCCAGATTTAAACGCTATTAAGTTAGATATTGAGGGGTCAGAATTAGAAATATTTGATAACGAACACAATTTCGCCAACATTAACAAACTTGTATTTGAATATTCATTTACTAAAGATAGATTAATGGACAACTTTTTTAAAAGAATGGACAGGTTATCAAAACACTTTTTTGTAGATATTCAACCAAGTTACTATAATCAAAAACATCAAGGTAAAGAGGGTTATTGGGGTGGATTTATTGATACAATCATATATTGTATGAGAAAGTAAAAATGGACAAAACTATGGCAAGACCAATGAAACAAGTAGACGAGCAAACTATCCAAAAATTGGCTCAACTGCACTGTACTTATGACGAAATTGCTTCTTTCGTAGGTGTGTCAACAAAGACCTTACAACGTAATTATGTCCACCTCATTAAAAAGGGTAGGGAAACGGGCAATATAAGTTTAAGGAGAGCGCAGTTCGAAAAAGCACTTAGCGGTAATGTTGTTATGCAAATATGGTTAGGAAAACAACATCTTGACCAACGAGATAAGATTGAACAAACAAATTATAACGAGCCTTTACCTTTAGTGATAGAAGCTGTTGAAGAAAAAAAAGATGGCGAAGAAAAAGGGTAACTTATTTGGTAGTACTATCGAGTACACCAAAACTGAAAAAGGTACTTCCATTGGCAGAAAACCAATTACTTCAACCATGAACAAGAACAAACGTAGACAGAAAGGTAAGAATAAATACCGTGGACAAGGAAAGTAAGTTAATTGCACAGCTACGATGGGAACTCCAAGAAGTAAAAAAACAAAGAGATAGTTTGTTAAAATTACTAGGACAAGTAAAAAAATTATTAGATTTAAAATTGCTAGTGTGATATTTATGCCTCATGGCTAAATATAGAGGACGTACAGTTAAACTTAATAAAATACAACGTGGTGACGTTAAGAAGTTTAAAGTATTCGTAAGAGATAGAGGTTCAGGCAGAATTAAAAAAGTTAATTTTGGCTCAAAGACAATGTCTATCAAAAAACATATTCCAGCCAGAAAGAGAAGTTTTATGGCAAGGTTTAAGCCTATACTTGCTAAGGTTAAAGGGCAGAAATCACTTTCTCCTGTATATTGGGCTATAAAGAGTTGGCGATGATTGATAGATGGTTATACACATTTTTTGGTTTGATAGATACTTGGTTTGATTGGGTAGACAAACAATTTATTAAACCTACAAAGAAAAGGAAGAAAAAATGAGAGATTCAAAATCATTAGAAAGTTTTTTAAAGAGAATAGAAAGAGAACTAAAAGAAAAGAATATATTTAAACATCTTCGTAAAGAAGTTAATACAGGTGCTAATGGAACTCAAAAGTATGTTATTAAAAAAGGCGTTAATAAAGGTAAAGTTGCTGAATGAAAAGATTATCAGAAGATACAGAGATTGGTTTGCCAATAAGAAATTTGATTGCGATTGTCGTGGGCGTAGCAATAGGTGTATGGGCTTATTTTGGCATTGTTGAAAGATTAAATAATCTAGAAACTAAAAATCAATTATTTGAACAAGACTTACTAGAAGCTTCTGTTCAAAAACCAATAGATCAAGAACAGTTTATGTTGCTAGAGCATATTGCTGAACAAGTTGAAAAGTTAGAATTAACACAAGAACAAAACATGACCAATAAAGTTAATATTGAAAGATTACAATTAGATGTAGAAAGATTAAGGATTGATGTTGAAAAACTAAAAGATTCTGTAAGAGCAAATATTGGAAAATTAAATGGAAATCACTAATGATAAAAACGGTTATAGCTTTATGTATGCTTCTAAATGGAAATTTATTAGAACACGCTTATAAAGATTCATTATCTAGTTGTTTAAAATCTAAAAGAATTGCTGAAAGAAATACTGGCGATAATGTTCGTTGGATGTGCGGAGAAGTTGAAGCTATTGTTGAAGAAGATTGGAATAGTGGTAACATAAGAATAATTGAGATAAAAAAGAAAGATGGAAACTAATTTCTTATTTAAAATAAAATGTTTAATTCTAAAGTGTAGAGAAAAAGGAAAGTTTGCATTAGCGATAAAAATAAGAGATAAGTATCTATGGCAAAACAAGATTACCAAAAAAGAATTGATGTTTTAGAAAAAGAATGCGATACTCTTAAAACTTGTATTGATTTGAAAGATCACGAAATTCAAGAACTAAAAAAGAAAATAAAGGAATTAAAAAAGGAAGCAGAAGATATGCTGTTATATCCTTAATTATGAAAAAGGTTTTTAAAATGATTAATTGGTTTTATAATTTTGTAGTTAGGGTTTGCTATAAGCTTATTTGGTGGGCTACAGGCAAAAAATTAAAAAGAAAGAACAAATGAAATTTATATTAGCCTTCAGTATTTGCTCAGCAATCACAGGCTTTTGTAACAATACCATGACAATTAAACCCGCTTATGACACATGGACAGAATGTGTAGTTGCTGGTTCTCAGTTGACTATTAAATTTGCAGAGTTAAAAGAGAAAGAAATTAACACAGAAAAATTATATATATCTTATTTTTGTAATGAAAATCACGCTGACAAAACCCCAACATAAGGTTTCATCAAGTAAAAAAAGATTTAGAGTTTTAGTTTCAGGAAGAAGATTTGGTAAAACTTATCTTTGTATTACTGAAATGATGAAATACGCAACAAAGGTTAAACAGAATATCTGGTACGTTGCACCTACATTTAAAATGGCTAGGGAGATTGTTTGGTCTAAATTAAAAGAAATGCTTTATTCGTTTAATTGGATAGAAAATGTTAATGAATCTAATCTTTCAATAACGATTAAAAAAACAGGAAGCAAAATTACTTTAAAAGGTTGTGAAAATTATGATGGCTTAAGGGGTGCTGGAATAAACTTTTTAATTTTAGACGAATTTGCTGACATTGATGAAAAAGCTTGGACTGAAGTATTGAGAGCATCTGTTGCAGATACTCAAGGGCATGTACTTATGTGTGGTTCTCCTAAAGGCTATGGTAACTGGTCTTACCGTATGTATCTTAAAGGCAAAGAAGATGGAGAGTGGGATAGTTTTCAATTTACTACATTAGAGGGTGGTATGGTTTCTAAAGAAGAAATCGAACAAGCCAAACAAGATATTGACATCAGAACATTTAGACAAGAATTTGAGGGTACGTTTGAAAATTATGCTGGTGCAGTTTATTATAATTTCCACCCTGTAGAAAATGTTAAACACAAACAAATAGATTGGTCAAAACCTATTCACATTGGTTTAGATTTTAACGTGGATCCAATGTCAGCTTCCGTTTGCCAGATTGATCGAGATATAATTCATTTTGTTGATGAGATTGTTATTTATTCTTCAAACACAGATGAAATGGTAGAAGAAATTAGAAATAGATACGGTAGCAAAAGTAAAATATTTGTTTATCCCGACCCCGCCTGTAGACAAAGAAAAACTTCTGCTGGTGGTAAAACAGATTTAACAATATTACAAAACGCTGGATTTAATGTTAAATGTAAATTTAAACACAGTTTAATTAGAGATCGAGTTAATGCTGTGAACTCTAGGCTAAAAGATTCAAACGGAAAAAGATACATTTATGTTAATCCAACTTGCAAAACGATTATAAAAGGGTTACAAAGGCAGATATACAAGGAAAATACAAATATTCCTGACAAGGCTGAGGGATTTGACCATATGAATGACAGTATCGGATATTTAGTAGAAATAGTTAAACCTTTGATTTCAGAAAGTAAATCTTTCTCACCGCAAAGATGGGCAGTATAATATGGCATACGCAAGAGAAGAAATTTTAGATACACATAAAGATTATCAAGAGTCAGTAAATAAATGGGAGTTCTACATTCGTTCTTATAACGGTGGCTTTGATTATTCTGCTGGTCAATACTTACATAGATACAATCTTGAACTTGATAACGAATATGCAAAGAGATTAGGCAACACAGCTTTAGATAATCACTGTAAAAACGTAGTTCAAATTTATTCATCATTTTTATTTAGAGTTAAACCAAGTAGAGATTTTGGAACTTTAGAAGATGATGTAGCTTTACAAAATTTTTTAAAAGACGCTGACCTAGAGGGCAATAACTTTAATACGGTAATGCAACAGGCTCAAAACTTTGCTTCTATTTACGGTCATGTATTTTTAATGTTAGACAAACCAAACGTAACAACAAATACTTTAGCAGAAGAAATTGAAGCTGACATTAAACCTTACGTTACTATCGTAACTCCTGAAAATGTTTTTGATTGGAATTTTGAAAGACAAATAAATGGTAAGTATGTTTTAAATTATTTGAAAGTTAGAGAAGAAGTAGATAGAGATGGTGGTACATATTTTAGAGTATGGAAACCAGATGTTATAGAAACTGTTTATCAAAAAGCAAACTATGACGAGCCAACTACAATAGATACTGTTCCTAATCGCTTAGGCAAAATACCCGCAGTTATTTTGTACAATTCTAAATCTCACAAAAGAGGAATTGGTCAAAGCGATCTTACAGATATTGCTGATCTTCAAAAAGCTATTTACAACGAGTATTCAGAAATAGAACAACTTATTAGATTAACTAACCACCCATCATTAGTTAAAACTCCAGGAGTTAATGCTTCTGCGGGTGCTGGTGCTATTATTGAAATGCCAGAAGAAATGGATTCAAATTTAAAACCATATTTACTTCAACCATCTGGTCAGTCACTTCAAGCTATTATGGAATCAGTTAAAACTAAAGTTGAAGCTATAAACAGAATTTCACACATTGGTGCAGTAAGAAATACTAAAACCCAAGTTTCATCTGGTATTGCACTTCAAACAGAATTTGAATTACTTAATGCAAGACTTTCAGAAAAAGCAGATTACATGCAATTAGCAGAAGAACAATTATTTAAACTATTTGCAGAGTTTCAAAATACAGAATTTGATGGAGAAATAGATTACCCAGATAGTTTCAATATTAGAGATTACGCTTCAGATTTAATTTTCTATCAACAAGCTAAATCAGTTAATGTTCAATCTCCAACTTTACAAAAAGAAATTGATAAAGAAATTGCAAGATCAGTTGTTGATAATGACGAGAAACTTGGAATTATTTTTGATGAAATTGATACACAAGCTGAAGTAGGACAATTCACACAAGATGAAGTTCAAGCACCACAAGTTGAAGAAGAAGTAGAAGAAGAAGAAATTTAATGAATGGCGGACTTAATAGAAAATGTTGCAAACTACCGTATAAGGCAAGTTGAAATTGCTGAAGCTGAATATTATGAACAACTAATAGAAACTCTAGATAAGATTGAAAGACAAGTTGCTAATCTTGTTAATACCAAATTACCTACAGAGGGTAACAAATTATTTAATTTAAAATCAGCAGTAAATTTCCAACCAGAAATAAGAAAAGTTTTAGATCAAGAATATTTACCTTGGGCAGATAAAGTTGTAAGAGAGGGTTTTAACAAACAAGCTAAAAGAGTTGAAAAAGCCTTTAAAAGAATTGGAAATATTCCTGTAGAGTTTCAACAACTAACACAAGCTGATCTAACTTTAATTCAAAACTTAAAAAAACAATCTTTTACACAATTTAAAGATATATCAAATACTTTCACTAGAACATTAAATCAAAAAGTTTATCAATATACTTTACTAGGAAACAGTCCAACAGAACTAGAATTTGAATTAAGAAAATCTATTAACGGAATATACCATAGAGCAGATCAAAGAGAGATTAGAACATTGGTAGAACAAATCAAATTAGACGAAATTAAATACAGAGGTTTAGACAAAAGAACTGCTACGGCAAAGGCTCTCAAAACTAAAATAGACAAAAACGTATCAATTTTACAATCGCAATACGCTAGTGATCGTGCTGGAGAAAACATGAAAAAGTATTCAGGACAGCTATTAAACGACACTTTAAGAGAATTTGACGCTGAATTAAACGCTTTTAAATCTGATCAAGCGGGTCTTAAAATGCTTAAATATTTTGGCAGTATTATCTCTACAACTAGAGAACATTGCGCACTTGTCAGAAACGGAAGATATGATAAAAGAAAATCAGGACTATTTACGATTGATGAAGTCAAGGAACTTTGGAGAAGAAAAAGTTGGTCGGGTAAAAAATCTGGCGATCCTTTAATTGTTCGAGGTGGGTATAATTGTCGTCATCAGTGGAGTTACGTCAACCCAGATTGGTATGACGATAACGGTGAACTAATAATAGAATAAGGAGTATAAATGTCTGAAGAAAATAAAGTTGCTCAAACTCAAAATGAGAATGCAGAAGTAAAACAAGAAGCTACGGAAACAAATACAGAAACAAAAACTTTCACACAAGATCAATTAAATAATATTATTGAATCTAGAGTTATGGCTGAAAGAAAAAAATACGAAAAGAAACTTCAAGAAGAAGAAAAGCAGAAAGAAGAACTTGTTAAACAAAAACAAGTAGAGGAAGCTAAAACAAAAGCAGAAATAGAAAAGATTATGCAAGATAGATTAGCTGAAAAAGAAAAAGAACTTTCTAGCTTCAAACAACAAATGCAAATGGAAAAGATTGATAAATCAATACTTTCTGTTGCTTCTTCAAGTAGAGCGGTTAACCCAGATCAAGTTGTTGCTTTGCTAAAATCAGAAATCCAATTAGCTGATGATGGTAGACCAGAAGTTCTTGATCAAAATGGAAATGTAAGATATAACGACAAAGGACAAGCTTTAACGATTGAAGAAAGAGTTAAGGAGTTTTTAGATAGCAACCCACACTTCCGTCAAGGGTCACTGTCTGGTTCAGGAAGCCAGAGTGCTATCGGTGGTAATAGCCAAAAACCAAGAAATATTGGCGACTTGGATTTAAATAATCCTGCGGATAGAAAAGTTTATGCAGAGATGCGTAAAGCTAGAGGCGGGTTTAAACTTAATCCTAAATTAACAATTAACAACTAACATATAGGTAATTAAAATGGCAAACGAAACAACATCGTCAACGCTATCGGAACTATATACAGAAATTATTCAAGAAGCGATTTTTAACTTCCAAGAAACTTCTGTTATGAGACCGTTGGTTACGACTTATAATATCACTGGTCAAGGCAAACAAGTTGCTGTACCAGTTTATCCAGTAATTGCGGCAGATGCAGTATCTGAAGCAACTGATTTATCAAACACAGCTATCAACCCAACTGAAGCTACTATTACTGCGAGTGAAGTAGGTGTAATGACTACGCTTACAGATCTAGGTAGAGATACAGCTTCAAGAGATGTTGCGGCTGACATTGGTAAGTTATTTGGAGAAGCTATTGCGAAAAAAGTAGACTCTGACTTAGCGGCACTATTTGCATCTTTTGCAACTGGTAACGATTTAGGTGCGGCAGGAACAGAATTAACTGCTGATCTACTTTTAAAAGCTGAAGCAACTTTAAGATCATTAAACATTCCAAGACCTTACTACGGAGTATTTTCTCCTAAGGCTATGTTTAACTTAAAGAAATCTTTAACTAATGCTGGTTACTCAACTGGTGCTAATGCTTTAAGCATGGGTGCAGAAGAAACATTAAGAACTGGTTATGTAGGTACTGTATTTGGTATCGACCTTTTCGAAAATGCTAACATTTCTGCTGACCAATATGATGACGCAGTTGGTGGTGTATTCCACCCTCAATCTTTAGGTTTAGCTATGAAATCAGATTTCAAAGTTGAAACTCAAAGAGATGCTTCATTAAGAGCAACTGAGATTGTTGGTACAGTTACTTACGGTACTGGAGTTATCAAAGATGACTTTGGTTGCCAAGTAACAACTGATGCGGCACTTTAATTAGTGTTCTTTAGTGGGGGATTTTGCCTAGCGGTATTTCCCCCGCTAACAATTAGGAGATTTTATTATGACGAATTTTACTGGGCTAAACGTAATTACAACTTCTGATGTAACAGCTTATCAGCCAGATGCTTTTGATTTTGGTATAGCTTCAGGAGATTCTAAAGTTACAACTTGGATAACAGAAACTACAAATGATATTTTAAGAGATTTAAGAATTAGATGGTGGCAAACATATAAGACAAATGTTTATACAGATATTACAGTTTTGAATACGGTAGAGTTAGAGCCAGATAGAGTCAATCTAGATCAATTCAAACGTGCTGGTGTTTATTTATTTTTATCTAAATTCTTTTTTCCAGCGTTAACAAAATTTAGACCAGAAGCTGATAAAGATAGATTTGAAAGAATGATTGAACATTATAACAGTCAATATAATGTTGAGTTTCAAAAAATACTTGAAGATGGTGTTGAATATGACGCTGATGACAATCAAACTATATCAGTTGCAGAAAGAGAAAATTTACACGGCTACGGTAGATTGATTAGATAATGGCATTAGATATTAAAGTTAATACTAATTTAAAAAATGTCCAAAGTAGATATTCCAAATTTATTGGTAAGCTTCCTAGAATAATTACTAGAGGTTTAGAACAAGCGGGAGAAAATTTAAAAGAAGTAATTATTAGAAGAACTTCTGCTGGTCTAGATTATAAAAGAAAAAGATTTCAACCTTATTCAGAAGCTTATTCAAATCTAAAAAATAAAACTAGAGTTGATTTACAAGATACTAACCGAATGTTACAAAATATTTCTTCAAGAATAGTTAATAGAAAAAGAGCATCTGTTTATTTTAGAAGTCAATTAGAAGCTGAAAAAGCAATGTATCATCAAACAGGTGCGGGTAATTTACCTGTTAGAAGATTTTTTGATCACGATATAAAATTAAGACGTGTAATTCAAAAAAACTTTGCTAAATATATTGAAAAACAAATTAGAGGATTAGGATTATGAGTGTACGAGAAGATATTGCTAGTAACATACTAACTTCAATTCAAGCTATTAGTAGTCCAACTATTAAAAAAGCTACAAGACAACCTTTTCCATTAGATGAATTATCTGAACAACAATATCCAGCAGTTCTAGTTCAAACACAATTAGAAACAAAAGA
>Ga0222719_10001525_pt1 | contig 22265 bp, 17 predicted proteins | sample C33_34DmetaG_FD_165039 | JGI IMG/M metagenome (GOLD analysis project Ga0222719, IMG submission 165039) | Estuarine water microbial communities from San Francisco Bay, California, United States - C33_34D | ecosystem: Environmental > Aquatic > Marine > Unclassified | place: USA: California...
GCAAACCCGCAAATGGACCGATCAGCAGGGCGTTGAAAAATACACAACCGAAGTGGTTCTGCAACGTTACCGTGGGGAAATGACGCTTCTAGGTGGACGTGGCGATTCATCCAGCATGGGCGATAGTGGCGGCTATAGCGGCAATCAGGTCAGCTATGATCAAACCCCGCAAGCCGGCGGCCAATCAAGCCCGCCACCAATGCGCAGCTCAAATGACATGGATGACGATATTCCGTTCTAAATCAATATTTTAATAACCATATTTAATTCGGCGTCTTGTTTACATGGCAAGATGCCGTTTTTTTTGCCGAAAAAACGGCCAAAACTACAATATTTGGTGTCATAGCTTGCATAAATCGTGTAAATATTGTGTGTAACTTGTGACATTGCCTTTGCATTGTCACCGAGCGATGCGGGAATGGCTCACTTGCCCTTCCCAAAGACAGAAAGAACAATGGCGTGACCGACTTAACCGACTCGACCAATCCAACAATTTCGATTTCGGAGGAGATGCGTAAATCCTATTTGGATTATGCCATGAGCGTGATCGTTTCGCGTGCGCTTCCCGATGTGCGCGATGGCCTAAAGCCGGTTCACCGCCGCATTCTTTATGCCATGATGGAAGGCAATTACGACTGGTCAAAGCCACCGCGTAAGTCGGCGCGTATCGTTGGTGATGTCATGGGTAACTATCACCCGCATGGCGACTCATCGATTTATGAAGCCATGGTGCGGATGGCGCAGGATTTCTCGATGCGTCTGCCATTGGTTGACGGGCAGGGCAATTTCGGATCAGTCGATGGTGATCCGGCCGCCGCCATGCGTTACACCGAATCACGGCTTGCCCGCTCGGCCGAAAGCCTGCTTCGTGATATCGACAAAAATACCGTAGAATTCACCGCCAATTATGACGAAACCCAGCTAGAACCAACAGTTCTTCCCGCCGAATATCCAAATCTGCTGGTGAATGGCGCTAATGGTATCGCGGTTGGTATGGCAACTAATATTCCGCCACATAATCCGGGTGAAGTGATTGCCGCCTGTGAGGCCTATATCCTCAATCCCGAGATCACCACCGAAGAAATTAACGTCATTGTTCCGGGGCCTGATTTTCCAACTGGCGGCCTGATCATGGGGCGGCACGGCATTCGGGAAGCCTATGCCAATGGGCGCGGCTCAATCATCATGCGGGCAAAGGCCGAGGTTCAGACCAATGCCAAGGATCGTGAAGCGATTATCATTCACGAAATTCCCTATCAGGTGAATAAGGCGCAATTGCTTGAACGTATTGGTGAAATGGTTCGTGAAAAGACAATTGAAGGCATTTCCGATATCCGCGACGAATCTGACCGTAACGGCATGCGGGTTGTGATCGAGATCAAGCGCGATGCGTCGGGTGATGTGGTGCTGAACCAGCTCTATCGCCATACAAGGCTGCAAACCAGCTTTCCAGTGAATTTGCTGGCCATGAATGGTGGCCGCCCGCAACAGATGGGCATTAAAGATGTGATTGTCGCCTTTTGCGCCTTTCGCAAGGAAGTGGTGGTTCGCCGCACAACCTTTTTGCTGTCAAAAGCGCGTGATCGTGCGCATATCTTGGCTGGCCTTATGGTGGCGCTTGCCTCGATTGACACAATCATTGAATTGATCAAAAAGGCCCCCGATACCGAAACCGCCCGTAATAAATTATGCGAAACCAACTGGCCAGCTGCCGAGGTGGCTGATTTCATCTCGCTGATTGATGATCCGGGGCATGAAGTGATTGATGGCCATTACCGGCTGTCGGAAACACAAGCGCGCGCCATTCTTGAATTACGCCTTCAGCGCCTAACCGGTATGGAACGCGACAAGCTGAGCGACGAAACCCGCGAGCTTGCTGATAAAATTGCTGATTATCTTGATATTCTTGGGTCTGACACCCGGGTTAGCCGTGTTGTTCTTGACGAATTGGCAGCGACACGTGAACGCCTGTCAAACCCGCGCCGCACCGAAATCACTGACCAGCTTGGCGATCAGGATGATGAAGATCTGATCCAGCAGGAAGATATGGTCGTAACGGTTAGCCATCGCGGCTATATCAAGCGGGTGCCATTATCAATTTACCGCGCCCAGCGTCGGGGCGGCAAAGGCCGCGCTGGCATGAAGACCCGTGACGAAGATTTTGTGACACGGCTTTTTGTCACCAATACGCATACGCCGATTTTGTTCTTCACCTCACGCGGCATGGTTTACCAGTTAAAATGCTACAAGCTGCCTGAAGCCGCGCCGCAATCGCTTGGCAAGGCAATGGTCAATATCTTGCCAATCGAGCCGGAAGAAACCATCAATACCGTCATGCCAATGCCCGAAGATGAATCAAGCTGGGCCGATTTGAATGTTATGTTTGCCACGGCATCAGGCAATGTAAGGCGGAATAACCTTAGCGATTTCACCAATATCAAGCGCAATGGCAAAATCGCCATGAAGCTTCAAGATGGTGATGACCTTGTTGGCGTTCTGCCTTGTAGCGATGAAGATGATGTGTTGATGGCAACGCGCAATGGCAAGGCAATCCGCTTTGCCGCCAATGCTGTTCGCGTCTTCCGTGGCCGCGACAGCACCGGCGTTCGCGGTATTCGTCTTCTTGGCGGCGATCGCGTTGTTTCCATGTCGATTATCGCCGATGAAGATAATGAATTTATCCTGTCAGTTACCGAAAACGGCTATGGCAAACGGACACCAGTCAATGATTATCGACGTTCCGGCCGTGGCGGGCAGGGGGTTGCCAATATCGAAACCAGCAAACGCAATGGTCAGGTCATGGCATCATTTGCTGTGGTTGAAGAAGATCAGTTGATGCTTGTCACCAATATGGGACAGGTTATCCGGATCCGCGTTCATGGCGGCGAGGGTGACTCGATACGGATTGCCAGTCGTAAAACCCAAGGTGTAAGGCTGTTTGATGTTGCCGATGATGAAAGCGAAAAGGTGGTTTCGGCCGGTCTTGTTCGCGAAACCGACAGTGATGACGACGATGATCACGAAGATAACCATACCGAGGGTCATGAGGGTGACAATAACGGCGATCAAGCGGGTGATGAAACAGCTGAAACCGCGGCAAATGCCCCGAATGCCCCAGCCCCAAATATCAATGACGGGCAAGATGATGCCGCCGATACGCCGTCGGATGCGGACAACGCATCCAATCAAGCCGATAATGAGGACAATCAATGAGCCAGCAGAAGGTTATTATTTATCCGGGCACCTTTGACCCGTTAACCTATGGCCATATCGACATTATCGAGCGTGGCGCACAACTTGGCGATCAATTGATTGTGGCTGTATCGCTCAATCTCGGCAAGCAGCCACTTTTTTCAATTGAAGAACGTACTGAACTCGTTAAGGCCGAAGTTGCGCGGATCAATGACGCAAACAAGACGGGTTTGCCAGTTCTGGTGAAAAGCTTTTCTGGCTTATTGACTGATTTTGCCACGCAGCAGGGCGCAACTTCGATTTTACGTGGGCTTCGCGCGGTTGCTGATTTTGAATATGAGTTTCAAATGGCCAGCATCAACAAACGGCTTCATGGCGAATTGGAAACAATGTTTCTTATGGCTGCCGAACAGCAGCATTTTGTCGCCTCGCGCTTTGTAAAGGAAGTTGCTGTTTTTGGCGGTGATGTATCTAGCTTTGTTCCAGACAATGTTGCCAAGGCGCTAAAGCAGAAACTAGCAAACAAAAACGCCTAAACAGCCCGCCATATCAAAAAGCCACTCTGCCGCTTCCTACAGCGCGATAACATTCACAAAACAAAACGGTTCCGCGCCATATCACTGGCCGATCGCATGCCCCAGACAAGCGGTCAAAACCCGGTCTGGAAATAGACCAAAATAAAGGCCAGCAAGGGTTACTTTAGGGTTTACACAAAATCGACACGTCTCTATAAGATGTCGGAGCGATGAAGTCCGATGTCATCGCGAGGGTCGTAAGGCCTGAAAAAGTTTTAAAGTTCGGGCGCGTAGCTCAGTTGGTAGAGCAAGTGACTTTTAATCACTGGGTCACAGGTTCGAATCCTGTCGCGCTCACCATTACCTGATACCAACAGACGGTAAATAAATCGCCCCCGGCCATGAAAATGACCGGGGGTTATTTGTGCCCAAATGCCCAAGGGAGGAAAAGCTATTCGGTGACACAAAATCCAGTTTTATCAAGCGCAATCACATTGCCATCACCATCACGGTAACAGGCGAATGATTCGCGGGCAGTCATCGAAGATGCAATCAAATTGGTCAATGCCGATTTGGGCAATGTTGGAAAACGACAACGCCTTGTCATGGTATTCACTGACAGGTCGCTGAAAAAGCTAACATTTACATGGTTCATTTCTCGCCTCCAGATTGGCCTTTGATTGTTTTGATCACTACCTATTCGCGTTCTTTGTTTTTCTAATTTAATAATAACTTGATTAATTTTTCGTTTATTACGCCTCACAATTGCGTGAGTTTGAAAAAAAGATTCACCCTGCAAAAAGCGGTATGCGACAATCTCCAAATGGCAAAAACTCCAAAATCCCCAGATGATGTGGTGAAAAACCCTTTTGCGTCAAAAGCGAGCGCGGCCAGCCCTGATGAAAACAGCTATCTTTTCCAGCGTTTTGAAAAGCTGGCATTCACCGGAACGGCATGGAGCTATTTCAAAATTTATTTCATCAATATTCTTTTGACCCTTTTGACCCTAGGGCTTTATGTGCCGTGGGCGCGGGTGCGGCGGCGGCGCTATTTTTATAGCAATACCCGTATCTTGGGCGATGGTATTGATTATCTTGCCACCGGTTTCGATTTGTTAAAGGGCTGGCTTTTGGTTCTGGCTGGGTTTGCCCTGTTTTATGCATTGCCTTTTTTCGATTTTGGCATTGCTTATCTAGACACGGTTTTTCTGATCGGGGTATTCATCGCCTATCCTTGGGCGCTGAATAAATCACTGCAGTTCAATGCGCGGAATATTGTCTGGCGCGATGTTCGCTTTACATGGCATGGCAGCTATTGGGGCGTCGCCGTGAATTTGTTTATTGCCCCATTGTTGGGTCTTTTGACATTTGGCCTGCTATTGCCGCTCGCATCGCGAATGATGAAACATTATATCGCCAAAAATTATAGTTTTGGATCAAAACGATTCGAGATAACAACCAATCTGTGGGATTTCTACAAATCTGGACTCAAAACATTGATGCTGGGTTTTGGCATTGTGGTTGTGACAATCACGCCGCTTGGCCTCGTTTATTTTAATCCAAATATTCACGGACAAATTGATATGAACGCCCCCTTTAGCTGGACGATCATAATAATCATGTTTCAACTTCTTATGGTGGGGTTGTTTTTGGTCACCACTAGTTTTTACCGCGCACAAACCCGCAATCTAATGATTAACGGGTTAAGACTGGATGATAATATCCGGTTCCGGTCCGAATTATCAGGACTAAGGCTGGCTTGGATTGCTTTGCAAAATGCGGTTCTGATCATCCTCAGCTTCAGCTTGCTATTGCCGTGGGCGCATATACGCTATTATCGCTATCTGACCGAAAACACCTATATCCGCCCGTATAATGATATGACTCAATTCATTGATAACGAACGAAATGCTGGCCATTCGGTGGGGGATGCGTTTAGTGAAGCCGCTGGCCTTGAAATCACATTGTAAGAATTTTTAAAAATGCAAATCACCGGCAGTTTTACCCCTCAACAAACATCCAAGCGCTACCCGGCTTTGTTATTGGTTGATGAACCCAATCAACCACCCGATCAATTGCTGCTTGCCATTGATGGGCATGAACCTGCGTTAGACGCAGTCACGATTACGCATGTTAGCGCAATGATGGCGGGTGCCGATTGGCGGATTACGCTTGCGGGAAGGGGTGTTTTCACCCTGTCAGCCCCAGATTTACCCGAAAGTCTGACACCTTTCCTGCCAAAAGGCGCAAAGCGCGGTTTTTTTATTGGTTTGGCAGAACGATTACGATGGCGGGGCATGATCATTGTTTTCATGCTGATCCTCGCCAGCCTGACTGGCATTCGTATGGGGCTGCCCGCCACTGGCGATTACCTTGCGCGCTATATTCCCATCCATTGGGCCAAGACCGCAGGCGATAGCACACTTCGCCAGCTTGACCAGCTGTTTTTATCGCCAAGCAAGCTGTCTTTGGCAGAACGCCGCCATATTGACCAGATTTTTGCCAGCATAAAAGCCAAATTACCGCCTGATGCGATCCAGCCAAAACTGATTTACCGCAGTTCGTCATTTTTTGGGCCAAATGCGTTTGCGCTTCCGGGCAATATTGTCATTCTTCTCGATGAAATGGTTGAATTTGCCGATGATGATGATGTCATTGCCGGCGTTTTGGCGCATGAGACTGGCCATGTTATCAACCAGCATGCCATGCGTGCGGTGGCGCAAAGCATGGTCATTGCAATCGCTGTTGGCCTGGTATTCGGCATTGACGATAGTTTTATTGAAGAAATCACGACGCTTAGCACAAGCTTGATCCTATCCAATCAGTCACGCAAATTTGAAACTGAGGCCGATCAGGTGTCGCTGGAGATTTTGCAAAAGCTTGGGCGTGACCCAGAAAGCATGGTCAAATTCTTTGACAAAGTGGCTGCCGAATGCGGGGAAGGATGCAACAAGCCAAACTTTTTTGACAGCCATCCGCGTTTAGATCATCGGCGCGCCTTGTTCGAATAAACATCATTTACCAAACATTCGAGACTGGCATTTGGCGATTGGCGATTGATTAAATAACAATCACGGTCAGCCAAATGCGGGTTGGCGAAGTGATAGCGCCAACAATATTCATAGATGCGATGACATCTAAGTAATGCCCTAGAACCATCTGAAATATAGTTGATTTATTCTGTTGGGGCGGGCGCCATCATCTGGTTTTCATAAATCACAATTTGTCGCATAATGTATATTATGCGTATGGAGCCATTACAAATTCCAGGCCAGCCCATCAATCCCGGGCTTGGTACCATCTGGACAGATTGCCGATAAAGTTTCGTAATCCGCCTCAAGCCCCAGATGCGTCAGGATCGCCTGTTTTGGTTTCACCCGATCAATCCAAGAAAATGTCTGTTCATAATGGCTGTGCGATGAATGCGGCGCGGCGCGTAACGCCTCGACAATCCACAAATCAATACCGGCCAGCCTATCAAACACATCATCACCCATCCCGACAACATCAGTCGAATAGCCAAATTTACCGTCGAACAAAAACCCAAGCGAACTGGTATTGCCGTGATCCTGATGGAAAATCTCGATCTTGCATCCACCAATCTCAAGGATATCGTTGGCAGCGATAAGACTCATTTTCATTGGCGGAACGAAATAAGATGGCGAATCCGCATGTTTGGTGAATAGATACGGGAACCGCGCCAAAATCTCGATGCTATGCTGTTTGGTGGCATAAACTGGAATATCAATCCGGTCAGGCCAGTAAAATGCGCGTAAATCATCAAGGCCGGCAATATGATCTGAATGCGTATGAGTGATCAACAGCGCGTCAATGCGCTTTAACCCAAGCGGCAATAGCTGGTTGCGGATATCAGGGCCAGCATCGACAAGAATGACCTTATCGTTAATTTCAACCAGAACAGCGCATCTTTGACGCCGGTTTCGCGGATCATGCGGATCACAATCACCCCAACCAGCATGCCCAAGCGCCGGAACACCAACCGACGTGCCGCATCCAAGCATGGTTACTTTCATGATGCACCCGTCTGGCCTAATAGAGCCGTTTGGCATGATATATCCATCCGGTTAAACAGACGCAACGTATTGGCGCGGGTGATGACCGCCATATCAGCCGGTTGACGACCACGCACTGCGGCCAATTTGGCCAATGTATGCGCGGTATAGGCTGGCTCATTCGGCCTGCCGCGATGCGGTGCTGGTGCCAGATATGGCGAATCTGTCTCAACCAGAATCCGGTCTTCGGGCATTTCAGCGGCGATTTCACGCAATTCGTCAGCTTTGTTAAAGGTCAAAATGCCTGAAAAGCTGATATAAAATCCAATGGCAACGGCGCGCCGCGCCAAATCTGCGCCCGAGCTGAAACAATGCAGGACGCCGCGAAACGCCCCCTTCTCCATCTCATCTTCAAGAATGGCCGCCATATCGTCATCAGCATCCCGCGCATGGACAATGATTGGCAAATCAAGTTCGCGCGCAACCGCGATCTGCGCCCGAAAACTGTCAGCTTGCTGCTGCGGGGTGGCATAGTCATAAAAATAATCAAGTCCAGCTTCACCGATCGCAACACATTTGGGATGGTTCGCCGCCGACCGAATGGCGTCTATATTGGCTGCGTCTGGCTCGTTTCCGGCTTCATGCGGGTGAATACCAACTGAACACCAGACATTGTCATGCGCCGCTGCAATCGCCTTTGGCGCATCAGCAGTGCTAAGCTTGACGCCGATGGTGATGATATGGGTGACACCAGCCGCATTTGCGCGCGCCAAAACCCCGTCCAGATCATCCGAAAGTTGCGGATAATCGAGATGCGCGTGGCTATCGATCATCAAAGGCTTATTGTCATCCGGCATTTGTGTCCGCCTCATCAACAAAACGCGGAAACACCGGTTCCGGTTTGGCAATCATTTGTCCATTGGCAAGCCGCGCCTGCCCGGCCAATTGGGTAAAGTCACGCGCTGCCGGATCAACGCCAAGCTGGTCGAGAATCTTGGCAGCCGCATCGGGCATCACCGGCTGGACAAGGATTGCCACTTGGCGAATGGTTTCAGCCAAAACGGCCAAGACCTCGGCCATGCGTGCTGGATCTGTTTTCTTCAAGGCCCAAGGCGCAACATTATCAACATAGCGGTTTGCATTTGAAATCACCTGCCAGATCACACGAAGCGCCTCATGGAAGGCTTGTTTATCAATATGCTGGCGAACCGCATCAAGCAAGCCATCCACACTGGCCAAAAGTGCCTGATCTTCGGCGGCCGGCTTTTCCGGCTGGGCTGGCATGATGCCATCGCAGTTTTTAAAGATCATCGATAAAACACGTTGTGACAAATTGCCTAGATCATTGGCAAGATCGCCATTGATGCGCTGGGTTAAGGCTGGAACTGAAAAAATACCATCATTGCCAAACGGTACTTCGCGCATCAGGAAATAGCGCGTTTGATCAAGACCATAGGTTTCCGCGAGATGGTTCGGATCAATGGCATTGCCAAGTGATTTTGAAATTTTCTGGCCTTCATTCGTCCACCAGCCATGTGCAAAGACCCGCTTTGGCAATGGCAAACCTGCCGCCATCAGAAAGGCCGGCCAATAGACCGCGTGAAACCGCAGAATATCTTTGCCAACCATATGCAGATCTGCTGGCCAAAGACGTTCATGTTTATCAGCATCGCCATTGGCGCCATCAACAGGCCAACCGGTTGCCGTTACATAATTGGTAAGCGCATCAAGCCAGACATACATGACATGATCTTCGTCATTTGGCACCGGAACGCCCCATTTAAAGCTGGCACGGCTGACCGATAGATCGCGAAGCCCGCCTTTAACAAAGCTTTTCACTTCGTTAAACCGGCTTTCCGGCCCAACAAAATCTGGGTTTTCCGCGTAAAAAGCCAATAATTTATCCTGCCATGCTGACAGATTAAAGAAATAGGATGGCTCTTCAACCCATTCCACTGGCGCGCCGGTTGGCGCCTTACCATCAACCAATTCGGTTTCGGTAAAAAAGGTCTCATCGCGAACCGAATACCACCCTTCATATTTACCAAGGGTAATATGGCCATTCTCCTGAAGAATTGACCAGATTTTCTGGCAGGCTTGCTTGTGCCGGTCTTCGGTTGTGCGGATAAAATCATCATTCGAGAAATTCAGCTTAGCGGTCAAATCACGAAAATTCTGGCTAACCTGATCGGTAAATTTTTGTGGGGTCACGCCCGCCACTTCAGCCGCTTTTTCAACTTTTTGGCCATGTTCGTCAGTTCCGGTCAAAAAGGTCACATCATAACCATCAAGCCGTTTAAAGCGCGCCATCACATCGCAAGACAGCGTTGTATAAGCATGGCCGATATGCGGTTTGTCATTCACATAGTAAATCGGTGTGGTGATGTAATAAGTCTGGCTCATAAGTTTTATCCGGATAAAGGCGCTGTAGAATTTAAATACCCAAGCAATGAGGTAGCCCAGCCGCTTCGCTAGGGCAAGGTTTTCTCATATAATTTGATCATTTGCCGAAGTAAAAACTGCGAAAAATCGAGATAAAGACCTTCGGCACGAGACGAGTCTTTTAAGAATGCGTCATGAAAACCGGCAAGCGTTGCCGCCGTGTGCCGTTTGCATAAAACGTCAATCGCGCCGGTTTCGAAATTGCATATTGTCAGGCTTGAACCGCCGCTGGCTGTCAATGCGGCAAGCCGCAATAGCCGATCAAGGCAAAATACCGCCCCTTCGCGCGTTGCTCGCCCTGCCGCGGCACCCCTGCCCCATTTTCCGGCAAGCGCCGCCATCGCCCCAACATCAAGCTTTGGCGCGGCCAAAAGCGAACAGGCAACTTGATAACAATCAGCCGCGCCACTTTCGGCAAGTGCAATCGCCCGCCCGGGCGCGCCGCCACAAAGCTGCGCCAATAGATCAATATGTCCCGCATCAGCATCCGGCCATATTTTTGCCAGAACATTACGGCACATCACCGCATCCAATGCCGCAAACCGGACGATACGGCAACGCGACCTAATCGTTGCTGGCAATTGCCCAGGACGTGACGACACCAAGAAAATCACTGCCTTTTCAGGCGGTTCTTCTAATAGTTTCAACATGGCATTGGCACCATTGCGGTTGATCTCATCCATTGAGTCAATCACCGCAACGCGCCAGCCACCTCGTGCCGGCTTATGCGCCATAAACGGAACCATATCGCGGATTTGATCAATTTTGATCTGGCCTGATTTATTATCGTCAAGAACGGGCGCAATCGCCAAATAATCAGGATGCGCGCCACGAAAGACCAGATTTGCCCCCGGATCATCAGGTGAAACGGCAAATTGCGGGGCAGCATCACCAAACAGACCTGTTTCAGGCACCTGTTCAGACAAAAGCCATGCCGCCGCCAAACGCGCCATGCTGGCTTTGCCAATACCACGCGGACCGGTTAGCAGCCACGCATGATGCATACGGCCACTTGCCAACGCACCGGCAAGCGCATTGGTAAAATCACTGTGACCAACAATCGCCGTTGGATCGGCAGCATCATCTAATTTGTCATTCGTATCATTCATACAGAGTTGCGCTAGTTCCTTTTACGCCGTCATCCGCTAATTAACCTGCCAAATGTGCCAATCAGTTGTGCCAAGCAGTTGCGCCAAGCAAACTAGCTTGCCGCAATCATGCCTTTTGCCACAAGCAAAGCGCGAACCGCAGCGATCACATCCTTTGTCACCGCATCGGCCGGCCTTGCCGCATCAATCTTGGCAATACGGTCGGGGTATTTTTCGGCTCGTTCAACAAAACCCTGCCGCACCTTTTGGTGAAAGGCCGCGCCTTTTGACTCAAACCGGCTTTCAGCATCTCCGCGCTGGATTGTGCGGGCAAGCCCTGCATTGCTGTCCATATCAAGAAGCAGGGTTAAATCAGGAACCAGACCTTGGCATGACAATTGGTCAAGCCCGTCAAGAAGCGCATTATCGACCCCACCAACATAGCCTTGATAGACATGAGTTGAATCGGTAAAGCGATCACAAATGACGATATCGCCGCGGCTAAGCGCTGGCTTGATCACATGAATAACATGTTCATGGCGCGATGCCGACATCATCATTGCTTCGGTCGCAGGCTGCCATTTGCTGGCAGCGCCATTCAACAGCAATGCGCGAATTGATTCGGCCTCGACTGTTCCCCCCGGCTCACGCGTCAAACATAGATTTACCGAATCTAAATTGGATTCAATCCAGTTTTTAAGCTGTTGTATTTGTGTTGTTTTACCGCTTCCTTCGCCACCTTCGAAGGTGATGAACAGGCCGCGCATTACCGCCGTCACTTCACAATTGCTGGCGTAACAGGCGCGCCAAAGATCAAATATTTTACCGCGGCACTAACCCGATCAAGCATCCCCAAAACCGGAATATCCTGCCCTGCCCGCAAAACCAATTTGCGGCTATCGCCCTTGATATCAACGGTTAATGTTCCCAATTGATCCCCTGCCACAATCGGGGCTGGAACCGGATCAAGCCATTGAACCGATAATTTCAAATCGCGGCGCTCTTGATAGGATAACAGCAAGTGAAGCGGCGCATCCAAAACCAGATCAACCTTGGCTGCATTGCCAAGCCATACATTGGCCTGATCGACCGGCTGGCCCTTATCGAAAAAGCGATATGTTTTGAATTCGCGAAACATCAAATCCATCAGGCGGCGCGATTCAGCCGAGCGTTGCTTCATGCTAGTCATGCCATTTAGAACCATGATGACGCGTTGACCATCACGTTCAGCCGATCCTACCAACCCATAGCCTGATTCTTCAGTATGACCAGTTTTCAAGCCATCAGCACCAGCCGTACCATAAACAAGCGGATTACGGTTTGGCTGGCGAATTTTGTTATAGGTATATTCCCGCTTGGCAAAAATCGGATAAAGATCGGGGTATTTATCTGCAGGAAATCGGCGGATCAGCTCGGTTGTCATAATATTCAGATCAGCGGCTGTTGTCGTCAAATCAGGGTCAGGCCAGCCGGTTGAATTCCGAAAATTTGTATTTTTCATGCCAATTTTTTTAGCCCAGAAATTCATTTCATCGGCAAAGGCGTTTTCCGTACCGGAAATCCCCTCGGCCAGAACAATGGCAGCATCATTGCCTGACTGGACGATAATGCCGTGCAGGAGTTCACGAACCGATACAGTTTTGCCAACTTCTAGAAATGTTCGTGACCCGCCTTTTTTCCAAGCCTTTTCCGAAATGGTGAATTTATCATCCATCCCAAGCTGGCCATCAGCAATTCGCTGGAACGCCACAAAAACGGTCATGATCTTTGCCATTGATGCCGGCTTCATTGGCGCGTCAGCATCTTTGCTGAACAGAACTTTGCCAGTTGCAAAATCGGTAATATAGGCCTGCTTTGCTGGCGATGTAATTTCAGCGGCAGAAACAGGCATTGCAACGCCAATCAGCACCGCAACCAAAAATGATCTTGCCCAAAATTTTCGTATCATCGTCAAATCCTCATCACTCGCCAAAGCAAGTCCTGTTCAATGACCAGTCTGTGCAACGGTCATGCAAGCTATATATCACCCTATAAAACGGCGTAAAAATGTCATTGCCTAATCAACGACAATCCGTGCGCCGCTAAAGCCGATATTAAATACCTTTTGCAGCATCGAATCTGCCATTGCCACATCATCGACCGGCCCAAGGCGAACACGATACAGCCGCTTGCCAAGACGGTTTACCATAGACACCCCGCCCGAGCCAACCGATCCAACCTTTGAAAATACGCCATTGGCACGCTGTTCAGACCCAAAAGCACCAATTTGAACCCAGATCTTGGTCGCAACGGGCGCAACTGAAATAACCTCGCCAACGCGCGATTGTGACAGTAATTCCAAGGCTGATTGCGGTGGTTGATCAACCGCAACCTTGCTTTTGATTTTACTCGATTTGGCTGTCAGGCTTACCGTAGGATTGATCGCTGGCGTCATTTCCGGCATGGCACCTTGATCATTGGCTGTCAAACTTGGAAATTCGCCCCTAATTGCGAGATTTTCCAAGCGCAAGCTTTGCTCTGCCAATATCTGAACGCGAACTTTGGCAATGCCTTGCTTGACAAAACCAAGTAACCGCGCGCCCTCATGCGACAAATCAATGATCCGGCCGGGCGCAAAAGGCCCACGATCATTTAATCTGACAACCAGTGATTTGCCATTATCAAGATTGGTAACGCGAACCACCGATGGCAGTGGCAAGGTTTTATGCGCCGCTGTTGCAATATTGGGATCAAACACTTCACCATTCGCTGTAGGACGCCCCAAAACAGCGGTTTCCTCGCCATACCAAGATGCAAGACCCGTTTCATCATAGGTCAGATCGCGTTTTGGATAATACCAAACGCCAAATTCCTGATAGGGATTGCCAATTTTGTAATGCGGTTTGGCAACAACTTTAGCTTGTTTACCGGTTTCAGTTTGGCGTTTATGTTTTTTGAACAGATCAACAGCCAGTTCAGCCGAAGCACAACCCTGCAACAACAAGCCCAAAATCAAAAACCCAAACAAGTTTTTCCCGTTAACACGCATTCTTTTATCCTGTTGTTTCACAATCCGGTTTATCGCAGCTTGTCAGACAAATGGCCAATCGCCAGCGCATAATAATTTGACCGGTTCCAATCAAGGATTGAGTCAAAATTGCTATAGACGAGAAAAGCAGGGCCATCACTGCCAGCAGGCATCACCAGCCGCGCGGTTAGATCCTTTGTCGGCAAAGCGCCACCGTCGGCATTGCGAACGCCTGCCTTTGCCCAAACAGGCAGCTTGGCGCGTATCTTGCCATCGGCAAGTGCCTTGGGATTTTTTCCATTCATAGAAAAGCCCTTCGGCAATGTAACCTTTCGTCCCCAGGTGATATCATCACGCCAGCCTGCTTTCGACAGGTAATATGCGGTTGAGGCAAACACATCAGGCTTGGTGCCCCATATATCGCGTTTGCCATCCCCATCCCAATCGACAGCATAGGACAAAAAGCTTGACGGCATAAACTGGCTTTGCCCCATGGCGCCAGCCCAAGACCCCTTCATATTTTCTGGTGCGATATGGCCTTCTTCCAGAATTTTCAGCGCATTCAACAGTTCTTTGCGAAAATAGGCGCTTCGGCGGCCATCAAAGGCCAATGTTGCCAAAGCATGCGGCACATTGAACGATCCTAGATATTGGCCAAAATTGGTTTCAACACCCCAAAACGTAACGATATAGCGTTTTTGCACACCATATTTTTTTGAAACTTTGGTCAGAATTTCGTCATGTTCGACAAGCATCTTGGCCGCGATCCGCGCCCGTGTTGGCGAGGCGATTTTGCCAAGATAATCGTCAAAAGTCATGGTGAATTCCGGTTGGCGACGATCCAGCTCAATCACGCGCTTGATTGGTGCCGCATTGCCAAGTGCCGCATCCAGAATCCGATCCGAAATGCCGCGTTCCTTGGCTTCTTGGCGAAGCTCAACAAGCCATTTTGCAAAATCGTGGTCGGCTGCGTTGGCAACAGGGGCAACCAACAATGCCAAAACGGTCATAAATGCGCTTAATCCGAGTTTCATTTTGCAGCCTTCCCAACGTTACCATACAGCTTGTCAAAACCGGTCACGGCAATGCGATCGGCGGCAAGTTGCGATATGGTAAAGCGGATGCCGGCTTAGGGGCAACCGTGAATTTGCTCAATTAGTCGTTTCTTCCGCAGAAAAAGGAACTGGCCAATCCACAAGCCCGAATAAACCGGCAAAACCCCAATGACATCAAAATTGATTGGCCATTTACCGGCATTTGGCGTTTCGGGGCAGACAACATCGCCTGCCCCGAAATCGGTCTATAATTTTTCTTTCAAAATGGCAGTTGGGCTTGGTGCGCCACCAAATCGTGAATTGAGCGCTATTGCCATCAATGGCGGCACAATGATCAAGGTCGCCAAGGTTGACAGGCCAAGGCCACCAAACACCACAACACCAATGCCGCGATATAGTTCTGATCCGGCACCCGGAAAAATAACCAGCGGCACAAGACCAAAAAGCGAGGTTAAGGTCGACATGAAAATTGGCCTGATCCGGTTTCGTGTTGCCTCGATCACCGCATCATTTGCTGACAAGCCCTCTTCACGCATGTGAAGGGTGGTTTGTTCAATCATCAAAATCGCATTATTCACAACAACACCCGTAAGGATCACAAATCCAAGCATGGTCAACATATCAAGCGGCTGCCGAATTGACAGGTTCAAGATGGCCAAACCGCCAATGCCCCCTGCCGCGGCAACTGGAATCGCCAGAAGGATAATCATTGGTAAAACAAAGCTGCGAAGCAAAATCACCAAAAGCAGAAAAATAACAAAGATAGCTGTCAACACATTGGCCTGCATGGCTTTCCATGTCATTGCCAGCGCACTTGCCGCGCCTTCAAGCTTGATCGTCACGCCATTTGCCGACGCTTCGGCGCGAATGGGTGGCAAAATTTCATTGTCGATAACATCCACAACATCTTCAAGCGACAACGCCTCGGTGGGTCGCAGCTGAATTGAAATTGCCTGCCGCCCGCCTAGCCTTCGCACCTGAACCGGCGCACTAATCACCTCGATATTTGCCAATTGCTCAAGCCGAATCACATTGCCTTGGCGCGTGATGATCGGAATATCCTGCAATTCTCTGGTGCTAAGATTTTCTGCATCCTTGCCTGACACAACCATATCAATCAATTGGCCATCAATTGGCACCTGAGTCACATTGGCACCATCATTAAAGACATCAATCGCCGATGAAAATTCACGAACCGAAACGCCTGCCCGCGCCAAAGCGGTTAAATCGGGCGTAATCCGAATTTGCGGCGCGCCCGAATCAAGACCGGGTAAGGTACGGATTTGGTTGCCATCGCGTGCTGAAAATTGCGTGCTAAGAGCATCATTTACCTGCACAGCAACCGGAAGGATATCTTCAGCCTGCGACCCAACGATATCAATGCTGATTGACCGTGAACCGCCAACCGAACGACCAAAAAGTGACGATTGCTGCACAAAGGCACGCGCGCCCGGTTCGGCGAAAATAGGACGCGTCAGCACCATGCGCAATTCACGAACACGCGCCGGATCACTGGCTGATGCACCGGCAAAGGCCCCGCCTGAATAGGCTACAAAGAAAAACCGTTCAATGGCTGGCGGGCCGTCTTCAGTGACCTCGCCTTCCCATAACGGCCGTGCTGCTTTTTCCATCCGCTCGGCGATACGCAGCGTTTCTTCCATCGAATAACCAGCTGGCACGCTGATGCGACCAAAAATAAAATTCGCATTGCCATCGGGAAGATAATCCAATTTGGGCATCAGCTTAGCACTGATTCCAAAAGCCGAAGCCAGAACGATAGCCACAATGCCAAAGCCGACCAGCTTGCGCCTTACGACAAATTGGGCATAGCCAATAAACAAACCGGCAAAACGGCGGGCAATCGGATCAAGCACCGGAATCGTTGGCAGCTTTTCAAATCGGTTTGCCGCCCCGCCAAGCAATCTGGCTGCCAGCGTCGGAATGACCGTGACTGACACAACAACTGAAATTAAAACCGAAACCGAAATCGCAATGCCAATGTCACGGAATAGTTGCCCAACAGGCAAATCCAAGGTCAATACCGGAATAAAAACAATGACCGTTGTTAATGCCGATCCCAGAATTGGCCCCCAGACCTGACGCGCTCCATGATAGGCGGCGTTTTGAGAATCGATCCCGCGCTGGCGAAGCCGGAAAATATTTTCCAGTGACACAATTGATGCATCAACCACCATGCCAACGGCAAAGGCCAGGCCGGCAAGCGAAATCACATTGATCGACAGCCCCAATCCGGCAATTGCCACAAAAGTGCCAATCACCGACACCGGAATCGCAACAAACACGATCAAAGTTGGAATAAAATTGCGTAAAAACAACATCAAGATCGACAAGGCCAAAATACCGCCAATCCAGATATTCTGCTGCACAAGATCAATGGCTGACGAGATATATTTTGTTTCGTCATAAACAACGCGCAAATTCAAGCCCCGTGCATCAAGCTCGTCACGGTTGAGCGAATCCGCAACAAGTCGCAACCGCAACATTGTACCGACAACATTGCTTCCCTGCTCACGGATTGCGTTCAAGATAATTGCAGGTTTTCCGTTTAACCGCCTGAAACTGGTACGTTTTTGTACTTTTATTTCCAGCGTTGCTACATCTTGAAGAAGCAAAGGAACAATCGTTCCCGATGACGAAATATCCGCACGAATAACGATATTTCCAGCGGTTTCAGGCGTGTAATTCAAGGCCTCAGACCTGACCGTGTAGGATCTTTTGCCTTCGGTCACCATACCGACACTCATCATTGAGGACGATGATCGCAGTGCATCAATCACTTCATTCAAGGTGACTTTATATTGGATTAGCTTGTCCGGATCGATAAAGACGCGCATTTCCCGCCGCCCGCCGCCACGGTAATCAACCTCGGCAATGCCCTCAACGCGGGATAGCGGCTCGACAATATTCGTGTCGAGATATTGCCCAAGCATTTCAAGATCGACATTCGACCCGTCTTTGGCAACAAGCGCCAATCGCGCAATCGGGCTATCTTCAGAATTTGACGTTCGCACAAGCGGCGTATCGGCATCATCAGGCAGCCCGTTTACCGCTGACAGCTTGCTTAGCAGCAAAACAAGCGCTTTATCCATGTCCTGACCAACGCCATAGGTCAAGGTCACACGGGCATAGCCTCTTGTTGAGCGCGAGGCGATTTCTTCAACGCCATTCAATGATGCGAGTTCATTTTCCAACCGCCCAACAATTTCGCGGTCAACATCGGTTGGTGACGCGCCAGCCCAGCGCACCCGCACGTCAAGAACCGGTTTTTCGATATCGGGGCTCATTTGAATGGGGATCGTCTGCAGCGCAACTGCACCAAAGATAACGGTCATGAAAATCAGTGCCAGAACAGCAACTGGCCTTTCAATCGCCAGCTTGATAATACCGCCCATTAATTTGAGCCTTTCAATTCAGCCGGTTTTGACGCGCCGTTGGATTTTTGCCCAGAACCGGCTTCGCCACCCGCTTTTTTGCCGCCACCAATTTGGATTTCTTTGCCATCGGATAATTGCTCATTGCCACGAACAATCACCTTTTGACCAGCCGTAAGGCCTTTTTTCACGATGAAACCATCTTCAACCGCAGCCCCGATCTGGATAATCTGCCGGCGCGCCCGATCGCCATCGGCCAGATAAACCATATGCCCCACCGCTAGCGGCAGCACCGCATCTTTTGGCACAACCAATAGCGGTGTCGGACTGGTTGTTGGCACCTGCATGACCACAACGGCATTATCGGCCTGCAAGATAGATGGAATACCGCCATTAACCGAAAATCGCATCGTACGGGTCGCCGAGCGCAAATTTTGCACCGGTAATGAGACGCGAATTTGCATTTCCAGCTGACTGCCATCAAGACCGCGCCCTGAAATGGATTTGGCAGCTTCAATATAACCAAGATAAGTAACCGGAATTTCAGCCTCGATTTCAAAATTATTCAAATCGGTAATTTTGGCGATAATTTCGCCTTCGCGGGCATAGCCACGGCGATAATCGGCAAGAAAGGTAATCTGACCGGCGGTTTGCGTGCGCAATTTTGTGGCTTTGACATCTTTGACCAGCTGGGCAATTTCAAATTCGGTTTGCGCAATTGCGACGCTATTCATTTCGCGTTGCGCCTTTTTGCGCGCAATTGACGATTCGCGGCTTAATAATTGCAGATTTGCCGTCAGGCTGGCGTTAAAAGCCGTTTCAGCCGCATCAACGGCAAGCGCATTATTGGCCACCAGCTCTTTGGCGCGCTTGGCCTTGCCTGCAAGCAATTCGGCTTGCGCTTTATTGACCTCAAGCAAGCCTGCTTCGGCGCGCAATTCGTCATCACTATCTGCTAACCGCAGCTTGGTCTCACGAAGCCGTGCGCGAAGCTGTGATAATCGTAATTCAAGCTTGGCGCTGTCCTGGATAGCGATGACATCGCCCGGCACAACCTGATCTCCAAGCCGAAACTCACCAAGCTGTGTTGTCGCATTGGTTACCGCGGTCACTGAGTCCACAAGGCCAACAGTTACCCGCCCCTGAACCTCGGTGAAATTCGACAGAATTTGGGTTTTTACCTCGGCAATTTCGACCCGCGCGGTGCGTTTGCCGCCACCGGCCTTTTGCGCCCATGATGGGGTGACTGTCGCAATAACAATTGCTGCGGCAAGGCCTAACCCCGCCGCGAATTGAACATAAGCGGAAAACCCGCCCCGAAAACCATACCTGGCGGCTGGCAAAGGATAAGTGAAGGACACCATATACTCCTGAAAAACACGCACGACACAGTCATTTTCCAGTTTTGGAGGAACCGCGCGACCCAAAAGGTCTTCAGCCCCAAAGCATGGTCATGACAAGCAATGTCACAAGGCGCTAATATGATCCGATTTCACGGGTTAGACAAGCATATGATAACAAGATCAGCAGAAAATTAATAAAAATGCGGCAATTTGGAAAAACTACCCGAATGCTTATTGACAGATCTGTCTGATTTCCGCTAATCCCATCTGCGACGGAGAGGTGGCAGAGCGGTTGAATGCACCGGTCTTGAAAACCGGCAAGGGCGAAAGCCCTTCGTGGGTTCAAATCCCACCCTCTCCGCCACACCCCCTTATTTTTAATTATTCTTAATTAGCTTTAATAGCTCTGTATCCCATACTATCCGTTACTTTATCGGGTAATAAAAGATCAGTTTGTCTCTTGCCGTCCAGTTCAATCCACATTAAAATGTGGGGTAGAATGTGGGGTAAGATTTGACACAAAAACATCCATCAAACAAACTAACTGCCTTGAGCGTCAGAAAGCTTAACAAGACTGGCTGGCATGCGGATGGGAATGGTCTTTACCTCGTTATCGAATCGAGCGGCGCAAAAAGATGGATGCAACGTCTGGTCGTACAAGGCCGGCGAAGAGATATAGGGCTAGGAAGCGTAAATATCGTCAGCCTCGATGACGCTAGGGAGACAGCGCTTCGGTTCCGCCGTATTGCTCGCTCGGGCGGTGATCCCATTGCAGAACGCCGTAAGGCTATTGGAAGCACCCTCACCTTTAAAGAGGCCACCCTGAAGGTTCACATCTTAAACACACCCACTTGGAACAATGAGAAGCACGCAAACCAATGGCTCTCCTCAATGGAAAATCACGCGCTCCCTTACATTGGCCATCTTCCAATCGGCAACATTACACCATCCGACATTATGACGGTTCTTTCCAAAATTTGGGTTGATAAACCAGATACAGCAAAAAAGATCAGGCAGAGGCTCCGTGCAGTGATTAAATGGGCGCGAGCACAAGGCCTCTTCACAGGAGATGACCCTGTTGAGATTGCTGAAGCAGCGCTCCCCAAAGTCAAGAATAAAGCCAACCATTTTAAATCTGCACCTTTTGCAAATATCCCTGCAATTTTTAAGCAAGTAGCGCAATCAAGCCTGTTTCCATCAACTAAACTAGCAGTTCAATTTCTTATTCTAACCGCTTGTAGAACAACAGAAGTAAGGGAAGCAACGTGGAATGAAATTGATTTAGAGCAAAAACTTTGGTGCATTCCTGCTGAGCGCATGAAAACGGGATCACCTCACAATGTACCTCTCTCAATCCAAGCTTTAGAAATATTAAAAAAAGCCAGGGAGCTTCAAACTGACAATGATTTGATTTTTCCAAGCCCAGTAAATAACGCTGCGCTTTCAAGCAACGCACTGCTCCATGCACTTCAGAAACGGTTAAAAATAGATGCAACCATTCACGGGATGAGGTCCAGCTTCAAAGACTGGGCCTCAGAGACGACAAACTACTCCAATGAGGTGTCAGAAATGGCGTTGGCACATATAGTTAGCAATAAAGTTGAGGGCGCATACCGACGTGGAGATTTGTTAGAGAAACGTCGTTCGTTAATGCAGGACTGGAGCAACTTCGTGAGTAGTTCGGAAGAAAAAACAGTCCAATTATTAAGAAAGACAACTTCATGACAGAGCCAACCACCATCACACCAACTTTTTTAAGATTGAAACAAATCATTGGTGACAAAAAAGCTGACCCGCAAATACCGCCAATCATTCCAATATCAGAATCGGCTTGGTGGCTAGGCGTCAAAGACGGTCGCTACCCCTCCCCAATCAAGCTTAGCCCAAAGGTGACAGTTTGGCGCTCTGACGAAATACAGGCTTTGGTTAATCAGATTTGCGAGAATCAATAACCGAAGGGCTTGTCCGTATATAATGTTTTCTACGGGTTATGAAAAAATAAATAAAAAATTGAAATTAGCTGTTACAACGTTACAAACGTTACAACCGTTACTGGATAAGGGTTGTAGCTGTAACACTTCTGTAACGTTGTAACACTGTCATTCTCTGTTGATGGTCGCGAGATTGGATTTTTGGTTTTTAAAAAATAGAAAGGCAAAAAAAACACTACTAGGGGGGGTATCATACCAACTGCCTTGATCGTCAAAGTAAACAAAAAC
>Ga0222719_10001527_pt1 | contig 22250 bp, 22 predicted proteins | sample C33_34DmetaG_FD_165039 | JGI IMG/M metagenome (GOLD analysis project Ga0222719, IMG submission 165039) | Estuarine water microbial communities from San Francisco Bay, California, United States - C33_34D | ecosystem: Environmental > Aquatic > Marine > Unclassified | place: USA: California...
GGACACATCGATCTCGAATTCGGCGAGGGCGTGGTCGAGTTTCTCGCCACCGCGACTGACGAACCTCGGTCGGTCGCCGAGCACCCTGAGCGCCGAACCGGTCGGCACCCGACTCGCGGCGCGAGCGGCGGGCGCCCCATCGACGAGCACCTGACCAGAATCGATGAGAGCGCAAGCCTCATTCCGGCTGGAAGCGAGCCCACGTCGCACCAGTTCGCTGTCGAGGCGCCGACGCTCAGTAGCCACGATCGGCCTGCTCGCGATCGAGAAGCCAGTTGACCACCGACCGGAGATCGACATGGGAGGCCGCTGCCGATGGGGCATCGTCGTCGACTCCGGTGAGGACATGGGCGAACTCGGCGCCGACCGCGGCGGCCATCCGACCGTCGGTTGAGGCGCGATCGCCGACCATCACCAGTCGTTCCGGTGTGCCAGCGAGCCGAGCCAAGATCAATTTGGCCATAGGCGCCTCGGGCTTTCCGGCGATCACTGGGCTCACACCGCTAGCAGTCGCGACGGCGGCCAGGATGGCTCCACCACCCGGCAGTAGTTCGGCCTCGGTGGGAAAGGTCGGATCGGAGTTGGTGCCGATGAAGCGAGCCCCGGAGCGGACCGCCCGCATCGCGATCCCGAGGCGCCGATAGTCGAATTCCGGATGAAGGCCAACGACAACCACATCGATCCGGCCCGGATCGTCGATGTCACCGGGAACCACCTCGCAGCCACGGCGCTCCAATTCGAGACGGACCCCCGGCCCTGCTGAGCAGAGCACCCGCTCGCCCGGCTCGCACAGCAACGCTGCCGCCATCGGCGAGTTCACAATCCGCTCGCGGGCCGGCACACCGAGGGCCTCCAGCCGATCGGCATGATAGTCGGCCGGGTCATGGGAGCTGTTGGTGATGAAGAACACCTCCCAGCCGGCTGAGACGAGGTCGTTGAGCGCGTCGACCGAACCAGGGATCGGTACTGCTCTGCGCCAGACCACACCGTCGAGGTCGCACAGCAAGACGCGTCGTTTGCTCACGCCGACATCTTGTCACCGGGGGGTGACACCACCGACATGCCATCCTGTCCTGATGGCTGAACTTCTTCCCTTCCGCGCGCTGAGACCGTCAGCCGACCGCATCGGCTCGACGATCGCGCCCCCCTACGACGTGATGGGTCTCGACGAGGTACGGCGTTGGCGCCGAAGTGACCCAGGGAACATCACCCATGTCGATCTCGCGCTCCCCGAGGACGGCGAACAGCCCTACGTCGAGCTCGCTCGGAGGCTCGAGACGTGGGTTGCATCCGGGAGGCTCCTCCGCGACGAGGAACCGACGCTCACGATTCATCGCATGACCTTCACCGACGCCCTCGGCGTAGAGCGCACCATCTCGGGCGTTCTCGGCGCACTTGAGGTGACTCATGGCGACGGGTCTACCGTGCTCGCCCACGAGCGCACCACACCGAAAGCATCGACCGACCGCTACGACCTGACCGTCGCCACCGCCACCAACCTCTCGCCCGTGTGGGGGCTCGCGCTTGGAGCGGGGCTGACCGAACTGCTCGCCGAGCCAGGCAGCAACCCGCTCGACGCGCGTATGGATGACAGCGCAGCGGGTTCGGTCGCCCACCGGTGGGAGGTGGTTGACGAGCCGGGGCGCATCGCGGCCATCCGAGAAGCCGTCGCGCGTGACGACGTCCTCATCGCCGATGGCCATCATCGCTACGGCGTTGCTCGGCGAGTTCTCGAGGACCACTCCAGTCGACTCCCGGGTGCCACCCACACCCTCGCGTTCATCAGTGATCTCACCGAGGATCAGTTATCGGTCGCGGCGATCCACCGGGTGTACAGCGGGGTTGCCGCTGATGGGCTCCGGGCCGCGCTCATCGACGGATACCGACCGACGACGGGCGGAACACTCGCCGCGGCCAGCCAGGCAGCGAACCTCCCCTCACAGATCGCTGAGCGCGAACAGCCCTGCCTCATCACACCCGGTGGAAACGTCGAATGGCTCGAGGCTCGACCCGAATCGCTCGACGGCGTGCGAGATCTCGATGGAGCGCGACTCGAGCACCTTCTCGCCGAGGTGGCCCACGAGGTTCACTACCTCCACGACCCGGTTGAGGCGGCCGAACTGGTGCTCACAGGGCGACGATCTGCTGCCGTCTTGATCCGACCCGTCGGAATCGCCGAGATCACCCGCACCGGTCGGACGGGAGAGTTGATGCCGCCGAAGTCGACCTTCTTCTCGCCGAAACTCCCGACGGGAGCCGTGCTTCGGCCGCTCGACGGTCGGTGATCTGCCCGATTCAGGTGATGGAGGCCGCGTGGATGGAGGCGACCGTCGCATCCAGAACTCGATCGAATTCGGCGTCATCCATCTGCGCGGAGAGCCCCTCGGCCAGGGCGCGTGAGAAGCTTGCGATCATGCCGTGCTGTCGCGAGAGGCGCTCATTCGCTTCGTCGCGCGGATAGCCACCGGAGAGCGCGACCACGCGCACCACGGACGGATGCTCGATGAGCGGCCGATAGAGGTCGTCGACCGTGGGGAGCGACAACTTGAGCATCACCGGCGATTCAACGGGGACAGCCTCAAGGCATCCGAGGATCTCGCGGAGCAGCAGTTGCTCGGCCTCCGCCTTGTCGGGAATCGTGATGTCGACTTCCGGCTCGATGATCGGCACGAGGCCATAGGACCGGATTCGAGCACCGATCTCGAATTGCTGTCCCACCACCGCCCGAACCCCGTCCGCCGAGGCCCGACCGATGACCGAGCGCATCTTGGTACCGAAGATGCCTGCCTTAACGGCCCGCGTGAGCAGGGCGTCCAGACCGGGAATGTCCTTCAGGATCTGCACGCCACCATCGGCATCAGCCAGACCTTGATCCACCTTGAGGAACGGGAGAACTCCCTTTCGCTCCCAGAGGTACTCCGCTGTCGGTACGCCATCGACCGTGCGGTCCATCGTCATCTCGAAGAGGATCGCTCCGAGCACCCGGTGGTCGAAGACCGGGCTCATCATCATGCGTGCGCGCATGGCGTGGATCAGGTCGAACATTTCCTCGTCGGATGACCAAGCCTCGGACGAGACCCCGTACAGGCCGAGCGCCTTCGGGGTGCTCCCACCGCTCTGGTCGAGCGCGGCGATGAAACCTTCGCCGGTTCGCATCCGTTCGAGCTGCTGTTCATTCATGATTTCGTCCCTCCATTGCTGCGGTTGATCACGACCGATCGCCATCCGCGGACGGCAGCACCCGGAGCCCGAGCTCCGCGAGCTGGGCCGGATCCGCCGGAAGCGGCGATTCGGTCATCGGGTCGGTGCCGGACTGGGTCTTCGGATAGGCGATGACCTCGCGGATGTTCTCCTCCCCCGCGAGGATCGCGATCAGGCGGTCGAGGCCATAGGCGAAACCGCCGTGCGGCGGCGCGCCGTAGTCGAAGGGCCGGAGGAAGAATCCGAATTTGCGGGCCGCCTCCTCCGGACTGATCCCGAGCGCGTTGAACACCCGCTGCTGCAACTCAGGTTCGTGGATCCTGATGGAACCCGATCCGAGCTCCCAGCCGTTGAGCACCAGGTCATAGGCGATGGAGCGCACCTTGAGCGGGTCGCTCTCGATGAGGTCCACATCATCAGGGTGAGGACGGGTGAACGGGTGGTGACCGGGTCGCGGTCGACCACTGACCGGATCGACGCCGACGAAGAGCGGGAACTCCACCACCCAGACGTACCGAAAGGGACCCTGGTGCACGGGAGGTCGGCCGAGGTCGTTCCTCAGCGTGCCGAGCACCTCACAAGCCACCGACCACTCGTCGGCCACCAGGAGAAGAAGGTCGCCGTTCTCAGCACCCAACTCAGTGATAAGCCCCGTTCGCTCCTCGACCGACAGGAACTTCGAAACCGGAGAGTCGAGCTCGCCAGCCTCGCCGACCTTCAGCCAGACCAAACCCTTCGCGCCGGCCTGCTTCGCGCGGTCGGTCAATCGATCGAGTTGTCCCCGACCGAACTCCGCCGCCGCGCCCGGCACCCGAATCCCCTTGATCGTCGGAGCCGAAGCAAAAGCCTTGAACTCGGTGGCCGTGAACACCTCACCGAGATCCACCAGTTCCATGCCAAAGCGGAGATCCGGTTTGTCGCTCCCGTATCGGTCCATGGCGTCGTGCCAGGTCATCCGCTCGATCTCGGGGGGACGCTCCCCCGTCACCGCCTCGGCGGCATCGAGCACCGACCGCCCCACCGCCTCGAGCACGTCATCCTGACCGACGAAGCTCATCTCCAGATCGAGCTGCATGAACTCGTACTGACGGTCGGCGCGAAGATCCTCATCGCGAAGACAGCGGGCGATCTGGTAGTAGCGATCCACCCCGCCGACCATGAGCAACTGCTTGAAGAGCTGCGGAGACTGCGGGAGGGCATAGAACGATCCCGGCTCCTTGCGCGATGGCACCAAGAACTCACGGGCACCTTCAGGAGTCGAAGGAACGAGCATCGGCGTCTCAACCTCCACGAACCCCTGGGCTTCCATAGAGCGCCGCACCGCCGCGTTGACCGCCGATCGGATCCGCAGGTTTCGCTGCATACGGGAGCGCCGAAGATCGAGGTACCGGTACTGGAGTCGGACGTTCTCGTCAACGGAGTCAGCGCGTTCGTCGATCGGGAACGGCGGCGGTGTGGCCGACCGAAGGATCTCGACCTCGCACTCCCCGATCTCTACCGCTCCGGTCGGGAGGGCGTCGTTTCTTGTGCCCTCCGGACGCTCGCGCACCACCCCCGTGACCCGAACCACGTATTCGGAGCGCACGTCGACGTCGCTGTTGAGGACGCATTGGACGATCCCAGTGTGATCGCGGAGGTCGACGAACGCGAGGTGCTCACCGTGTTCGCGGCGTCGGGACACCCAGCCGCACAGGGTTACCCGCTGGCCGATGTCGGACTCGCGAGGTGATCCGCACATCTGCGTGCGCATCGAAGTACTGCGGTAACTCGCTGTAGTCATGTCCTCAACTCTCGGTCATCTCGGGGGGTCGGTGATCCGCAAGGGCCTCGGCGACGAGTCGATTCGCCTCCGTTCGCGCCCACTGCTCCTGCGGTCGGTCACCGCGCAGAAAACGCGCAGTCACGGTACCCGACGCGAGTTCGTCATCACCGATGATCAGGGCCAGTTGGGCGCCACTGCGGTCAGCTGCTTTCATCTGCGCCTTCATGCTGCGCCCGCCGAATCCGCGGTCGACAGTCCGACCACCCCGACGAAGTTCCGTGGAGAGGGCCAGCGCCTCCGACCCACCAGTGGTATCGACCACGAACACCTCGACGCCGCCTGCGGGGCCCAGGAAAGCGGACTCCGAATCGCAGGCGATGAGGGTTCTCTCGACACCGATCGCGAATCCGATCCCCGGGGTCGCCGGCCCGCCGAGATCCTCGACCAAACCGTCGTAGCGACCTCCGCCGCCCAGAGCGTTTTGCGCACTGTCGAGCGCACCAGAACGAAACTCGAACGTGGTGCGTCGGTAGTAGTCGAGGCCCCGCACCAGACCGCCGTCGGCACGCCAAGGCACCCCGATCCGATCGAGACCGGACCGAACTTCAGAGAAGTGCTCAGCCGCCTCGGTCGACCAGAAGTCTTCGATGCGAGGCGCGGCGGCGATGATCGGAGCATCCTCGGAACGCTTGGAGTCGAGGACGCGCAGCGGGTTCCGCTCAAGGGTCTCTCGCGACTGCTCGCTCAGCTTCGCGAGGTGGGCCCGCAGGTGGTCTCCGACCGCTTCGGTGAACCGCCGACGATCCTCCGGATCACCGAGGGAGTTGAGCACCAGTTCCACATCGGTGAGACCGAGGGAGGCCAAGAAGTCCCAACCGATCGCGATGACCTCGACATCAACGTGGGGGTCCTCGGGTCCGAGCACCTCGATGCCAACCTGATCAAATTGCCGCTGACGCCCGCGTTGCGGCTTCTCATAGCGGAAGTTCGGCCCCGAGTACCACGCCTTGTACGGGAGGGCGGGCCGATGCTCCACGAATGCCCGGCAGACACTCGCCGTCTGCTCAGGACGAAGCGCCACGTGACGCCCCCCTCGATCAACGAAGTCGTACATCTCTTTCGAGACGACATCTGTCGCTTCGCCGATCCTCGAGAAGACGCCGATGTCCTCAAGAATCGGCGGCACGATCTGCTCGTAGCCGGCCGCACCGACCACCTCGATAAACGCCGTATCGAAGGCTCGCCTTCGGGCTGCCTCATCGCCCAGGAGGTCGCGCATCCCCGGCGAAGTGCGGAACGACGTCACGCGGCGAGGATACCGGTCAACCCCGATCGGCCCCGGGGACCGTGCGGTACGCGTCATAGACCGAGTTGATGGACTTGATCCGGTTGATGGCCGCCTGCAGCTGGGCCGGGTTCGACAACTCGAACTCGAAGCGCATCTTCGCCACCCGGTCACCTCCGGTCAGGGTCTCGCAGGCGAGGATGTTGACGTGATGATCTGAGAGAGCATTCGCGACGTCTCGGAGCAGGTTCGAGCGGTCGAGAGCCACGACTTCCACGCCGGCCCGGTAGTGGGAGGGTCCCGTCTCGGAGTCCCAATCCACCTCGATCATCCGACCCGAGTCCCCCTCAGCGAGACCGACGGCGTTCGCGCAGTCAGCCCGGTGGACGCTCACCCCGCGCCCACGAGTCACGAAACCGAGGATCTCATCCCCAGGCACCGGGGTGCAGCAGTTCGCGAGACGTACGAGCAGGTCCTCGAGCCCCTCGACGTGAACACCGACCTCAGGATCGCGGCGCAGGTGGTGGCGGATCGGGTCGGCTTCAACCTCAGGAACATCGCCGCGTTCGAGTCGCGCGACTCGCTGCGCAATCGACCGCGCCGATTGATGTCCCTCTCCGATCGCCGCGAGGAACGCGTCGACATCGGCCAGCCCTGCCTCGACCAGCGCCTGCTCGAGCACCGTCGTCTCACTCTCGGAGCGGAGCGCGAGCCCCTCCCGGCGCAGCTCGTCGTCAAGTTCCTCCCGACCAGCCTCGATCATGTCGAGACGTCGCTCGCGGGAGAACCACTGGCGAATCTTGTTGCGCGCCCGGGGGCTGACGGCGAATCCGAGCCAGTCCTGGCTCGGTGCGGCTGACTCAACCTTCGAGGTGAAAATCTCGCAACTGTCACCACTCGCCAGCACTGAATCGAGCGCGACGAGCCGACCGTTCACCTTCGCCCCGATGCAGGCGTGCCCGACCTCGGTATGCACCGCGTAAGCGAAGTCGATCGGTGTCGAGCCGACCGGGAGGGTGATCACCCGACCCTTGGGCGTGAACACGAAGACCTCATCCTGCTCGAGGTCGGTCTTCAAATTCTCCATGAACTGCGCCGGATCCGATACCTCGGCCTGCCAGTCGAGAAGTCGGTTCAACCAGTCGATATCGCCCGAGGGTGATTCAGCCTTGTAGGCCCAGTGCGCGGCCACTCCCCACTCGGCCCGCCGATGCATCTCCGAGGTACGGATCTGCACCTCGATCGGCCGACCCGACGGACCGATAACCGTCGTATGGAGGCTCTGATACAGATTGAACTTCGGCATCGCGATGTAGTCCTTGAAGCGACCAACCACGGGCCGCCACCTGCCATGGATCGTTCCAAGGGCCGCGTAGCAGTCCTTGATCGAGTCGACCACGACCCGAACCGCGACGATGTCGAAGATTTCGTCGAACTCGCGGCCCTTGACGACCATCTTCTCGTAGATGCTCCAGAGGTGCTTACCGCGGCCGGTGACCTCCGCCTCGATCCCGAGTTCGGCCAGCCGACTTCGGACCTCCGCCACCGCCTGAGCGACATAGATCTCGCGCTCGGGAGTCCGACTGGCCACGAGGTGGTCGAGTTCGGCGAATCGCTTCGGGTGAAGGGCCGCGAAGGACAGGTCCTCGAGTTGCTGCCGCAGTTCCTGAATGCCGAGACGATGAGCCAGCGGCGCGTAGATGTCGAGCGTCTCCTGAGCGATCCGACGCTGCTTCTCGGCCGGCATGGCGGCCAGGGTCCGCATGTTGTGGAGCCGATCGGCGAGCTTGATCACGAGCACTCGCAGATCACGAGCCATCGCCACGAGCATCTTGCGCATGGTGGCGGCCTGTTGCGCCTCCCTCGAGTCGAACCGGATCCGCTCGAGCTTGGTGACCCCGTCGACAATGGCGGCCACATCCGAGCCGAACTCAGCCTCGACATCGGCGAGGCTCAACTCGGTGTCCTCAACTGCGTCGTGCAGCAGCGCCGCAGCGAGAGACACCTCGTCAAGACCGATCTCAGCGACGATCCGCGCCACGGCCAACGGGTGGTTGATATAGCTCTCACCACTCGACCTGGTCTGCGCCCGGTGGGCGTTCGCTGCCACCCCATAGGCGCGCGACACCATCTGCACCGGGGCTTTGGGATGATGCCCTCGGTACACCGACAGCACCGGTGTCAACTCACTCGGTGTGAGGTGCTCGTGGCTCCTCCGCCAAGGCAACACGCGATCGACGGTCGACACGTCAGTACTCCACCAGACTCTCAGCACGCCGGTCGCCGAGAGCGGCACGTCCGCCGAGAGCGGGCAGCTCTACGAGAAACCCCAAACCGACGACCACAGCACCAAGCGCCTCCACCAGGCGACAGGTAGCGGCAGCCGTACCGCCGGTGGCAAGCACGTCGTCGATGATCAGTATTCGCTCGTTCGGGTGAACCGCGTCTCGATGGATCTCCAGCTTGTCGCGGCCGTACTCGAGTTCGTACTCCTCACGGGCCACTGCCCACGGCAGCTTGCCCGCCTTACGCACGGGCACGAAGCCCGCGCGCAACCGATACGCGACTGGGGCAGCGAGGATGAATCCACGCGCCTCAACGCCAACGACTCGATCGACAGGGAGGTCATCGAACCGACTCACCAGATCGTCGATGGCTCGTCCGAAAGCAGCACCGCCTCCGAGAAGCGGGGTGATATCGCGGAACATGACGCCCTCTGAGGGGTAATCAGCAATGTCTCTGATGTGTTCGCGAACCCACTCGCTCCGCGCCGCCATGGTCCAACGATACCGAGGCGGCGGTCCCGACGTCAGCGACGCTTCTTGCGACGGGGCCGGGGAGCGTGGTTCAACACGCTCGCCGCGTCGGCGACTGCGCGGGATTCGCCCGGGTCTGGTTCATCGCCACGGACCCGACGTCCCGCGGGAAGGCCACCCATCACCATCGCGCGCAGTGGTTCACCGACCGCCCGTGCCCACCGACGATCACGCCACTCAGTCGAGCGGTCCTTGAGCACCGCGAGAAGCGGCGCCGCGATGAAGATCGACGAGTAGGCCCCGGTCACCATGCCGATGAGCAGCGCGATGGCGAACTCGCTGAGGGTGGATGCCCCAAGGAGACCGGCCCCGATGAGGAGGAGCGAGACCACTGGCACCACCGACGAGAGACTCGTGTTGACCGATCGCATGATCACCTGGTTCATCGAGATGTTCACCACATCGGCGAAGGGCGCCCGGTGCGCGGCGAGACGGGCCTCGTTCTCACGGATGCGATCGAAGACGACGATCGTGTCGTACAGCGAGTAACCCAAAATAGTGAGGAAGGCGATCACCGTCGCCGGTGTCACGACAAAGCCGAACAATGAGTAGATGCCGACGCTGATCACGACGTCATGGAGCATGGCGACGATCGCGCCGACGGCCATGCGCCATTCGAATCTGATGGAGATGAACACGGCTACCAGCACGAGGAAGACCAGAAGCGCTCGAACCGCTTTCCCGGTCACATCGCTCCCCCATGACGACGAGACGAGGTTCACGCTGACGTCGTCCACCGCGACCGATGCAGCTTCGGCGAACGCGGCGCGCAGCTCCTCCGCTCGCGCACCCTCGGCCGCCTCGACCTGAACCTTCACGAACTCACCGGACTCCGATGAGCGGAGTTGGATGCGTGCACCATCGGTCGACACGCCCTCCGCGTCAAGCAGAGCCTGCGCATCGTCGACTCCGAACGAGGACGCTGGAACGTCCCAGGAGACACCGCCCTCGAAGTCGATGCCGAGATCGAGACCCCGGAGACCGAGCGAGCCGATGGTCAACACGAGCAGACCGAGTGAGGCCATCAGCCCGAGTCGGCGCCGCCCGTAGAAGTCGATTGCCGTCTGACCCCTGAAGAGGCGCGACCTTCCGCTCGATCCAACGTCGATCGCGGTCCCGCGGGATTCATCGAGACTCATGCCGGAGCCCCCAGTCCGATCAGACGGCCGTCGCGATACCTCGACGCGAGGAGGATGACGGCGGGCCGCGTGAACAGGTAACAGACCACCAGATCTGCGAGGGTCGTCAATCCGAGATAGAGGGCGAAGCCCTTCACGGATCCGACGCTCAACCAGAACAGGATCGCCGAGGCCATCACCGAAACCAGGTCGGCGGCCAGGATCGTCCTCCACGTCGCCTGGAAGCTGCGCGGGGCCGCGTTCCGGGGGGTCCTGCCCGAACGCACCTCATCCTTCAGGCGCTCGAAGAGCACGATGTAGGAGTCGATCGTCACACCGATGGCGACGATGATGCCCGTCACCCCGGCCAAGCTCAGCGCGTAGTTGGTCGCCTGGGAGACGAACGCGGCCAGGGAAAAGACCGTGGCACCCCAGACCATCAGACCCGCCACCACGATCACGGCGATCCGCCGGTAGTACAGCACGAGCGCGAGGAGCATCACGGAGACTCCGATGATGCCGGCGATGATCGCGGCCCGCAGGGAGTCCGAGCCGGCGGTAGGCGACACCGTCTCTACTCGTTGGGCCTCCACATCCACGGGGAACGCGCCGCGATTCAACACGCGAGCGAGTGAACGAACCTCCGCCTCGGAGAAGGCGCCCGTGATCTCGACGCCGGTGGAGAACGCCGGCTGGTTGACGGTCGGCGCTGACTGCACCACATCGTCGAGCACGATCGCGAGCTGTCTTGAGGGACACTCAGCTGTGCCCGAGAAGCAGGCAGAGGCCAGGGTGTTCCACACCACCAGTCCATCGTCCCGCAGATCCACCGTCACCAGCCATCGACCCGTGTTCTGATCGATCTGGGGGCTGGCGGAACCACGGGCGAACACCTCTCCAGTGCCGCCGGGCGGGCCCACGACACAGGTCTGGGTTCCGTCAGAGGTTGGCAGCGCCGCCTGTCCGTCGCCGAGCGAGCCAAGGAGATCAGGTGAGGGAGCACCCGGCTGGCAGACCAGCACCGGGCGCAGCGTGACGATGCCAGCAACGTCGACTGCGTCGAGCGCCTGCGCCTGATCTTTCACGCCGGGAAGATCCACGACGATGTTCGTGCCCTCCACTCGGACATCGGGCTCCGCGATCCCGAGCGACTCGAGCTCGTCGCGGATGAGCGAGCGGACCGTGTCGAGGTCCTCCTCCCCGACTTCTTCGGTCGGCTGGAGGATCACCGAGACGCCGCCCTGAAGGTCGAGCCCGAGGACGGGGTGGTTCTCCGTAGCGAGGTTGACGCCGAGCAGTGCTCCGACGACGAGGACGAAGCCGATCAGCGAGCCCCAGAGGGCCCGACGATTCACGACTCGTCCGTGTCCTCGGCCGATCGCCTGGAGGGTGCGCGGCCCTGGATGGCCGCGCGGGCCACCCTCATCTGAACGTCCTCGTCGACCTCGATCCAGAACAGGTCGTCCTCGGCCGCGGTGATGAAGCCGTAGATACCCGAGTTGGTGATGACCTCATCACCCACGGTCAGGGATGCTTGCAGAGCGGCGGTCTCGCGCATCCGCTTCCGCTGCGGGCGGATCATCAGGAAATACAGCGCGACGGGCACCATCAGGAGGATCACGAACTGCACGGCCGCGCCGCCCGAGCTGCTCTCCTGAGCGAGGATCAGAGTCATTGAGTTCATGCGGCCGCCGATCCTACCGACGACGGCCCGCGTTCGGCCCTCAGCCCCAGACCTCGAGGACCTCGTTTCGCAGATCGGCGAGGCGACCGTCGACGATGGCCTGACGAGCAGAGGCCATGAGCGCGAGTGTCCACGCGACGTTGTGGAGGCTGACGAGTCGTGAGGCCGTCGGCTCTCCCGTCTTCAGCAGGTGCCGAATGAAGCCGCGCGAGTGACGCGCGCACACCTCGCACCCACAGTTCTGATCGATCGGCTGATCCGAGTCGGCGTGGCGCGCGTTCGACAGTTGCAGGCGGCCCTCAGAGGTGAGTGCCGTGCCGTGGCGGCCAAGCCGAGTCTGGAGCACGCAGTCAAACTGATCCACACCGAGCGCGATGGCCTCGATCATCGACGCTGGATCTCCCACGCCCATGAGGTAGCGCGGACGGTCATCGGGAAGGTGTTCGAGTGCTGCGGCCAACGCTGGGAGCATCTCCTCGCGGGTCTCACCCACCGAGAGCCCGCCGATTCCGTAGCCATCGAACTCGAGGTCGACTGTCCGCCGGGCGCTCTCGGCGCGCATCGAGGTGCTGATGCCGCCCTGCACGATTCCGAAGAGCGACTGGTCAACCCGCTGATGAGCCACTCGAGCGCGCGCGGCCCAGGCCGAGGTGCGCTCCAGAGCCAGACGAATCTCCTCGGGAGGGCTCGGGAGCGGCGGGCAGACGTCGAGCACCATCTGGATGTCCGCGCCGATCGCCTCTTGGACCGCCACGGCGATCTCCGGGGTGAAACGATGACGATCTCCGTCGTACACGCTGCGGAACGTGACTCCCTCATCGTCAACCTGCGGTTCGAGAGAGAACACCTGGAATCCGCCCGAATCGGTGAGGGTGAGACCATCCCACCCGCTGAAGGCACCGAGACCCCCTAGGCGCGCGATCGTCTCGGCGCCGGGACGAAGCATCAAATGGTATGTGTTGCCGAGAACGATCCTCGCGCCCAACCGCGAGTAGTCGTCCGCGCTCAAATACTTGACTGCCCCGCGGGTCCCGACGGGCATGAACAGCGGGGTCCGGTACTCTCCGCGGGCAGTTCGAGCAGTTCCCGCTCGCGCCGCGCCATCGCGGGCCTCGACGCTGAACTCAACGGGGAACACGGGCGCAGGCTACTGAGCGTGTCGATCGAGGAGCATCGCGTCGCCGAATGACAGCATCCGGTAGCGCTCCGCAATTGCCTCGGAGTACAGATCCCTCCACCTCCGACCGACGAAGGCATCGATCATCACGAGCAATGTGGTTCGTGGAAGGTGGAAGTTCGTGAGCATCACATCGACGGCGGTCCACTGGTATCCCCGGCTGATGAAGATGTCCGTACGCCCCGCGAGCCTCCCGGTCGTTCCCGCCGTTTCGATCGCTCTCGTCGCTGTCGTGCCGATGGCAATCACACGACGAGCGGCCGCGACCTCGACCATCACGTGCTCGGGAACGGCGAACTGCTCCGAATGCATCTGATGCTCGCGGACATCCTCGACGGCGAGTGGACGGAACGTGTCAAGGCCGACCACCAGCTCAACCCGCTCAATTCGTGCACCTCGCGCCTCCACTCGCTGCAACACCTCCGGGGTGAAGTGCAGGCCCGCGGTCGGTGCGGCGGCACTCGCGGCGCGCTTCGAGTACACGGTCTGATAGCGCTCGGGATCGACGAGCGGGGTCGTGATGTAGGGAGGGAGCGGCATCTGCCCGATCTCGGAGAGTCGCTCGGGTTCGGCAATTAGTTCGACGATGAACTGTCCGTCATCGCTTCGGTCGCGGCCAAGGATCATCAGAATCTCCTGCTCATCCGAGCCGAGAAGCACCTCGCCGTCGCGGAGTTTGCGCCCAGGGCGTGCGAGCGCTCGCCAACGACGACCCTCCACCAACTCGAGAAGCAAGACCTCCGCGCTGCCACCGCTCGCCCTCCGCAGAGCGAGGCGGGCCGGAAGCACTCGCGTCTCGTTGACGATCACGACATCCCCATCGCCGACCAGTTCGGGAAACTGGTCCATCACGAGGTGTTCGGCTGGTCGACTCCCACGATCGACGAACAACCTCGCCGCCGACCGGGGCTCCACGGGCTCCTGGGCGATCAGCTCCGATGGGAGCGCGTAGTCGAACTCATCGGCACTCAGCATCGACTCAGCTTCGAAGGGGGGTTCGGACACGGCGATCAGTCAAAAAGAGCAGGATCACCATCGTTCGGAACCGGCATCCCGAGGTGGGCGTACGCCGAGGGCATAGCGACCCGCCCTCGAGGCGTCCGGGCGATCAAGCCCTGCTGGATTAGGAAGGGCTCGTGCACATCCTCGACCGTCTCCGGTTGCTCTCCGAGCGTTATGGCCAGGGTCGATAGGCCGACGGGACGACCTCCGAATTGGGAACAGAGGGCGGTGAGCAGGGCCCGGTCGATCTTGTCGAGGCCGAGGCCGTCGACCCCGAAGACCGACAGGCCCTCGCGGGCGACGTCTGAGGTGACCACACCATCGGCGCGTACCTCAGCGAAGTCGCGCACCCGACGCAGGAGACGGTTGGCGATGCGCGGCGTGCCCCGAGAGCGACGAGCGATCTCGCGGGCGCCCTCGGCCTCGATGCCGACGTCGAGGATTCCCGCCGCCCTCGTCACGATGGTCTCCAGCTCGTCGGCGTCGTAGTAGTCGAGACGGGCGACATAGCCGAACCTGTCGCGTAGCGGACCGGTGATCATTCCGGTGCGGGTCGTGGCCCCGACCAGGGTGAATGGCGGCATGGTCAAACGGATACTCGACGCGGCCGGGCCCTTGCCGACGACGATGTCGATCTGAAAGTCCTCCATTGCCGGATAGAGGATCTCCTCCACCGAGCGCGAGAGCCGGTGGATCTCATCGATGAAGAGGACGTCGCCCTCCCCGAGCTTGGTGAGAATCGCAGCGAGGTCTCCAGCTCGTTCCAACGCCGGACCCGAGGTGACGTGCAGCTCCACCTCGCATTCGGTGGCGATGATTCCCGCGAGGGTCGTCTTGCCGAGTCCGGGCGGGCCAGCGAAGAGCAGATGGTCGACCACCTGGGAGCGACCCCTCGCCGCCTCCAAGACGATCTTGAGGTGCTCCTTCAGTTCTCGCTGACCGACGAACTCGTCGAGCGTCCTCGGCCGGAGACCGCCATCAACCGCGTCGTCCGGTGACTCGGCGGGATCGAGGAACTCGTCACGCACGTCGGCCTCCGAGTTCGGCGAGGACGATTCTGAGCGCCTCTGACGGGTCCGCTCCCGCCGGAACCGACGGCAGCACGCTCCGAATCTCGTCGGCGGAGTAACCGAGTTGTTCGAGAGCCCCGCGAATGCCGCTACCGCCCGAGGACGGCGCGGAGTCGACGACGATGTCCAGTCGCGACCTGAGTTCGACGATGAGCCGTTGGGCGGTCTTCGGCCCGATTCCGGGCACCGAGGTGAGCATCGCCACGTCATCGTTGGCGACCGCAGCGGCAAGCGAGGCCTGATCGAGCGTGGCGAGCAGGGCGAGCGCCATGGCGGGACCCACGCCGTGGGTGGCGATCAGGATGCGGAAGGTGTCGCGCTCGGCCCGTGATCCGAAGCCGTAGAGCAGGTGGGCGTCGTCTCGGACGACGAGATGGGTGTGGAGGTGCACCTGATCCCCCGCCGTCGCCCCGGGGAGGGCGCCTGCTGAGCAGATCACCTCGTAACCGACTCCGCCGACATCGACAATAAGTGTCCCTCCCGCCTCCCGATGGGCGAGTTCTCCTCGGAGGTGCCCGATCATCGCGTTCCTCGCGCCGCGGATGCGCGGGCGACGGCCACCCGGGTGGGCACGACCGCGAGATGACAGAGCGCGAGCGCCGCCGCATCAGCGGCATCAGCCGGCTTCGGCACCGCCGGCAGACCGAGTCGCATCTGCACCATCCGCCCAACCTGGGCCTTGTCGGCGGCTCCGTGACCGGTGACCGCCTGCTTCACCTCGTTGGGCGTGTACTGCACGACCTCGCACCCAGCGGCCCACGCCTCGGACAGCGCGATGCCACTGGCCTGACCGACGCTCATTGCCGTTCGCACGTTGACCTGGAAGAACACGCGCTCAACGGCAACGACATCCGGCCGATACTCATCGAGAAGCGCCGTGACGTCGACTTTCAGTCTGGCGAGCCGTTCGGGGAGGTCCGCGTCGACCGGGGTGGCCATAACCCCGATAGCAACCGGCGTTGGCCGCGGCCGCCCAGCGTCGACAACGGCGTAGCCGCACCGCGTAAGTCCGGGGTCTATGCCGAGCACCCTCAGGTGGTCAGCACGGCCCACGGAACCCGCCTCGCGGTATCGAGTCGAACACAGGTTCGATTCTAGTCGGAGGCGCCGCTACGACGAGCGACCCTCAGTTGAGCGCCGCGAGGGCCGCGATCAACTCGTCGACGGGCCGGTAGGTGAGCCCGGCCATTGCTCGATGCTCATAACGGACGACACCGGCGCCATCGATGATAAAGACGCTGCGACGAGAGAAGCCGAGCGGCCCGAGTGCTCCCCACTCGGCCGCCACCACCTTGTCAACATCGGCGAGAAGCGGAAACCCAAGCCCGTGCTTCACGGAGAACGCCTCATGACTGTCGACATCCTGTGCGGAGATCCCGATCACCTGAGCATCGAGGGCCTCGAACTGGGAGAGACCTTCGCTATAGGAGTTGAGCTGGCGCGTACACACCGGAGTGTCGTCACCGGGGTAAAACACGACGACTACTGGCCGAGGCCGGAGGTTGCTGAGGCGAATCGTCGCGCCTCCAGTCGCAGGAAGTTCGAAGTCGGGAGCGGGATCACCGACCGAGAGCGTTCCGCGGCTCATGAGGTCGCCGCCTCCAGCAATTCATCCGACATCTCGAAGTTGGAGTAGACGTCCTGCACATCGTCATTGTCCTCCATCGCCTCGATGATGCGCACGACCGAGCGCGCGCCCTCGACCGAATCGACCGGCACCAGGTTGTCGCTCACCATCGGGGAGTCCGCTGCGATCACACCGAAACCGCGACCCTCAAGGGTGTCGCGAACCGAGGCGACCGCCGAGGGCTCGCAAGCGATCCTCCACGCTCCCCCCTCATCGGCCAAATCATCGGCGCCGCATTCGAGCACCACTTCGAGAAGGTCGTCCTCGGCGGCGGCGCCATCGACCAGCACGATTCCGCGGCGGTGGAACTGCCAGCTGACCGACCCAGGCTCAGCCATCGACCCACCCATCTTCGTGAACACGTTCCTGATCTCGGCGCCCGTGCGGTTCCGATTGTCGGTGAGCACCTCGATGAGCAGAGCCACCCCGCCGGGCGCGTAGCCCTCATAGGTGATCGCCTCGTAGTTGTCGGCCCCGGCCTCGCCGGTGCCACGCTTGATCGCGCGGTCGATCGCGTCGTTGGTCATCTGGGCGCCCTTGGCTTTGGCGACCGCGGTTCTGAGCGTCGGGTTCGAATCGACGTCTCCGCCTCCAGCTCGAGCCGCAACCTCGATCTGGCGGGCGAGCTTCGCGAAAAGCTTGCCGCGAGCCTTGTCGGCGGCCCCCTTCTTGTGCTTGATGGTCGCCCATTTCGAATGGCCCGACATGCTCAATCCTCCTGTGAAGCATCCGCGACGGCCGTGAGGCTACGGCCGATCTGATCGATGAGGAGCCGATGAACGGTCGGGTCTCCCGAAAGTTCGGGGTGGAAGGCGCAGCCGATCGCCGAGCGCTCGCGCACCAGCACCGGCTCCCCATGCCGCGTTCCGATGATCTCGACGTTGGGCCCTACCTCCATGACGCGCGGAGCCCTGATGAAGATCCCGGGAATCGACCCCCCACCCGAGAGTTCCACCGCCGATTCAAAGCTCTCGTTTTGGCGACCGTACGCATTCCGAGCCGTAGCGATATCGAGCACGTCGAACCCGCGCTGGTCAGCGCGCCCGTCGTGAATCCGCTTCGAGAGAAGGATCAGTCCCGCGCACGTGCCGAGTACCGGAAAACCCCCATGAAGGAGGTCGGCGATCGGCTCGCGCAACCCGGAGGAGTCGAGGAGCATCGACATCGTGGTCGACTCACCTCCGGGGAGGATCAGGCCCTGAATACCCTCGAGATCGACGGGACGACGCACGGCTCGACCGGCGACACCGAGCGTCGAAAGCGCTGAGAGATGATTCGAGAACGCCCCTTGGAGCGCGAGAACCCCGACCGTCGATTGCGGGAGGGCGGCGCCCATCGGCTCACCAACCGCGGTCGGCGTATCGCTCGGTGACGGCATCCATACCGATCCCAGTCATGGGCGCTCCGAGCGAACGACTCACCTTGGCGAGGATCGACGGATCGCTGAAGTGCGTGGTCGCCTCAACGATCGCGCGAGCTCTCGGCGCCGGGTCGTCGCTCTTGAAGATGCCCGACCCGACGAACACCGCCTCGGCGCCGAGTTGCATCGCCAAAGCGGCGTCAGCCGGTGTCGCGATACCGCCCGCGCAGAACAGCGGCACCGGGAGCCGACCCGTTTCGGCAATCTCGCGTACAAGCGGAAGTGGAGCCTGGAGTTGCTTGGCCCAGTCGTAGATCTCGGCTGGGTCTGCCTGGCCAATCCGACGGATGTCACCGAGAATCGATCGAAGGTGCCGGACCGCTTCAACGATGTTGCCCGTGCCCGCCTCACCTTTCGAGCGGATCATCGCGGCACCCTCTGAGATGCGTCGGAGCGCCTCACCCAGATTGGTGGCCCCGCAAACGAACGGCGTGGTGAAGGCGAGCTTGTCGATGTGATGCGCCTCGTCCGCCGGTGTGAGCACCTCGGATTCGTCGATGAAGTCCACACCGAGGGATTGCAGGATCTGAGCCTCAACGAAGTGACCGATGCGGGCCTTGGCCATCACGGGGATGGTCACCGCTTCCTGAATGCCTTCGATCATCTCGGGGTCGCTCATCCGAGCGACCCCGCCGTCGCGACGAATGTCGGCTGGAACCCGCTCGAGCGCCATCACGGCGCAGGCTCCCGCGTCCTCCGCCACCCGCGCCTGGTCGGGAGTGACCACGTCCATGATCACGCCCCCACGCAACATCTCAGCGAGGCCGCGCTTGATCGGAGTGGAGCCGGTGGTGACGTCGGAATTCATGGCCGCAATCTAGCGACCGGCGCGGCCGACCGTCCTGACGAGCCGCCGGTTGGGTGGCCGAGCGGGATCAGGGGTTGAGAACGACGTTCTCAGGATCGTTGCGGGGCAGCTCCACCCACGTCCTGCCCGGTGTGAGCGGGATGCGGGTGGTGCGGGAGTCGTCGGTGTAGAACTCCCACGCCGAGTACTTGTCTGGACGGGTCCAGATGCCCTCGCGAGCGATGCCCTCGGAGAGAACGATGACTCGGCCAGTGCCCGTCGTCTGCGCCTCGGGGCTCCGCGCGTCGACGACACCGCTGATGTAATCGACGAACATGATGACGACGTTCTCGGTGGAGACCTGACCCGTCAGCTCGGTCATGTGCGGGTCGCCCTCCTGCCAACGGAAGTAGCTCCCCCGGTTCGGATCCCAACCCCACAGGGCATCCACACTGTCCATGGTCACTTCGACCGAGGTCCCCGGATCACCGGTGATGGTTTCGCCCGGGAGCAGGTACGGGAACACTGGGACAGGAGTCGTGAAGTCGTCCGGAGTGTGCGACCAGAGCGCCTCCGTACTGGAGAAGAGGTTGTGAGGCGCGCCTCCGCGGCCGTCGCGACGGTAGTAGCCGCTGGTGTAGCGCCCGTCGAGATCGACGAAGGTCGAGGCCCGCACCAAACGAGTCACGCCGTCGTTGCCGCCCGACCAGGCGTAGAGCGGCCCATTCAAGTTCGACAGCAGGTCGATGTCTTGGGCTCGACCCGAGCGGATCGGCCCGACCGGCTCACTTCCTTGGGAATGGAACACCGCAGCGAAACGAGTGATCCGGTCGTTCACGATCTCCTCGTAGACGATGTCGGCCTCGTTCAGCCCGGTCTGGGGTAGCGCTTTGGAGTTGTTGGGGATCTTGATCGCCAGGGCGGGACGGTCGGGATAGGCGTCTGCCGAATCGACGATCGTGCCGAGCAGCGGGATGCGGAACTCGGGCTCGCCCACAACGGTCGTGGTTGTGATGTCAGGAAGCGTCTCCATGGGGAGCGCGTCGGTAGTGGTCGTCTCCGCCAGCGTGGTCTCCACCGCGGTGGTTTCAACCGGCGTGTCCGCGGCCGGCTCGGCGGCCGGCTCGATCACCTCCGCCTCGTCACCGCCGGAGCAGGCGGCCGCGATGAGCGAGGCGGTGATCAGCGAAGCGAGCAGGACCGGGCCACGCGAGCGTGCGCGAGAGCCAAAAATACTGGTGTTCATAGTTCCCTCATTAGTGCAATGCGCTGGTCCAGGGGTGGATGGGTACCACTCGCGGAGGATCCCGCCGCGACAGCCGGTTCCACGAGCCAGAGTTGCGCTGTGGACAGCGAGCCGGGCAGCGGCCCGGCTGGCGCCTCGGCAATCCGCTCGAGCGCGGCGATGAGCCCCGGTGGGTATCGGGTGAGGCCGACACCGTCGACATCCGCATGGATGATCGCAGCAGGCGGACAGACGACAAGCCTGAGACGCGAGGCGAGCGGACGAACGGGCCGGAGCGCGGTGGCCACGATGGACGCTGCAGCTCCCGAACGCTCCGTCGCGTACACAGGGCCGGAGGCGAGAAGCACAGCGGCCGTGGCGACACGCACCTCGCGACGCTTCAGCCGAGCGAGCAGATGGGCCACCACGCCCTCCAACTCGATCCTGCTGAGTGAGCGCAGAAGGCCTGTCGTGACGATGAGCGAGGCGCGTTCGTCGCCCTGGCGGGCGATGAGGGCGTTCGGCGTTTCCGAGTCGATCGCGAGGAGGGCCGGGATCGTCACCCCGCTCGTAAGGCACAGGCCCTCAACGAGCCCGCTCAATCGCGGAGACTCGTCCTCACGGAGCTCGCGGGCGCCGGTGACCGCCAGCACAGCGGACTGCGCCCGAGATGACAGGAGCGAGGTGCTCGCGAGGCCGAGTCCGACTGCGACGAGCAGCGAAAGCACAAGAGCAACGCCGATCACCACCCCGACTACGGCGATCGGGATGGCGATGGTGATCGTCGCGCAGGCCGTGAGGAGCCGGCGACGACGACGCGACGGCGCGACGGGATCGATGGTCATCGGTCAACCGATCGTGGGGCGAGGGGGGCCGACGACATGCGGGGCGAGTCTACGGCGGCCTCGGTGAGAGGGACCGATCAGTTCGGGAGCGATCGATTGAGGAGCCGGTGATATCGCTCGATGTAGGCGTCCGCTAGCGCCGACATAGCGAATGCGGACGCCCGCTCGAGTCCGGCGACCCGCAGCCGGTTTCGCAGCTCGCCATCGATCAACGCCGCGCGGAGCGCCTCGTCCAGTCTCTCGACACTCCCGGGCGGAACGAGGAGCGCGTCTCGGCCGTCGGTGGCGACGTTGCGGTATCCGTCGATGTCGCTCGCGACCACCGTCGCCCCACTCGCCATACCCTCCAAGAGCACGACACCGAAGGACTCCCCTCGCAGAGCGGGAGCGCACAGCACCTCAGCACCCCAGAGGAGCCGCCATTTCGTCTCCTCGCTCACCCGTCCATGCCAGCGGAAACGATCCGGATCGGAGTACTCACCCCGAAGCCGTGCGGTATCCGGTCCGTCACCGACGATGTCGAGGACCGGACGTCCGTACGTGGCGGAGCCGCGTTCGAGGCGATCGAAGGCGCGGAGCAGCACCTCGAGTCCCTTCCGCTCCTCATGGCGTCCAAGGAAGAGCAGATGGGAACGACCGTCATCCTCCAGGTCGGACGGCCGCGGGGGCACCGATACGCCATTGAAGAGCACCTCGTACTCGCCTCCGAGATACCCCCGCACCAGCGCCCGTGCGTCTGGTGAGACAGCGACGCCGAGGTCCACCCGACGCACGAGTCGCCGTAGGACCGGGGCGAGGTAGCGGTAGCTCGATGACCGGCCTGCCGCGTGGAACGTGCCGACGATCGGCCGGGAGTGGAGGGTCAACGCGGTGAGGGTGGGACCGGGGGCGAGCGGCTCGTGGAGGTGCCACACATCAAATCCCTCGTCACGCACAGCTCTGATCGTGCGCAGAGCCGCTGATGGGTCCGGGGCGAGCGGCGCGATCGATCCATTCGCGGCGGTCGGCAGGCTGTTTCCGAGGGGCGTCACATAGGTGGTTGGCGGCGGCCCATCGCAGGGACCGAGCACGCGAACCTCGTGTCCCCGTCCTCGCATCTCCTCGGCCAGGCCAAGCACCTGCGCCTGTACACCGCCCGGCACGGTGAGGCTGTAGGGGCAGAACATCCCCACCCTCAGCACGCCACCCACCCCGGATCACTCGGCCAGTTCGGCTGGAAGAGGTGCCCCTG
>Ga0222719_10001528_pt1 | contig 22220 bp, 36 predicted proteins | sample C33_34DmetaG_FD_165039 | JGI IMG/M metagenome (GOLD analysis project Ga0222719, IMG submission 165039) | Estuarine water microbial communities from San Francisco Bay, California, United States - C33_34D | ecosystem: Environmental > Aquatic > Marine > Unclassified | place: USA: California...
TGAAAAAACTATTTTTTTCTAAGGACAAAGTTTCTTAAGATTATAACAACTTTCTTAAAAATTTTTACTAATAAATTTAGAATTTTTCGGAACTCAGGTACAGAAAATTCCAATTTAAAGCTTCACCCCCAAACCCATGTATGGTAGACGTAGAGTCCTTGGCCAAAAAGATCTACTCCCAACTTGGACCTGGATACAGTGAGAGGGTGTACCACAATGCCATGGAGGTCCTCTTACGCAAATATGGAGTTCAATACGAATCGGAAAGGATAGTTCCGATTCCCTTTGAGGGTCACGTCATTGGTAATGTGAGGGCCGACATCATCATAAACAATACAGTTGTCCTTGAGTTCAAAACAATCAGGACTCTCAATGAGCAGGCAGAGTGTCAAATAAAGAATTATCTGAATCTGACTGGGTTGAAGATTGGGTATCTGATAAACTATCCTCCGTTCCCTGATCGTGAGGTTGAGGTTCATTGTATTGTTGAAGAAGAACAATTAGTGGAAACATCTTCGCCATGATCTTATAGAAGGCCTGTCCCTCTTCGTAGTACTTTTTAGGGTCATTAAGACCATCTGTCAAAAGTTCTTGTGCTCTTCGTATGTGATACTGAGCCTCTTCTATACAGAAGTTCTGGTATTTATCCATTAGTGTATGTACTACCAGCTTCTTTAAGCATGAGAACACATGGGACATTCATGTAACCGTGGAAAGCACAGGGTACACACAAAGTGATCACATTTCCTAAACTTGAAACATTTCCCCTTGTTGAGACACACAGGACATTCCATGTACTCAATTGTTTCTAGAACTTCATTCTCAAATCTCCAGAAACAATTTGAACATACCTTCAGACGAGAGTCCCTCAATTTATAACATATGTCAAAATTAGGACACTTCGTCTTCATGCTATATAGTTGGTATAAATTCCCACTGCAAATCGCGACAGATCTTCTTCCAGATCTGATCTTGTGCATAAAGTTTGCTCTTGGACTTGAGAAGAGGGAAGTACTGCAGGTACTCATCCTCCCCTAAGAGTTCACAAAACTTGTAGAGAACATAGGAGTAACTCAAGAAATTCTTCCTCTCTGTGGGACAGTTATCATCAAATGGTCTCTGTATATCCTTGAACATGATCCTTAACCTCTCCTCCAGCTCCTGTGGCATATTGGGCGCCCTGATACCATTGAGTATATTGGTTATATAGGGAACGTGTTCGTAGTACTTATTGAGTCTCAACTTCTTGAGAAGTCCTCGAATCTTTGCGTGTGTAATCTCCTCGAGGTTCTTAATCTTCATCTTTTTGAGTTCCGACCTCAACTGATCCATGACTTCGTCGGGTATTGTTGTCATCTCCTGTGCTTGGAACTGACTGAGCCATTCATTAAAATGGTTTTCCCTCTTGTAGCTATAATTCACAACTTTCTCGGATGTCTCCTGTTCTTCCCTATAGGTCAATTCTTCACTAATGAGACACGCTAAGACGAGACCACATGAATCACACACGAGTTCACTTGTGTCTGGAATGTGAATGACATTACTTGTGGAGCAAGTCTCACATTGTTCTACCCGACGTTCCCTCGGTCTCGCTATATTTTGATTCTCTACATCTATGAGATAGTCCCTAAAGATATCCTTCCTTTGAAGTCCCACGGTCTCTTTGACGTTAAAAATATTGTCAGTATTCGTGACTTCCTCACCCTCTTCGGCATACTGATTCATATAGGGCATACACCTAATCATGTAGTCACTCATCTCAGCTTCGTACCTCTTTTTATTGGAGGGGTCGGTATCAATGAGATTGGTCCAATTTTCAATCTTATTTTTATACCTACTTAAAAAGTTTCCCTCCATTATAATTAAGAATGTTGGTTAAACTTTTAAGTAATGTTTTGTATTTTTACAAAAAGTTGACAACACCTCGGGACTACACGATAATCTCCGAAGAGTTGGAATACAGGGTCGATTACAGAATGAAGTACCACGTCGAGGACCCTTTCTGGTTAGAAGAGGAAAAGGATTGGGATGGCACCCTCGATGAATTCTATGTCAAAGCAACTGGTAAACCATTCAGACGCACAGTGGTCCCTCAAAATGTCAAGAACCTCACCCTCCGTGTCAAGTACTGGTACGGTGGTAAAATCTACAAAGCTATCTCCCAAGACATAAACTTTACACCTGGTGAAAATGAGGCGGAAGGTATGTGTTTCAGTATCCCATTGAGTGGTGCTTGGATTGTGGATCATGACGACAAACCACAAGTAAACATCACTGAAAAGGTGAAAAGGTACGCGGGGCCGAGGAATGATTTCCACGGAGAAAGTGTGCCACTCAAAGAGTTCTTGTACTATACAACAAAGACCCTTCGCACAAAGTACCCTAAAATTGTACTCAGTAACTCACTGGGTATGAAGAAAACTCTCCTTACCCTTGAGGATTCTACAACTGATCTTCGGATACCTTAGTGGCCAAATAGAACTTGAGATCGCCCAAGTTGGCGACGTTGTACTTGAGAATCAAAAATCTATTTCCCTCTTCCTGCATAATTTGCACAGACGCACACATACTCGTCGCCTTTGTAAAGATATTCAGGTACCTGAGAGAGTAGAGTCCAGACATCTCGGGGCTCTCATCAGGACATTCAATGGAGGTCTCTTGATTGGCAAAGTCTCCCTCACAACGGAGGCGAAGTTCCTTACCCGTCCTTGTAATCTCAATGTCATGGCCAATGTTGGACATGTCACGGCACAATCTCTGAAAGTCCGCGGATGGAAGAATGGTCACACTTGTCATTGTGACATCTGGTACTTCGATACGACTTTCATTGATGTCCAGGAGCTTCAGTTGAAACTTTGTACTGGTCTTCTTGGATTCACTTGTAATCTCAATATCCATATGCTCCTTTGAATTAATCTCAATTGTGAGAACATCATTATTTGTAATTGTCTTCAAAAGTTTGAAAGTATTTGAAATGTTAATGCCAGCAATAATTTCTTCCTGATCACAGTGGTACTCTTCAAAGTTGTCAGCGGACAAGAACATATCAATGAGAGACGTTCTCGCTGTGTCCAATGTGACAATGTACATACCTTGTGGTCGAAAGAAGATATTCACATCATTGAGAATATCCTTGAGCACTTCAAATGTTGATTTTATGGCCGAAGCCTGTATTGTAACAAGTCTCATATTACTAAATCGGTGCGTCGTATCTTTAAATCTGTTCCGAGTAGGCGACTCCCTTCGAGACGTCACGATTAATCTTCTCTTCAAGTTCCCTTGTCATGGCTGGCTGTAATGACTGACCGTAGCTATCCAGGGAGAACATATCGGTATCATTTTCGTCACTATCGAGGGTGGTCATGGAACATGCTCCACCAAAACCCCAGTTGCTAAGCTCTTTATTTGGGAGAAGTGAATCTAACCAATTCTTGATTTCATTCCCCACAAGAATCTTCCCATTCTTTGTCAACATTGTGGGGACCCGAGTAATCTTGTTGCGGTACGCAGGTGGAATGCCCTGTGTATTAATATTGTGATAGTGCACAAGCTGCTTCAATTGTTTGTGTTGGTTGATGTACTCAATGACTTCCATGGAGTGTTTGCACCTTGGACTATATATCAGCAGCGACATCTAATATGTATTGGGTATTTTTGAAAAAAAAATTAACGCATAGTAGTAAAGATGATGAACTGGTCTTTGACAATTGTCCTTATTGCCATTGTCCTGTTACTCACAGTGAGACGTGAACCATTCACCGAAGTCTTTGGTTTCTCAGGATACAAGAAGCCCACAGGCTCCATCCGCTTTGATGATGCCAAGCCAGACCTCAACGGGTACAGTCAGGCGGAAGCTGACATTGATAATGACATGATGCAAGAATTTGTTCTCCAAGCGAATCGGGAAATTTCCAAGCGTACTGGTCTCTGCACCTATATCATTGAGACTACTGCAGTCAAAAAGTTTGTCAAGGATGACAAGGCTCTTTACGAATGCATGTTTATGACTGTCAAAAACAATGGTTTTGCCTTTGGTTTCTCGGTCGTTGCGTCATATGAAGTTGTGAATGGCCAAGTGAAATTAGTGTCTCTTCGATCCCAACCTCTTGACGTCCAGACCGTTGCCGATGTGACCCCATTTGTGGAAAGTCGAGGTGGTCAGGACTTTGTCAAGTATGAGCTTGTCAAGGAGGCGGCTGTGCCAACACAAAGTGAGTTAGAAATGGCTAAAAATAAATTGAAGCAATTATAATGATCAGCATCAATGAAGTGACGAAAATTGATGAGAAGAGAAAACAGATCAAAAAGGAGATTTATACACGAATCTACGAACAGTTTTCTCGGAAAATTAGACAATGTGTGGAATTGGGTCACAAGCAGGTATTCCTTACAGTTCCATCATTTGTAGTGGGATACCCAACATTTGATAGAGGCGCAGCTGCGAGATACATCATGAGGCAACTGAAATTGGGTGGCTTTGACGTGCGACTTGTGAGTGACTATGATATGTATGTCTCGTGGATCATACCCAAAAAAGTGAAGGAGAAGGTCGCGGAACCCGATGAGACAGAGTTTCCAGATCTCATGAACCTCAAAAAGATGGCGGATAAGTACAGGAGAGGTGCGTAGGAAGGCCGCTATTAAAAACACACTCAATGATAAATGGACAATCTCAATATTATGGTAGAAGCGAAAAAGGAGTACATGAACCAACTCTACCTCCTCATGTGTCCACCTATGATTGAAGTTTTCCAGGATATGTATGATGAAGCCGCAAAGCTTTCCAAGGGGCGAAAGACCCTCATTATGTTCCAAAAGTTGTTGAAGGAAGTGCCAAACTGGTCCAACGCCATGTCTAAGCAGCACAGTGACAACATTGCGAACCGATGTGCTTGGTTCAATGACCTCCTTGCGGCAGTCTTTGTTGCTTCCACTAAGATTCTTTCCGCGGTTCGCCTCAAGGCGGACAACAAAAAGATTAGCCTTAAATTACCAAGCAATGAAGTTTTCATTCAAACCTGTTACAACAACGTGGCCAAAGATCTCTACAAAGATCCATATGTGTTCCATGAAGAGCAAAGTGAATATGCCCGCGACGAAGACCTAACCAGGCGCTTCTCCGTGTGTATTGAAGCCACTGTGAAGGAGCTTATCCCAGTCCAGGAGATTCTCCAGACTTACATGTCTCAATCCGCGGAGATGCGAGACATTGACCTTGATGGAGAAGTCCAAGACAGTGAAGATCCAGATGTCTTTGACGGTCCCATGGAACCAGAAGCTCCAGAACCACTTCCAGAAGAGGAGCCAATGATGGGTGCTGAGGAAGAGCCTATCCAGCCAACTGGTCTTGAAAATGAATTCAAGACCGTCCCAGGTGTCCAAGACCCAGCTCCAGAGCCAGTCACACATGCAATTCCAAGTGAGGAACCTTTGCCAGATCCCGTGGGAGAAGAGGATGAAGATGTCTTCTTCGGAGATGCCCCAGAACAGCGTGTAAAAAAAACTGCGTATAATTAAATGGAAGATCTCTCCGAATATCTCCGAGACCCAATGAGTGCTGCCGTCATTGCTGCGATCATCACCGCTGGTTACATTCATGTGAAGGCCCAACTCAATAATGAAGGCAAATTGGAACTTAATAAATACACCAAGCCAGCGGCCCTCAATGCGATCCTCGTCTATTTCATTGTTGCGAATGGCCTTGGTCAGAGAGAGGCTATCTCAAATGAACCTTTCTAAACTTAAAGATTTAACCCTACGAATAAGAAAATGGCGTCTGTCACTGCGTTTAATGACATGCTTTCCCAATTTCTTGTGGAATTGCACAAGACTTTTCCAGATGAAACCGGAATCAAGAAGATGACCGCGTCCTTTGAGATGCTCAAGAAGACGAACCCACGCCTCGTCGTTGATGGCTTCATGAAGGGTGTCACACCGTACGCTGACAAGATCTCAGCGAAGGATGAAAAGTTCATTCTCGAAGAGATTGAAAAGATTGAACTCCTCAAGGATCTCAATATCAAGAGCTACTGGGATCGTATGAGTCCAAACACAAAGGCTGCGACCTGGCAGTACCTCCAGACCCTCTACATGTTGGGAACGACCATTACCGCTATTCCAGCCGACACTCTCAACCTCATTGAGGGTATCGCAAAGGACTGCGCCGATAAGATGCAGACCGAGGGTGGTGAGATTGACCAAGATGCACTCATGAAGATGATGGGTAGTATGCTTGGGGGTATGGCTAAAAAATAAACCTCGTGCTATACTAAATGAAGGCTTGGTTTGACGATCCTCAGCAACTCGTTAGAGCTGACCGAGTTACTCAATTCTGGCCAAACCGTGATCAAACTCCAGAAGAAAGAATTAACGCGGCGACGCGATTTATAATTTATGCCACCTGCATCATTTACCTTACTCGCCGTGATCCAAGAATCTTTGTTCTTGGTGCCACTATTATTAGTGTTCTTTATGTTATGCACAAATCTAAAATGGTCAAAGAGGGGTACGGCCTAAGCATCACGGGCGACGGTCGTGGGTGCCAAATGCCTACCCAAGACAATCCAATGGGTAATGTGCTCATGACTGACTACACAGACGCACCAAACCGTCTCGAAGCGTGTTATTACCCAACAGTGAAGCCATTTGTGAAGAGTTACTTGGATGACCGCATTCCATATGATGCGGGGCGTTCCCGTTCAGCCCATCCAAAATATCAACGAAACGCCGCGGCTCGTCAATTTGTGACTGCCCCAGTTTCAAAGATCCCAGGCGACCAAACCTCATTTGCCGAATGGTGCTATGGCCCCAAAAACGGTGATCTTTGCCGAAATAACCCACGAATGTGTGATCCAAATGTACGCGGTGTTCAGCTCGAGGCGTTTGCGGGCCTTGATCCAGCGGGAGATAGCCGAGTTTCTCATCGGGGACATGGATTTGCTCCAGCTTAGATTATAAATATTCTCATGTAATAATAAATGGCATACCAACTTCAGCCTGGTCTTGCGATCGTTCAGAATTCGGGTGCTCTCCCACCAGTGAAAGCGACTGAAGAAGTCTTTGTGTACCCTCAGCCCAGTTCCATTAACTGTGGCGGGTGCCGCCCAAATACTATGTTGTATGGCACAGCTCCATACATGGCGGGCAAAGGTTCTCCAGCGCAGTACATTGATGTGAGTGACCAACTTCGCCCACAATCAACGACACGTTTCGGTAGAGTGATCGTTCCAACCTATGAACGTAACCTCTTCCCACTCACAAATATGGAATGTAAGGTGCCACTTCGCACCATGAGATACGAACCTGCGAGTACTCGCGCGGAACTCCAGAACGGACTTTTCCATCAAAGATACGCTAATAAAAATGTTACTAAAAAATAAGAATGGCCGATCCCATTTCACTTGCAGCTATTGCTGGTCTGATTTTCGCTGGACGAACGTTAAGTAACAAGCCACAACCAGAGCCAGAGCCAGTTGTTGAAGAGCCACCAGTTGTGTATACTGATGATGAAGTTCCAGAATTTGTCGAAAGAGGATTTGAACCACGTGTTGAAATTCCCCAAAAGATGGAGATGGCGAGTTTTGCTGACATTGGTCGTCAGCAGAGAAGTGGTGGTCAAGAGATCCTTAATATGAGAAATCGCATGTATGATACTGGTCGTATGAACAACCTTTCGCCAATTGAAAAGCAAATGGTTGGTCCAGGCCTTGGCGTTGGTGCTGATACTCCAGCTCAAGGTGGTTTCCAGCAGTTGTTCCGTGTGAATCCAATTAATGTTGGTGAGTACAGACTCACAACACTTCCAGGACGTTCTGGTCCAGCTGCCGATATCACAGGTGGCCGTGCGGCGGTTGTTGGTCAATTGACTCACAATAAGCCAGAAACTACTGCGCATCTTCCATCTCGTCTTCCAACGATGGCAGGACGAGCCCAAGGTATGTCAGGTGCCGTGCCACGTGCGAGTCATCAAAAGACAATGCGAACCACGAACCGATCCGAGACTGGTCTTCGCGCGGATGGACTTGGTTACAATGGTGCTAAGCGTTTTGTTCCAGCCCAAACCATGCCACAGGATCCAACTCGCTTCAAGAGTGACCGCAATGACATGCAGTTTTCCTACGCGAGCCACGCGGCTCCAGGCATCACCAACTTCAGTGGCGCCTATGCGACGAGTGCGGCTGCTCAAATTACTACAAAGAATAACGAAGAATTGATGAAGTATGGTTTCCGCCCAGAGGACAGGCGTGGTAAGGCGAATCGTATGGGTAACCCAGGCCGCATGAATGTGCGAGAGTCTGCCCTCAAGCAAGGTGGTCGCCTCACTGCGGTTCGTACTGATACCACCCGCATTGACGGTCGTTTTGGTACTGCGGATGGTGGATGGACCCAGAACTACCAACAAAAGCCATTCCATCAATTTAATGCGTACAAGGGCAACGAGAATCCCAATTCACGAAGCTTGGACATCGCGAAGAGACAGCTCCAGAACAACCCATTGGCGCACCACATTTATTAGGTGTACAGTAGCAACTTATAGACAAAAACAATCATTAAAATATTGTGCCTATATTTTAATGAAGGTTCATACCCTTGACATAGACTCGAGTGAGAGAGATACAAATGTATATTCCTACGCCAATAACTATACTGTGACTCTCAAAGAACCTATCTATGACGTTACACAAGTTAAATTGATATCAGCGCGCATACCAACACCGCAATTGACGACGTGTGCTACAAACAAGACGTTTAATATTTACGATTCTGGTGCACCCGATGATACAATTGAAGTTACCCTTGACGAGACAAACTATACAAATGGTACCGCTTTGGCTTCTGATTTGGATACTAAGATGCAACCTCCACTCACGTGCATAGACTCTGTCGTGTTTGATTCCGACACACAAGCTCTTACATTTTCAAATACAGAAGCTAGTAACACATTCACATTTAAGTTTTTTGATGGTACAAATGGGTATCTCAGTAACACATACGCGACAACACCTCACCAGGTTATGGGGTTTTCTTCAAAAAATCCCACGGTTAGTGACACTGTGATTTCTGGGGCTATCAATTTGGAAGGCCCTAATTCCCTCATTCTTCGTATGACATCGGGTTCCGATGAATTCACAAAAACTGTATATTCAACAACACCATTTTACACAGGTCATATCCTAATGAATGGTACCGATTATTTGAATTACCATCACGCAGATGATCCACTTACACACGAATTCTATAAAGGACCACAAAAGTACATCAAATACATCAAGTTAGAGTTCTTCTATATGAGTCACGGACGTCTTATTCCATATGATTTTAGGAATCAGGATCATATATTAAAGTTTGAAATTACAGGTTCTACGGACAAATTAGAGGGTCTACCAAAAGTTCCAGAAGAGGCTGTCAAAGACGAACCAGAAATAAACATCCCAACTCAGTTGGACGATGTTTATAAGTGGAAAATGGAATACGTTTCCATTGGACTCATTATCTTTGTTGGTATCATTCTCCTGAGCCTGATGCACAAACGCCCAAAACTTAGCGAGTAATCGCGAAGACTGGTTGCGCTGGCTTGGACACACGAGTGGAGATGCTAGAAATGACCATGTAGACCGCAATGGACAACAAGGTGGTGAGGATCGCAGTGAGAGTGTACTGGGTACCGCCGTTCTTTGGCACCTTGATGACCTGTTGGATGACCCAACGGACCAAGTCCATCCAGCTCATCGCCGCAGCGAAGCTGAAGCCCGCAACAATGGCGTTGAGGGATTGGGTTTCCAATTCTTGAGTAACAAGGTTAACAGTCTTGAGCGCTTGAGCAGTCATGTCAGCCATGGTGAGAGTTTTATACTATACACGGGGAAAATTTTTACTCTGGGAGTAACTCCTCCTTCTGAACAATCTTTTTATATTTGGGTTTCCTGACAACTGATGATTTTGCAAAAATTTGTTCTTCTCCCTCGTCGTCCTCGGAATCTCCATCGGTACTACTTTCGTCATCTCCTGTAGCTTTGAATGACTTATATTCAGAAATTGTCCAACCCTCAGGCTCCGATGTACTCATTACTATTAATGGCATTTTTTAACATCTCTTCTATCGGACTCTGAGGCACCCACTGCTCCCAGCGATCATAGGCTTCATTCATTTGTTTGAACGTAGGATCTTCTCCTGTGTAGCGTTCGAAGGGTGGACACTCTTCGGAATCAACTTCTTCAAGGTCTTCTTCCTCATCAGAGGACTCTTCGTCGTAAATCTCTGGGAAGAGTGAGCCAATATTTTGACCAACTGTGTACATCACACAATACTTGATTGCATATTCCATGTCTTCTGGGAGTACAGTATCACGCCCACATGCCTTGGAATATTCAGCCGCCATGACCATGCTTCTCTCTAGGACTGGAAGGAGTATTCCCATGAGAGCTTGTTGCTGGGACTCTTCGTAAGCCCCCGACGATTCACCAAATCCAGTTTTCATCATCTTTCCTAATATTTCAAATCAAAAAGAGTTCGAGCAGTTCCCTCAGTTACACGAAGAATGTTGTGACTCACGGCGTACACCCTGACCTGTCTTGCATAATCTGTACACGGAGTCAGACTTAGGTTGAGTATTTGCTCCTTCACGAGACTAAAATTGATTTGACCAGTAGGATACCATTTTTCGGGTTCAAGTGCAAAACTATACGAATAAAATCGCCTAATGAGTTGTGTCTTGGAGTGATGAATAGCTGCCTGAACAGCTTTGAGGAATATGACATTACCCGTTTCTTGGGTGATTATTGGTTGGCCATCAAGATCCAATGTAAGATAGTCCAGGTTTTCATAAAGAATGTACTTTCCACCTGTATCTGCAAGGGTATTATCATAGTCAAATGGGGTAATGAACTGACCCTCACCCGTGCCTGTGTCACCCTGTCTCTGAATGACAAAGTAGAGCTCCTTCACTGGATTGTAAAAATCCAACTTAAAATTACCTTCCTGAATAGCCTGTGCAACTTCAAAAGTATTTTGTTGAACTTGGGTAATGACATAGTCCCTCATTTTCTCATTTTCAATCTTGAGTCTCTCGCATGGATCAATAAAAGCAACTTCTGCACAAAGTTTGAACTCTTTGAGATTAATAGTTCCAGGTGTCACGGGTTGAAGTTCCCCTGTTGTACCTTTTATGATGAGATGGTCGTGATTGCGTATTTTGATTTCAACTTCAACTTCCTGCTTCTTGATGGCACAGAGTGGCACAGCTAACTCTGGGTTATTGTAAAAGTAAAATGGAAGGTCCACAAAGAACTCATCCTCTGTGTCTGCAGTTCCAATGTTACCTAAAATGTCTTTGTCGGAAACTCTCGTATCAATTGTTCGCTCTGGATACTTTCCTATGAGTTGTCTGAGAGCTCTTTGCTTTGTTTGTGTGACAAAGTGTTCTGAGTAAATCTGAAGATAATCACTTGGCAACCGCTGAATCACTTTTCCACCCACGATGAGATCAGCATACTCAATGAGTGCATGTCCAATGGATTCTATAAATCTTGGATCCGTGTAAAGTACCGTAGAAATTGTGGGCAATTTGATCTTCACACTGAGAGTCAACAACATATCACCAGTATTTTGAGCCACTTTGAATCTCGCTTTCCCACCAAAGTCGGCTACATTTTCTGAATCTATGTCTACATATTCTCTTGCAAAGTTTGAATGTTTTTTGAAACTTTGCAAAAAGTATGTATAGTCTGGGTCTATGGTAAAATACCTGTCTTGAGCACCAGATGCCAAGAGCTGAACAACACCAGCCATTACTATTATAGCATTCTAAAATTTTAAACCAGCTAATCCACTTTCAACACGAAGTATATTGTAATTGACGGCGTAAACTCTCGTGTTATTGTTATCAACTGCATTAATTGGATCTATCTGAATTGTAAGAAGTTTGTGAAATATACGACTCATATTAACCTGACCAGTTGGGTAATAAAGTTCTGGTTTTAGGGCAAAGCTATACATACCAAATTCAGATTGTTTATAGTCTGTTGCCGCTACATATTCGGGTGGACTAATGTGATGCTTGAGGGCCTGTTCATATACAAGAAACTTTCTACCTCTATCAAAAACTACTTCGTTATTAAATTGAAGTTTTACATTTACAAGTGTATTGTACCTATTTGGATGATTTGCTGTTACGGCCGCTTCTGATTGCGAAACAAAGAAAAGCTCGCGCACGGGGTGTGAAAAATTGAGCATCACCGACTTTGTATTTTCACCAGCCTTCATCAGAAACTTTGACATCTGCACTTGGGTTATGACATAATCAAGTGGTCTAGACATCATGTAATTCCTCTCATTGTCAGTCAGGAAAACAAACTCTGTATCAAGTGAAAACTTTTTGAGATTTGCTGTGGCAGATCCACCCACAAGTTCTGCGAGAGGTCTCAATTTTATCCGAACTTCAACAATTTGCTTTGTGAGAGCACACGTTGGAATAGCTAGACTTGGGTTGCGATAAAAGTAAAATGGGAGATCCATAAAGTATGTGTAGTCTCCAGTATACGCAAGTGTTTCACCGTGGCCATTTAAGAAATACACCGTCTGATCTATGTCGTCATCTGTATTGTGAAGTTGCTGATGAATATAAATGTATTCACCTGTGATTTTTTCAATGGTTTGGCCACCAATGAGAAGCTCGGCACTTTCCACAAGGTGTGATATCACAGAAGGACACCATTCATATCCAGACGAAGGATCGTCAAGAGTCACTTTTAGGGTTAAATTCTTTATCAGATCACCTCTATCATTTGGGACACGACACGTAATAGTTTTTCCAAAAGTGATGTCTCCATCAAATTGACTCTCAATGTAATTTATAGCAAACTTTGTATGTCTTCTAAAATTCATCAGGAAATACGAAAGCTGTGGATCGCCTGTGAGCCATTGATCTTGGACTCCAGTGGCGGCAAGTCTCAAACGACCTGACATTCCTATAGTATGTGAGTAAAATTTTGCTAAATAAAACGGGACACTACTGTAGAATGAATCTACAATTGAGGAAATTCAAACCCGAGACGATGTCGGACGATCGGGTCTGTGTGTTTATAGGAAAGCGTAACACAGGGAAGTCAACCTTAGTCAAGGATATTATGTATCATAAGAAACATATACCAGCAGGAATAGTCTTATCAGGTACGGAAGAAGGGAATCATTTCTATGGTGAGTTTATCCCAGACCTTTTTGTGTATGGTGAGTACGACAGGGACGCCATAGAAAGGGTTATATCAAGACAGAGAAAGATCGTAGGTACAAAGGGAAAGAGTCCATACAATGGCGCTTTCATGCTTCTTGACGATTGTATGTACGACTCAAAGTTCCTCAAGGATACATGTATTCGTCAATGCTTCATGAATGGAAGGCACTACAATATCTTCTTTATGTTGACGATGCAGTATGTGATGGACCTCCCACCAGCCCTGCGTGCCAATGTGGATTACGTGTTTATTCTTAGGGAAAACATCATACAAAATAGAGAAAAACTCTATAAATCATTTTTTGGGATATTCCCCTCATTTGACATGTTTTCGAAAGTGATGGATGCGTGTACGGAAAACTATGAATGCTTAGTCCTCGACAATACAGTCAAATCTAACAAGATTACAGACTGTGTCTTTTGGTACAAGGCGACAGTCAGGAAGGGGTTTAGGGTTGGAAGCCCCAACCTCTGGAAACTTCACAAAAAGATGTATAATCCCAAATACCTGGACCAAAAGGAGGAGGATGCTAAAAAGGCAACCAAGAAGACAAATCTCAAAATTACGAAGACGAGATAACAAAGATGAACTCTGTGACCTTCTTGGGGCGATTCTTTAGGTTACGACCTCCCTTGTAGCAACTGTAGTCAATTTCAATTTTTTCGTATGTGTAGGGCCCCAAGATCTCTTCCCATTCTTCAGGTTTGATGAAACCTTCATTATTGTATGACACCAAGGTATGTTTTGCTTTTTCAGTAGCTAACTTCAATGTACGTTCCATAGCTTCTCTAATTTTACCCTTACTATTGTAATGACTCTTGTTCCAGTCCCCAGGGATACCTGATACTTTTGAAACTGTATGAGGTCTCTCATTGGTACATATGAGGTTAAGCATAAAATAGTTGGATCCATATGGATGTTGATTATATGGTGGATCCAAGTAGATGAGATCCACATGGGGTAACTCTTTCAGGAAATCACACGCATCTTGGCGTCTAACCTCAACCTCTCTCGCAGGTCCTAACCATACTGGACACTCAACTTCAATTCTTTTTGTGATTCGGTCGATGGCGTGCCCTTCTTTACCACCCCACCCTCCTTTGTGAAACCCCTTGAATACACCAGATGTGTTTGTATGAATGCTCGCCTTCACAAGGAGTGGACCGAGACAGTAAGGTCTAAGATGCTCAGGGACACATTTCTCAATGTAGTCTAACATTCCATCGATCCTTCTTCCATTTTCGGGTGTATAAAATTGTCTCTCTTGGGACGCATACATTTCAGTGAATAGTCCCACTTTATCTGGACACGCATTCATCTCTTCAATGTACCGAGTAATATCGTCGGTATCAGCCCAGGACGGGGTCACAAGAAAACACTTTGAAAGAATTTCACAATACAATTCAAGATCGTTTACATACAATTTTTTTGAATGACTCAGAAGCATTCTAGCGACAACACCCGACCCAGAAAAAGCATCCACACAAGTTTCTGGTTGAAGCCTCTTCACAACTTTTTCAATTTCTCCGATGAGTTTTCTCTTGTTACCAATGTACGTTATCATTGGTTGGTGAATGAAACCATCCATTCTTACTCTTAAAATGTGTGAAATCTCTAACTCAAAAACATAAGACTATACTAAAATGGAGACCCTGAATCTGGCGGATAATGGCGACGGAATGGTACCACTTAATGATAATCCAACAACAAGTTTTGTGAATAATTCTGAACCTGAAAAAAATGTGAGTGAAAATAAACAGACTATGGACTCTACTCCAATTAATGATATTATGATGGAACCACCAATGATGATGGATGAGCCCAAGATGCAAGGCATGATGCCACAAATGACTGCCCCACAACCCCAGGGTGCGTATGCGATGCCACAACAAGAACAAAAGGCTCCAGAAAGCAAGAACCCATTCAACCTTACTGATGATCAAATGATCGCCCTTGTTGCGGGTGCTGCGGCTGCCCTTGCGGTGTCTAAGCCAGTTCAAGACAAGCTTGTCACTTCAATCCCCAAGTTCCTTAACGAACAAGGGAGCCGAAGTATGGTCGGCTTGGCTTCAACGGGTTTGGTTGCTGCCGTGGTCTTCTACTTTGTGAAGGATCAAATTGTCAAGCCCTGATTTGACTCCCAACCCATATTTGAATAGATTGAGTTATCAATACCTGAATAATAGGTAATCAAAGCTCCAACAGTAAATGCTGTCATGAGCAAGGCACTCAACTTAAGTGTCTTGCCTTTGTCACTTCCATATTCCTTGACCGCGTCCTTTGTGTCTTTCATGATAAGATTGAAGACATACATAATAATGAGAGCAAATAGACTTGACGCCAAAAAGAACAAGCGATCCACAGCCAATCTTGGAATGCTTCCCACAATGAGACGCAATACATTTGGAACAACCACCGTGAGCCACAAAAGGTTGACTGTGTAGTTGTTAGTCGCGTGTGGCACCAATGTGACACCATAGATGGCGAGCCAGTAGGCTATGACCATAATCAAAACATTCAATGGTGTTTTCATTTAATATGTGGGAAGAAGATTATTTATCCTGAATGTGCTGACCACAAAACTTAGTTCTCTCGGGGATCTTCTCATAAATACCCAAATCTACACACATGTCACGAAGTTCAAGGTAATTGTTCCAAAATTGATCTGAGTGGGAATACTCTTCAACTGTACAGTGAGCCAACTCGTGGATGAGGACGTGGAAGATTTCATTTGGAGACCCATCGAGACACACAGCAATCTCTTGTCCCTTGTTTGTATTGTAGCCGACGGATTCACTCATGGAGTGGAATCCCGTGAGTGGCACACAGCGCACGAGCATTTGAAATTTAGGGTGACCAGTAGAAGCAATGTGTTCGCGAAGGACACGATACTTCTCCTTGACCTCGATGAGTTCCTGGGGCTCTTTGGTCTGGGAAAGTATCCATAGGTTGATGAACAAAAGTACAATGAATGCGATCATCTCTTATATACAAAGATAAATTTGCTATACAGTTCTGAGATTGGGTTGCCTGTGAGCCCCTCCCAGAGTTCTAATCTAAATCCCATCTCTTCTAAATGTGTCACGAGGAGGTCGCGGTAGGCTATTGGTTCTGACTTGGGTCCATCGGCGTAGAATGGGGTATCCACCAAGTGTACAAATAACTTTTCACCGTAACCACCGTTGCCATGTCCCTTCATGAGGAAGAAATTACCCATCTGGTCCTTAAAGGGTGTTCTAAATATGATCTTCTCTGAGTCTGGTATGATACCTATGAGCCTCCCACCAGGTTTCATTCTCTTTTTGATTTCCCTCAAAGAACTAAAAAACTTTCCGTGACTTTCAAAAATATAGTGAAGTGAAAAGTTATAGCACACAATGTCAAACTTTCTATTTGGGCAATCGTGTATGTCACCTTCATAGAAGTTTACCCGCATGTGCATATTTTTGGCTCGGGATCTGGCCTCTACGAGGGCTGATGGCTCTGGGTCGCACATACTCATATTTGCCCCACACCTGTGCCATTTTTGAAGATCTCCACCGAAGCCACATCCCACATCCAGGATTTGATGTCCCTCAAGTGTCACACTCTGTATGAGTTCCCTCTTGGCATTGTTGTGATTACGACGGATCTCTTCCATACCTTTTTAATTATTCATTCTTTTAAGGTAACTTAAGTTGTATATCTTCAGGACCAACTGGTGAAGATGGCAACCAGTTGAACAAGTAATAGTAGACATGACCAGTACCTTTGAGAAACTTTAATTTTTCCAAGTCTTCCCCACTTTGACCAATATCAAGTGTATTGAATACATCATAGCCTTGATTTCTTGCGAGCACAAAAGCATCATTGTAGACATCACCCACAATGTAAAAGCTATAAACCTGTTTGACAGTGTCCCGTCCATCAACGCGGTCGTAGGGAATTTCATAGAATGAAATGAAATCATCTGTCTCATCGTTTACATACGAGTGAATTGGGAGCATCCAATGCTTGACCCATTCTTTGTCGATGTGGGGTGCCACCTTGAAACTCTCAAAGTACTTTTTCAGCACTTTAGTTACTTTTGGTACATCCCGATGAGTCATTCTTCTAAATTGAGAGTTCCCGCGAATTTCAAAGTATTTTTCCCTCAATCGATTTGTTTGGTAAAATCCAGTCTTCACAAGTCTCTTCACATTGAGAAAGCGGTGCCAATATGAACTTTTGGCGACAGATCCAGGTATCTTTGTGACCGCCGTGTAAATGGCTTGCCATACATTCTCGGTATTAGCAATTCTCTTGATTTCACCGATGAGCACTGGAGCAAATCCTCTGTCCCTATAGTCTGGATGAACACAAAGGAAATTGATTTGGACCATTGGGAGTACATCTTGACACACTCTTACTTTGGTTGGTACACTTGAGATGTATCCAATGAGTGTACCAGAGGCATCTTCGCGGATACCTCTATTCTCATGACTGGCGGCCCATTTGAGGGTTTCGAGGGAGTATGACAATCTAAACGTTTCATCACATACATAATGATCATGTAAGAGTTTGTGCGCTTCTTCGAGGGGTGGTTTACACCACGAAAATCCCTGAGGGAGACTGACTGGTTCATGTGTGATCACTTTCTCCTTCTCAATCTCCCTGCCACTTTCATAGGTGTACCCATCTTGTGGCACAGGTTGTTTATCCCAAAACGTCCTCATTTGTAATACAAGTAGCTTAAAGTTTTAAGTACTGTGTAACATATAAACATGTCTCTTGAGCAAGATTACACCACTGTTCCAGGTCAATTGTATGCGTGCCTCTCAGTTGTTGGTCCAGAAGCCCCACAAAAGAATGATAAGTTTGGTATTAAGATTCGAGGTGCTTTTGCGTCCCGAGACGAAGCCGCGTCACACGCGAAGCGTCTTCAAAAGGAGGACTCAACCTTCGACATCTATGTTGTGGACATGTACAAATGGCTCTTGATTCCACCAGATCCCCTAAAGATTGAAGATGTCCACTATCAAAATGAAAAGTTGGAGGAAATCATGAGTGGCTACAAAGAGAATCAAGCCGAAGCGGCTCGCATGTTCAACGAACGCAAGCGAGACATGATGGAAGCGAAGTCCTATACTAAGCCAGGTGACGAAAACTCCATGTTCTACACGCGTCCAGATGAACCACCAGTCAGTCACCCAGCCGAGGTTCTTGAAAAGCTTAAGAAGGAAAAGCCAGATGCCCCAATGGAAGACTTGGTAAAGGAAGCCGATGCTATTGTCGCCGCCGAAATCGAAGAACGACGCAAATGGCGTGAAGCGCAGGCGGTAGAGACATCAACTGATGCCAAGATCGAAGAGGCCAAAGAAGAAGGTGAACCAGAAGTCTCCTCAGCCTAATTTAAATATTCGTTAATTTTAGAACAAAATGTGGAAAATAATTTTGACCATTATTTTGACGAGTGCGTTCTTTATTTTGTTTTTTGAACCAGGTAAAAATACAAATATGGTTTCAAAGAACAAAAGTAAGCCATCAACAGCCACGGGTTTTATAGAAGATACTCGAGACGCGTTTATAGTACCTGTATATCCAACCCAGGTGATGGATCGTGACATTACAGGTAAAATTATTCCAGTGTATGGAGACATTGGTACATTCACTGGATACTCAAGCGTACCTGAGGATCACTGGTTGCATGGTTTTCCCCATGAAAAAGCCTAATAAGAAAACGGCGAATGCTACGATCCACGTTGTTTTGTCTATACCCGAGATGAAATCTGTCTTTTCCAATGGAAAATGTTGTGGCGGTGGTGGTGGGTACATCATTTCAGGAGGTTGAAAATAGTATTGTTGGTCGTCAATCGGTGTACTATCTTCATTCTTCTCTTCTTGAGTTTTAAATGGATCATTTGCGGGATTATAATCAATTGGATTTCCAATATCAGTTTCCATTTTTAATATAGCCCCTGTTTTTTTTAAGTGTCTTCTTCCTCACTTTCACTCGCTTCGTCGTCGTCCACAACAAAATCCTTTAGGCTATCATCGTCATCTTCGTCATCTTCACTATCGTCATCTGAGTAATATTCATCTTCTGTGTCAATGTCCGAACCAATATCCGAATCATGCTCTTCTGGAGAGTAATCATCTTCAAGTACGGTCTCTTCGGGTTGATACAATTCGGGTTTCTTTATCTGTCTCCCAGATCGTGTTCTTGTTTGGACCATTTAATTATTTAAAGCTGTTTACCTTTTAAGTATCTTTCTTATTGAGAGCTTCTTTGACAGTGCCACTAAGTTCATGTGTTCTGGCGGTACTCTTTTTACAAATTGGACACTTTTGAGTAATTTTTGTACCTTTGATGACATATGACATTGTACAGTCCTGGTGGTCACCCTTAATTGTCTCACAATAGGTTGAAGTTGTGAGAGCTGTGAAACTACCTTTCTGCTGTGTGATACTCACGACGCGGGTTCCTTCTGGACACTTCATACACCTACGCATGAAAGACTCGAGGGGTCCCTTCACATCACACTGTTTAATTTGGGGCTTCTCCTCAAACTTTTTGATTTCTGGACACTTTTTGAGTTCTTCCTTCTTGGGATACAACTTCCCAACCACCTTTGGAGGGAGGGTATGCTTACGTCCATAAAAGTCTTTACAGAATCCATCACGCCTTCCTCGAATTGTCTCGCAGCGACAGAAACACTTTTGAGCAATACAAGAACCACTGATGTAGAACCACACATGATTGGAGCTATGAGCCCTCTTGAGGTTCTCACAATATTTGGAATTTGTCGATACGAGATAGGTCTCCTTGTGCTTGAAGAGTTTTGTTACCACGGAGGTGGACTGTCCCTCCATATTCCTCTGTACAAAGTCTTCAATGAGACCCTTGAGTTCATCATTCTCAATTTCATCTCTCGTCTGGGCATCCGTGAAAGAGCCTTCCTTGATGACAGATGATGGGGGTTCTACAGTGATGTGTTGTGGCTCGTTCGTTCGAATGGAGGACATTTTAAGGATATCCAAGTTTGGACCCGAATCAATCTTTGTCAATGTACTGAGTGGACCGTGGTTATAAATAAATAGGGGCAGATAGGCAACCTGTACAACTTTACCCTTCCCATGACACTCTGGACACCCCTGACCACCACACACTACATGCTTTGCCATCTTGTGGGACCATGGCATACGGAATCCACTCCCCTTGGATTTTCTACGAACATCGCCATAGACTGCTGCATCCACAATTTCATTCCAATCTGTACCACCCTTGGCCTTTGAGAGTGCCACGAGAATGTGTTCTCTGAGAGCAATGGCCGACGATTGATCTACGACGAACCCTGGCCAATTGAGATGTACACCAGTCTTTGTATACTTCCCTACCGTCTTCGGTGGTGACACGGAAACGAGACAATTCTTTCCGCCATGGCGTTTCACTTTATCACAAATGATCTTGCAGATGTCTTGGATTTCATCGAGGGTGAGAGAACGTGTATCCTTGTAGTCAATATCCACGAAGAAGTTGTAGTGGGGACTCTTCTGTTCAACGACAAAGAGTTTTTCACCCAACTTGACAGCTTCTATATACTTCTCGTGAAACTCATTCAATTTATCAAATGGCACGGAAAGGACACCACCGTCCATGAGCACATGTGATAGATTGGTTGCATTATTAAATTTTTGTTGTGTACACCACTTTTTAAACATACCTTTGTATCGCGTCTAACCTCTAAACCACCCCATGACAGAAACGTCTGTGTATTCTTTAGGTGATTCTGTGAGTTCTTTCTTTATAACAAGGAGTTCATAGACCTTCTTATCTTCATTTTCCTTTATCCACTCTTCCACTTCCTGTGGACAGAGACCTCTATTCTTTTCAAGGAGTTCTCCAATCTGCATTAAAATGTAAGCTTTTGACTTCATTCTACTTTATAGAGAATGTTTTTCTATTGAGGGAACTCACACACGAATAAAACTCTGGATTTTTAAGAACATTATCTATGATGAGTTTCCACCGCTTTCGGGTATTGAACTCTTCAAGGGTATCAAAACTCATATAGTCATTCTCATCAAAAGTCTTTTTTATTGGTTGTTTATTGATTTTCTTTAGGTTAGTCTTTTGTTTCTCTTCGTAGAACTTTTTTACGAGTGCCTGTTGTTGAGCTCTGTTATAATTCACGAAAAAGACGAATACATTGTACTCCAAGTCGACTGTGGGGCTTTCCTTCACAGTGAACTTGAATTCTGTATACTCACCGTTCTTGAGGGCAACCGTACCCCTGGTCTCTTCCTCGAGTTCCCTGAGAGCACAACGGAGGGGGTTAAAGATTTCTCTCCGCCTGCACCCACCTGTGACAAATATCCAATCCTTGAAGCGCCGATCTCTCACCGTGAGAAACCGGGGCTTGTCATCAGCAAAGCTGACCGGTATCGCTATAGCTTTGTATTTTTTCATTGCGCATTCGCAAGTTATAATAAACGGATATGATTATTCTTCAGGTTTCTCCTCAGTTTTGGACTCTGGTTCAGGTTCAGGTTCGGCGACTGGTCGCGGCTCTGGAGCACTGAGGCGTTGCACCAAGTGGGCTGAGAAGTTCTTGAGGTTTTCGACATCGGTTTTGGCCTTATTCATCTCCCTGAAAAGGAAGATAACACCAGCGATCGCGACAATTGTGGCAATCATCATGAGGGTTTCGCGGTCCATTGGAATCATTATGGTTTAATTGTACCCCTTCTTTTTAAGTAAGTGCATGGCCTGTTGAAGGGCATTCATAGGGACTTTGGGCAAATTGCACGGCTTGGTAATGCGTAGGCTGACAGGACTTGTCAGTTGGTGGTGTGGACTGACCAACATACTTTTCAAGCGTCCTGGATTTGGGATCGTACGTCAATACAAAAACGATGGCGAGAAGGAATACTATGTTCCACATGTGTTTTATTAATTAGTTAGAATATAAAAGGCCGCCCATACCGTTCTCAATGCGGAGAATATTGTAATTTACGGCGTAAATATCGTC
>Ga0222719_10001529_pt1 | contig 22218 bp, 6 predicted proteins | sample C33_34DmetaG_FD_165039 | JGI IMG/M metagenome (GOLD analysis project Ga0222719, IMG submission 165039) | Estuarine water microbial communities from San Francisco Bay, California, United States - C33_34D | ecosystem: Environmental > Aquatic > Marine > Unclassified | place: USA: California...
CAAATGAATTAGTTACAGCCGCAGTATAGTATGCAAATGGATTATTTGATTTTGATTCATCAAATTGTAGACCAATCTGTGCAAGTTGCAGGATAGCCTGTCCTTTCATTTCATCGTTATAGGTATACCCGCGTACATTTCCTCGTGTTGCATAACGATCACACAGTTTCATCCACATCATAGCAAGTTTATTTGTTGCTTTGCCGCAGGCTTTATCAAAATATCCGTTATCCATTCCTCCTACCCAATGACTCTTGCCAACACATACTAAATTTCCTTTTTCATCGAACTTCCAATGTTGGAAAGGCGGAAAGTTAACTTTGGTATGATGATCAGCAACTGTCTTTTTAGTTTTCTTGCGGGTTACGTCTTCTGGGACATGCTCAAACGTCATAATGCGAAAGATTAAATCTTCTTTCTGCATTTTTTTATAATCAATCTCAAACTGTTTTGCTGGTATTTTTTTGCCTGCTGCCTCGACTGCTGATGCATGTGCTTGTTGACTAAGTCTTTTAGCCCTATTACGTTTTGCTTCAGCAACTGTTCGAATGTTAATTTTTTCTAAACTTGGTAGTATTATATCATATTGATGGTGCTCTGTATCTACATAAGAACAGTAAGTGTTTTTACTTCGATGTATTTCGGCCAATATATCTTTATTGTTAAGGTATTTTACTTTTTGCATATTTTTATAGTCTCCGTAGTATTTAATATAATAGCACATAATGATAAGAATAAATAGAGTAAAGTAATCAAATGAAGAGGAAATTTAACCAAAATGAGTTTATCGATTAATCCGTTTTCAAAATTAGTAACTTCTGTGTCAGAAAGTTTACAAACTGCTGCACAGGAAGCGAAAGCAGCCGGCCCAAAAATAGCATCTGATCTTAAAAAAGCAGATTTGGATGCTAAAATTTCAAGACTTTCTGGTGAAGTAGGGTTTAGCGGATTAAACGGAGCATCAGCAGAAGGACTTATTCCTGCCAATCTTACAGGCATGGGAGGAAATTTAAAAAGTGTGATTGACTCACCAGTAGGGTCAGATGCTGTATCAACCCTTGCCGGTGCTGCCGGAAATTTTGGAGCGCAGGGCGCAGGCGCATTATTAAGAACAGGCGGCGATGAGGAGATTGGTGATAGCATTTCTGATAAGATAGGTGGAAATTTAGCAACAGGAATAAAAACGTTTGCTGGTAAGATTTCAAAAGCCGCAGGAAATTTAAATGATATTTTAAGTCTTAAAAGAGGCGAGAATATACCTGCTGGCGGAGAATTATTTGCATCATCGGGTCAGTCAATAAATGTTAGCAAGTCGTCTAAGGATGATTGGCGAGTTAAACTTGATACTGCATGGAATGTTTTCGATAGCGATATGTTTAAGTTATTGGAAGAAACAGGCGGAGTTGTGTTTCCTGTACTTCCTAACATTACACTTTCGACCAAAGCCAATTACAATACTATTGAACCTACACACAACAACTATCCGTTTATGGCTTATAAAAATTCTCAAGTTGACGAAATTAATATTGCTGGAAAGTTTATTGCTGAAACTGAAAAAGATGCTTCATACTGGATTGCCGCAACCACGTTCTTTAGAACAGCCACAAAGATGTTTTATGGGAAAGGAGATAACGCAGGTAACCCACCAATAATTTGTCAACTAAGCGGTTACGGATCAAATATTTTTGAAAATATTCCAGTAGTGGTTAAAAGTTTTTCACTAACATTTCCAGAGGATGTTAACTATATTAAATGCACAAGGTTCGGTACTACATGGGTACCAATTTTAAGTACATTAAATGTTATTGTACAACCTATCTACAACAGAGAAAGTCTAAGACAATTTGATCTTAAAAAATATGCATCCGGTAAGATGGTAATCGGCGGACAAGGATACCTATAATATGGCAATTTACAATATTTCATCAGCGTATGCAACCACTAGTCAAAATAATCTTTATCTTGAATTATTAAACATACGCCCAGTTCCTGCAGAGGATGATGATCTTCTTTATGCAATCGAAGGACAGTATAAAAATAGACCAGATTTGTTAGCATATGATATCTACGGTGATGCTAAATTATGGTGGGTATTTGTACAAAGAAATATGGATGTTCTTAAAGACCCAATATACGATTTTGAAATAGGTACAAAAATTTATATTCCTAAAGCAACTAATCTTAATAAGTTTTTAGGGGCGTAGGATGGCTGCTGAATTTACCGAACGAAGGATACAAAGCAACGGCGACACTGTTAATTTTAATATTGACAGAAGCCAGCCGTTTATTGACGTCCAGAAAAACGGAGCCACCCAACGAATCTATGGTACACAACAGCAACTAGATGAATATCAAAATAAAAAGCCGGACGGAACTCCGGTATCAAAAATTCCTGATCAAGTACCGGCTGGAATCAATCTTGGCATCGCTGAAGCCGTAGCAGCACTTAAAGGAGCAACTGCAAAAGTTTCAAACGATGGAGAAAGTATTGAAGGTGCTAAAAAAGAAGAAAGTAATAGTGGTGCTACTGGACAAAATTTAAGAAACATTGTTCCAAACCCATTAATGCAGTTTGCTAGTTATGCACCTTTGTGGACACTTGCAGTATTAACACCTCAACAATTTAATAATCCTCAGAGTTATAGAACAGACGATCTTTCCTTTGCCGGACAAACCTTTGATATTGAAAAAGATGCAACAGCAGATTTTGGAGACGGAATTGATGACGTTGAAACGACTACCCTCAAGTCAAGTATTATATTTTCTTCCGGTGGTAGAGGTGACGAATCTAGACAGTCTACAATTTATGGCAAACCTGAATTTTTTGTTGATAATTTTAAAATGGCAGCAACAGTTTCAGCATCACAATCAACAGGAAATAGTAATGCTGTTGGATTTGAATTTGAAATATTTGAACCATATAGTATGGGATTATTATTACAAAGTTTGCAATCCGCAGCAATTCAAGCAGGATATGCAAACTATCTAAACAATGCTGCGTTCCTTTTGAGATTAGACTTTAAAGGATTTCAGCAAAACATGCAGACACTGTCTAGTGTAAAATCAAAATTCTTTCCTATGAAACTAACCGAAGTAAAATTTGAAGTTGATGAGAGTGGTAGCAAATACATGGTTAAGGCAATACCTTATAACCATTCTGCTCTAAGTGATAATGTTGATTTAACTTTTAAGGATATTAAAATTGCTGCTCCTAATGAGAACACTGTTGAAGAAATGTTAAAAACAGGAGAAAACAGTCTTGTTTCTATATTAAAAAGAGCCGAAGAAGAAAACGTAAAAAACAAACAATATTCAGTAGAAGATATTTACGATATACAATTTCCAGCAACCAGTGATGAGTTTATCACACACTCTTCAGGAGGCAGCGCCGATAAGGGAGCAACTTCTAAGTCTAGGAGAAAAACTAAATCGGTTGGAAAAGCAAAACCTATAACTAGTGATACCTTTTCAGAAAATTTTATAGGAAAAGCATCATTTAGTTACAGTGTTGCTACTGGAGGAAATTTTGATTTTTCCAAAGAGGGAGATGTATATAATGAAGAAACAGGATTAGTTGAAAGAGACAAGATGACTATTAATCCGAAAACTCGTGTTTTTTCATTTGCACAAGAACAGAAACTAACTGATATTATAGTTCAAGTTATTTTAAGTTCAACATATTCTAAAAAAGCGTTGGATCCTGTAAATCTTGTTGATGGTTTTATTAAATGGTTTAGGGTCGATGTTCAAATTGAATTTTTAGACTACGATATTTTAATAGGAGATTTTGCTAAAAAGTATACTTTTAGGGTAGTTCCTTTTATGGTACACCATAGTGTATTCAGTTCACCAACATCTGCAAATATCGGTTACAGCCAACTAGAAAAGAAAATTGTTAAAAGATACAATTATATCTACACAGGTCAGAACCAAGATATTATTAAGTTTGATATTAAGATTGATAACTTATTCTATACTGGCGGTTCGGCAAACCCCGAAGCAAATACACCGTCAAATGTTAATAATGATAATCAAGGAGTTGCAGCCGGAGAAGAAGTTGAAGCAGTTCAACAAGAAGGAAATGCAGCCGTTGCTCAAACAGCAAATTTAGGGAAAGCCAAAAAGAAAAGATCTCCGGCACTATTTAAAAATAGAAAAGGTGGATCGGGATATGTTGATGTTGAAAAACAAGTTGCAGAATCTTTTCATGATGCATTCCTTAGCGGTAGTAGTGCTGACTTAGTCAGTGTTGATTTACAAATTTTAGGTGATACTTATTGGATGGTTGATAGCGGTATGGGAAATTATTTTGCCAAGCCTTCCGCCCAATCTGAACAGATTACTAATGACGGAACGGCTAACTACGAAGGACAGGACTGTTACATTTACATCAGTTTTAGAACACCTGCAGATGTTAACACACAAACAAAATTGTATGAATTTTCTAGGAGAGGAGTAGAAAGTCCCTTTAGTGGAATATACCAAGTTACACGAGTAGAAAACTTATTTGAATCCGGACAATTTACACAAGTGTTAAAATGTATTAGAAAATCAGGACAACCAATTGACTATGACGGAAAACCGATACCACAAAGTAAAGAGTCAGCAATTGCAACTAAAATTCAACCAAAATCTTCTCCTTTTAAAAGTAGTGGCGGCGGAGTAGCAATATAATGGCTCAAGAAACTAGAACTCCAGCAAACTCAACCAAAGACAATAGGATCGGTAACGGAATCTATCTAGCCAAGATTGTTAGTGTTCTTGATCCTACATTTAACGGAAAATTAAAAGTTACACTCTTGCGTAATCAAGGCAATGACACAAGAACAGAAAGTCAAACATATTTGGTTAGCCCGGCAATGCCTTTCTTTGGGTATACACCTTTTGAAGCAATGGGTAATAATCCTAATGACTTTAATGACACACAAAAATCATACGGAATGTGGTTTGTACCACCAGACGTTGGAGTAACAGTTATGTGTATGTTTGCCGATGGAGATCCTGCACAAGGATATTGGTTCGCATGTATTCCTCCGTCGTTCAGTAATCATATGGTTCCTGCAATTGCTGGAACAAAAGAAGTAGCAATTACTGATGATGATAAGAAAAAGTATAATACAAAGCAACCGTTGCCAACAGGTGATATTAATAAAAGATATAATGCTCAGGTACAAGAAACAAATCCTGAAAAAATTAAAAAACCAGTACACCCAATTGCAGATAGATTCTTAGAACAAGGTACGCTAGAAGATGACGTTAGAGGAGTTACTACTTCCAGTTCAAGAAGACAAAACCCAAACAGTGTATTTGGTATAAGCACACCTGGTCCATTAGACAAAAGACCAAATTCTAAAAGGATGCAGATTGGTGCAAAAGAATCATTGTCTCCAACTCTTATACCTGTAAGTAGATTAGGCGGAACACAATTTGTAATTGACGATGGAGACGAGCGTTATCTGAGAACAACCGCAGCCTCTTCAGGACCAGTTAAGTATGCTGATGTTGCCGCAGGAGAAAAAGGTAATGTTGAAATACCATATAATGAATATACCAGGATAAGAACGAGAACCGGACACCAACTATTATTACATAATACAGAGGATTTAATTTATGTTGGTAATGCAAGAGGAACGGCATGGATAGAATTAACAGCCAACGGTAAGATTGATATCTATGGCGCTGATAGTATTAGCATACATAGCGAAAATGATCTTAATATTAAGGCTGATAGAGATATTAATATTGAAGCAGGAAGAAATATAAACATGAAAGCCACTGCTGAATATGTTTCTCCAACAGAACTACATCGAAGAGATGATGATGGAAATCCAATACCTAAAATAAAAGACGAAGCAGAAAATGAAGCAGGTAGAATACAGATGGAAAGTGCATTTAATACCAATATACTGATAGGTGCAAATGGCAAGATTGAAACCCGCAGTTATGAAAATGCTGAAGGTGTTATTGTTCCGGGAGATTTAGATATTGATGTGATAGGTAATACAAGAATTGAACAGGCAATTAACCTTGATGTCAAAACGGGTGCAAGAACATCGTTAACTGCTACAACTAATACAGAAATTAAAAGTGGTGGAGATCATATTGAGACTGCAACAAATATCCATATGAATGGTCCTGAGGCAAGAGCAGCAGATCCTGCATTAAATATTGCCGACCTAATTACCCATCCAAACATCTTTACTAATACTGATATTGGTTGGAACGAAAATAAGCGTTATATTGACGGAAAAATTAAATCAATAATGAAAAGAGTTCCTATGCACGAACCGTGGCCGTTACATGAAAACAATGCGCCGAATGATCTAACACCAAAAAATACGGATAGAGAGATATAGGAGAGGAGAACTAAAATGGCAAAGTTATATAATACACAATCTGTTGCAACTGAAAGAGCTACTGTCACATCAGAAACAAAAGCATTCACATACAAAGGTTTTAACTCTAGTAATTCTGCTGACGGATTTAAGTTGTATGATATTGATCTAGTAAAACAAGACTTAATAAACCATTTTTATATTCGTAAGGGTGAAAAGTTAGAAAATCCTGCATTTGGAACCATAATATGGGACATGATATTTGAACAATTTACGGAAGAAGTAAAGAGTCTTATTGCTCAGGATGTGGAAGATATTATAAATTATGATCCTCGAATTGGAGTTAATGGAATCATAGTTGATAGCACAGAACAAGGAATTAGAATTGAAGCAGATATTACATATTTGCCCTTTAATGTTAACGAAAGAATGACGTTTAATTTTGATAAAAACAAGAAGATAATAAACTAAGCAGTTAATGATAGACGCTAAATATTAATATAGGAAAACAGCAATGAGCACAACATCAAGACAGAATAATTTAATATTAAACGAAGACTGGAAGCGCATCTATCAGACTTTTAAAAATGCTGATTTTAAGTCTTACGACTTTGAAAACTTACGTAGAGTAATTATTACATATCTGCGTGAAAACTATCCTGAAGATTTTAACGATTATATTGAAAGTTCTGAGTATCTTGCTTTGATTGATGCTATAGCATTCTTAGGGCAGAGTCTATCATTTAGAATTGATTTAGCAAGTAGAGAAAACTTTATTGAACTAGCAGAACGAAAGGAAAGTGTATTACGTATTGCTAGAATGCTATCCTATAACGCAAAAAGAAACACACCATCTAAAGGGCTGCTAAAGTTTGTTTCGGTTAATACTACAGAATCAATTTTTGATAGTAACGGAAGAGATCTAAGCAGACAAACAATTAGATGGAATGACCCAACTAATACAAATTGGGCAGAACAATTCATCTCAGTTTTAAACTCAGCAATGTCTGATAATACAGAGTTTGGACGTAGTCAAGGGTCAGCAACAATACAAGGTATTCCAACGGAGCAATATAGATTTAGAACAACATCAAATGATATTCCGGTGTTTACTTTTAATAAATCGGTTGCAGGAAGATCGATGATATTTGAAATTATTAGCACAGCATTTAAAGGCGCAGAAGAAATATATGAAGAAGCACCGACTCCTGGAAATCAATTAGGATTTATATATAGACAAGATGGCGGTGGCCCAGGAAGTGCTAACACAGGATTCTATTTACAGTTTAAACAAGGTAGTTTAGAACTTGCTGATTTTACAATTGCTTCTCCAACAACTAATGAAAGAATTGACGTTCTTAGTGAGAATATTAATAATGACGATGTGTGGTTATACTCGCTTAACTCATCTGGAGTACAAACTGATCAGTGGTCAAAAGTTAATAATCTTGTAGGTAACAACATTGCTTATAATAGCCTAGTTGGTAACACTAGAAATATCTATGCAATTGAAACTAAAGAAAATGATAAGATTGAATTAGTGTTTGCTGATGGTGTTTATGGCAATTTGCCTCAGGGTGCATTTAGAACTTATTACAGAGTTAGTAACGGATTAGAATATGTAGTTTCTCCAAACGAAATGAAAGGAATTAATATTTCAGTTGGTTATAGAAACAAAGCAGGTGTTCAGCATACTTTACAGATTGGTTTAGAGTTACAGTCAACAGTTTCGTCAGCATCCGCAACAGAGTCTACAGATTCTATTAGACAAAATGCTCCTGCTGTCTATTATACACAAAACAGAATGATTACAGGCGAGGATTATAATCTTGCTCCTCTTGCTGGTTCACAAAATATTTTAAAAGTAAAAGCAATTAATAGAACATCCAGCGGGATTAGTCGAAACTTTGATATTATCGATGCTAGTGGAAAATATAGTTCCATTAATGTATTTGGCAGTGACGGGTACATTTATAAGAAAGATTCAGAAAAAGTTTTAAGTTTTAAATATGTAAACCGTATAGAGATTATTAACTTCATTCGTAATCAAGTTGAGAAAGTATTCAGTAATGCTGATGTTTATAATTTTTATCTTACAAATTTTGATAGGGTATTATTTCCATCTGATAATACAGTATGGACAGCAGTTACAAATAAAACTAATATCGGAACAGGATATTTTCAAAACACAATTGATAGTGCCTTACTAAAAGTTGGAACATATTCAACTAGTGGATTAAAATATATTACTCCAGGATCAAGTATAAAATTTACTGCTCCGGCAGGAAAACATTTTATGAAAGATGGCACACTGATGTCAGGCGAAGCAGATCATGCAGGTTCCTCTACTTATAAATGGGTAAGAGTTGTAAGTGTTGCTGGCGACGGTACAAATGCTGGCAGAGGACCTCTTGCTACAGGGTCAGGACCTATTACATTTAACGATCAAGTGCCAACTGGCTCAATTGCAACAGCAATTGTTCCTAGGTTTGTTAACGATATTTCTCCTGCACTCGAAACTGAAATGACAAATCAAGTCGTTAACAATTTAAACTTTGGTTTAAGATATGATACTATTAATTCGGAATGGGTAATAGTTCAAACACAAAATTTAGATTTAACAGGTCCATTTAGTTTAGGTAAAGCAGGTGATGTAACTAACGAAAATTTAGATGCGTCATGGGTGGTAGCGTTTATTAAGGATAATGATCAATATATTGTAAGAGTAAGATCTACAGAATACATTTTTGGTAGCGAACAACAGAATAGATTCTATTTCGATAAAAATGAAAAAGCATATAATAATCTTACAGGACAACTAGTTAAGGACACTATTAACATTTTAGGCATTAACGCAACTAGCGATGGCACCGGACAATTAAGTAACGAATATCATTTTGAAATTTCGGATACTATTGCATTTGACGACGGGTATGAAAGTAACAAAGAAATTAAGTTATCTTTCAGCGATAAGGATGACGATGGAGTTATTGATGATCCTGATTCTTTTATACGTGTAGCAGGCGCAGATTTAGATCTAAAGTATCTATTCTTTAAACAAGAAAAAGATAGTTACGGAACAACAATTTTTAATCTAGTTGATAATTCTAATAATTTAATTTTAGTTTATCAAAAGCAATCATTGATAAATGTTAATGATTTTGATGACGGACAATTAATTTATTTTTATGATTCTGCAGAAGATAATGTAAAGCGTGTTGATAAAACTACAAACACTTTAGTATTAGATAGTACATACATAGCACATATCGGAAGAAACAAAATTAAATTTCAGTACACACATTCTGCTAGTGAAGATAGAAGAATTGATCCTAGTGTAACGAATATAGTTGACATGTTTATCTTGACACGGTCATATGATACAGAATATAGAAATTGGTTAGCCGGAGCCACAGTTACACAACCAGTTGCTCCGACTACAGATAGTTTAAGAGTTGACTTTGGAGGTTACCTATCATCAATCAAAGCAATTAGTGATGAAGTAGTATACCACCCAGTTAAGTATAAAGTATTATTTGGGTCAACTGCATCTACAAATTTACAAGCACAGTTTAAGGTTGTAAAAAATCCTAGTAAATCAATTAATGACAACGATTTAAAGGTTAGAATTGTAACTGCAATTAACAATTTCTTTGATGTTAATAATTGGGATTTTGGAGATAGATTTTACCTTAGTGAATTAACAACATTTGTAATCAATTCAGTAAGTCCAGACGTTACTAATTTTGTTATTGTTCCGAGACAGACATCACAACAATTTGGAAACTTATTTGAAATACAAAGTAAACCGGATGAAATATTTGCTAACGGTGCAAAAGTTGACGACATTGCTATTGTTACAAGTATTACCGCCGCTGAGATTGGCATTAGCAGTACAACTAACACAGCAACTACTACAGCATCAACAACTGCTACGGCAACTACCACAGTATCAACTGGTACAACAACTACTAGCAGCAGTGGAAGTAGTGGAAGTAGTGGAAGTAGTGGATCAGGCAGCGGAGGTTCAGGTTACTAATGGCTGAGAATAAAAAATTCCCTGATAGTGGGGTACCAATTAGAAAAACTTCGGAACTACTACCAAATGTATTTCGATCAGATAACAATGATAAATTTTTATCAGGAGTTTTAGATCCACTTGTACAACCGGGTGTAGTTGATAAATTATCAGGATACGTTGGTAGACGATATGGAAAAACTTATAACGGCAACGATGTTTATCTAGATAATGATCAAACACTAAGAAGTCGTTATCAACTAGAACCAGGAGTTACTGTTGAAAAAGATCAGACGGTAACTAAATTTTACGATTACCTAGATTTTAAAAATATTCTAAATTTCTTTGCTAATACTAGCGAACGAGATGATAAGACAACATACCAAGAACATTATAGTTGGAACCCACCTGTTGATTGGGACAAGTTTATAAACTATAGAGAATACTATTGGGCACCTGCTGGACCTCCAACAATTTCTATTCAAGGTCAAGCAAAATCTATTGTAAGTACATATAAAGTTAATCAAGGAGTTAGCTCGACTTGGGTGTTTACTCCCGACGGATTTACTAATAATCCTGATATTACTCTTTATAGAGGACAGACATATAACTTTACAGTAAACTCCCCTGGAGAAGCATTTACTCTTAGAACAAATTACGATACTGGGTCATTAAATTATGAACCCTTACAAACATATTTCCCAGGACAACTAGCAGTATATGATGGAAAACTTTGGAGAGCCAAAGAAGAAATATCACCAGCAGATGGAAGCAGTATTGATATTAATTCACAGGATTGGGAACTGGTTGATTCTTCCGCAGCATTTAATTCGTTACTTTATAATAACGGTGTAACTAATAATGGTGTTGAAGTAGGAACATTAACATTTGAAGTTCCGTTAAATTCCCCAGATGTTATATACTATCAAAGTGAAACTGATCCTAATAGATTAGGAAGATTTATAATTGCAGATATTGATTCAAATACATTCATAGATGTCGAAAAAGAAATTGTAGGTAAAACAACATATACTAGTTCTAATGGAGTTGAGTTATCTAATGGAATGCTTTTAGAATTTAACGGCGAAGTTGGACAAGAAGCATATGCTGAAGGTTCGTGGTTAGTTGAAGGAGTAGGTAAAGCAATTTCGTTAGTTAAATTTTCCGACTTAGTTCCGCCTGTTATTTCAACTGACGTTCCGGAAATACTTTTTGATAACGAAGGTTTTGATTCACAACCGTTTGATGATGCATCGCAATATCCTGCACAAAAAGATTATATTGTAATTAACAGAATAAGCAAAGATTCAAATCCATGGTCGAGATATAACAGATGGTTCCATAGGAGTGTGTTAGAATATTCTCATAGATTGAGAGGTGACGATTTTGATTCAGCAGAAGCATTAAGAGCAAAACGACCAATTATTGAATTTCATGCAAATATACAATTATTTAATCACGGCGGCACTGCTAAGAAGACTGTTGATTATGTAGATGATTATACAACTGATATCTTCTCTAGTATTGAAGGAAGTACAGGTTATAGTATTGACGGAGAATTTCTATTCCAAGGAGCAAGAGTTCTTGTAATAGCAGATGCAGACAGTTTAACAAACAATAAAATTTATACTGTTAACTTTATTAAGCATAATAATAGAACACAGATTAACTTAGTAGAAGCAGAAGATACAAATTCTGTATTAAATGAATGCGTCTTGATTAGAAGAGGTAGTGTTAACACAGGAAAGATGTATCATTACAATGGAACAAACTGGATTAAGAGCCAGGAAAAAACATCAGTTAATCAGGCTCCGTTATTTGACGGATACAATAATGACGGTGTTTCTTTCTCGGATGCAGATACATATCCTGTTAGTACATTTAACGGCAGTAAGATACTAAGTTATAAGTCAGGAAACAGTACAGTAGATTCTGAATTAGGATTTGCGATATCATATCTTAACATTGACAATGTTGGTGATATACTATTTGATTGGAATTGGGACACACAATCATTCAAATATACAATGCAACAAACACAATTTACCACTAACATTAATACTGGATATTACAAGATAAATGGAGTATTAGACAACGGGTGGACGTTAACCAATAAAGACTACTTGCAACCGATAGTAGATTCTGTAAAATTACAGTCGGACACATCCGACGTTGTCCTTAACACAGTTGATTGGGATGATCTTCCTGCAGATGCAAAAATTAATTTTTATCTAAACGGTACTAAAATAAAAAATGCCTATACTAGAACTAATACTGTTTTTACGTTTGATAAAACATTTAACAAAAATGATATTATAACAATACAATTGGTTGCTGAAATAAGTCCACAAGAAGGTTATTATGAAATACCAGTTGGATTAGAAAAAAATCCTCTCAATGAGGATTTAGATAATTTTACTTTTGGTCAGGCTGCAGATCATGTAAGGACTGCACTAGAGTTTGATGATAGATTTACTGGGTCGTTACCGGGTGTTTCTAACCTCAGAGATATTTCAGAATTTCAAAATAATGCAAAGCGTTTCCTAAAGCATAGTGGAATATCTTCAGTAGCACTTGCATTGTTATGTGATAAGAATACAAGCCTAATTAAATCAATACAATACGCTAAAAAACAATATTCAACATTTAAAGATAACTTTATTAAAAAATCAAATGAAGTAGAATTTGATAATAATATTAATAATTTGTTAGATAACATTATTGAAGATTTAACTAGAACGAAGTCCGATCAAAGTCCATTTAGCGATTCGGATATGATCGGATCAGGTGCACATACCAAACTTGAATATATTGTAGAAGATATAGGAATTAAAACTTTTAGCCTTGCAGAAAAATTTGATTTAGAAACATTAAGTAGAACAGCAGTTTATATCTATCTTAATAATCAAATTTTACTTGCTGGTAGAGATTATGAATTTAATTCAACATTCGGGTATGTTACAATTCTAAAACAATTAGTCGAAGGCGACAAAATAGAAATTAGAGAATATATTTCAACTGCTAATAGTCATATTCCAGCAACACCAACGTCTATGGGATTATACAAAAAATATACTCCGATGATATTTGTAGACGATACTTATAGAGAACCCCAAACGGTAATCCAAGGGCACGACGGAAGTATAACTGTTGCTTGGGGTGATTTTAGAGATGACTTATTATTAGAACTTGAATATAGAATTTACAATAATATTAAACAGAATTATGATTCTAAAGTGTTTGATATAGATGCAAATCTTGGAGGATACTACGGAAATGCATTATTTACAAAATTTGAGCAGGATGATGTAGTTAATCAAGAATTTTTAAAATGGATAGCAAACACAAATCTTGCATATACTGAAAACGAATATTTAAAAGAAAACGAAACATTTACATACACCTATTCAGACATGACAGATCCAACCGGAACAAAAAATCTTCCAGGATATTGGAGAGGAGTATATCAATGGTTCTACGACACTGACAGACCGCATAGATGTCCGTGGGAAATGTTAGGGTTCAGTGAAAAGCCAACATGGTGGGAAACTGAATATGGAGCAGCACCATATACTAGCGGTAACTTAATTTTATGGGACGATCTTGAAGCAGGAATAATTAGACAAGGTGAATATGAAGGGATATATGATAGATATAAACGTCCTGGACTATCCAAACATATACCTTGTGATTGCGATGGAAATTTGTTAAGTCCGTTAGACTCCGGACTTGCAGGTAACTTTACTCTTGTTAACAACAAAGGCCCGTTTAAATTAGGCGATATTTCTCCGGTTGAATATGCGTACAGATCAAGTTCAGAATTTCCTTTTGTTAAAATAATGGCTCTGTCATTATTGAGACCATTTGAATTTATTATTAGTAATTTTGATAGGTATAAGACTAAGAGAAACAAAGCAAATCAAATTGTTGATAAAGTAACTGGTATATTTTTAAAAACTTCTAATTTATTATTACCGGTTTCTGGCGGTACACAGACATCGGGGATAAGTTCTTATGTTTCTTCCTATCTTAAATATCAAGGAAAAGATGTATCAGTCGGACAAGAAATGATTTCCGATCTAAATGTTAGATTAACTTCTAGACTTTCTGGATTTGTCGATAGTGATCAACAAAAATATTTGCTAGATAGTAAGAGTCCTAATTCAACAAGTTCTAGTGTGTTTATTCCGCAAGAAAATTACGATATAATTTTTAATGTTAGCTCGCCTATTTCAAGTATTGTTTATAGTGGCGTTATTTTTGAAAAGAGTGAAGGCGGTTGGGTTGTTAATGGATATGATGATATCAATCCGTATTTTAACTATTTTGTTCCTATTCCTAATCAAAAGGATCCTGTTATAACAGTCGGCGGCGTAAGTGCAACATTTATAAACTGGTCAGGAGACCAAACTTTTAATAATGGAGCAATAGTACAATACAGAAATGATTTTTATAGATCCAAAAGCACACACAAATCAAGTGATGTGTTTGACGGAACACAGTGGACAAAACTACCAGAGTTACCGATAATTGGCGGGGTAGTGGCACAGCGTAGAAGAAATTTTAACAGATTTAATTCTCAGAAATTAAGTTACGGAACTTTATTGCCAACTGTACAATCTGTTGTAGATTTTCTTTTAGGATATCAAGCATGGTTAGAAAGTCAAGGATTTAAGTTTGATAATTATGATTCAAATAATCAAGTAGTACAAGACTTTATTACTGCTTCTAAAGAATTCATGTTTTGGACTAGGCATGACTGGAGCGTAGGTGCATTGTTAACTATAAGCCCAGGTGCACAGAGTTTAACTATTGAAAAAAATGTTGGTGTAGGAGATAATTTACTAGACGGATTCTACGAATATAATATATTAAAAGATACCGGCGAATCTATAGATATTAAAAATATAGATGTTTTAAGATCTTTCCAATCATTTAAGATAAACACAGTCAATACTAATGAAGGAATTTATTATCTAAAAGTAAATTATGTACTAAAGGAACATGTTACAATCTTTAATGATAGAACAGTTTTTAATGATGTTATTTTTGATAAGCCTACAGGGTACAGACAGGAAAGAATTAAAGCCAATGGATTTAGAACAACCGACTGGGACGGTGATTATACATCACCTGGATTCTTGTTTGATAATGTTAAGATAGATACTTGGCAACCTTTCAAAGATTATAGATTAGGAGATATTGTTTCATTCAAATCATTTAATTATACCAGCATAGTTAATCATACTAGTGGTGAAAATTTTAATGAGAACAATTGGAATATTTTAGATAGTAAACCTAAAAAGCAACTAATACCTAATTATGATTATAGAATTAATCAAATTGAAGATTACTTTGATGTTGCTTCTCAAGGACTTGGTCAATCTCAAAGAGACTTGGCAAGACATACTATAGGATACCAAACTAGAGATTATTTACAGAACCTTGCAGAAGATGAAATAACACAGTTTAGATTATACCAAGGCTTTATTAGAGAAAAAGGAACTAATAATTCAATCACAAAATTATTTGATAAGATTGGACGTTCTACCGGAACAAGCATTACGCTTGACGAAGAATGGGCATTTAAACTTGGAGAGTTTGGAGGTTCCGATCAAGCATACAATGTTGAAATTAAATTAAGCACTGATAAATTTTTATTAAACCCGCAACCGTTAATTGTTAGTGAAAATAAAAATGAAAAATTTAACGATAGATATTATCGAATTGCACAGGATGATTTTAATTATGCACCTATTCCTTATACAACTGCAATAAATCCTACTTCGTTAACCGATGAACCTGAATTAACAGCAGGCTATGTTAAGGTAGGCCAAACAGCATACACTGTAAAATTTAGAGAAGATATTCTTAATATTGATATTGATAAGATTTTAGATAACGATCATATATGGGTAACATTTGATAAAAATGATTGGACAGTTTTAAGAGCCAACTATGTTATAGAACTTCCTGTAATTAATATAGATTCCCAACTTAAAAAAGTAACATTTACTTTTGATAAAAGACATGAAAAGTTAGTGGATGATATTATAGGTGTTACTTTTATCGAAGATATAAATGGTTTTTATAAAATCACCGAAGTAACAGATTTTACAATTAGTATTGAAGTGCCTGAACCATTAGCAGATACAGCGTTTGATAGTTCGATCTCATATCCATTATTTCTAACCGAGGCAAGATTTACTTCTTACGATAGTATGGATCCTGAGCATGTTGCATTATTAAAAACAGGATCAAAACTTTTTGTAGATAAAAACCCACAAGGCATTTGGGAAGTTGTACAAAAAACTAGTCAGTACAAGCCAAAGCAACTTGAAAATTTTGGTATATCATCCCCGACAGGAGCAGGAACAAAAGTCATTTATGCAGAATCACAGAAACAGTCTATAACATCTCTTCCGGCAACTGGATATGTTGCTTGTTATGTTGAAACATCAACTGGACTGTCTGCTAAACAAATTTTACAACCACTCGACGGATTTGTTTCAAGTGTAGCAGGAACCTTTGGTGAAGAACTTGCTATTAGTCCTGATGATACTTGGTTAGCAATAGGATCTCCGAGAGCAAGCGGTGTAAGAAGTACCTTTAAAGGAGTATTCAGTACATTTGAAAACTACAGCCCTGGTGATATTGTCATGTATGGTGGTCAGTTATGGAAGGCTACCAATTCAGTAATAGGCGACGGTAGTACAATTAATGTTTACAGTGATGATTGGACCCCTGCAACAAATGTACAAGCCACAGAAAGTGGTAATTCTGTTGGTTATGTAGAGCAAGGAATGATATCAGTTTACAAATACTCTGCACAGCAATGGAATTTAATTGACAACTTTGTAAGCCCGGCTGCAGATACAGATAGATTGTTTGGATCTAAAATTGTAATATCTAAAACAACTACAGGTTACTCGATGGCAGTATCTGCTCCAGGATCTTCGAATTCGAAAGGAAGGGTTTATCTATACGAACATACCAATGACGATGACGGTTGGGTACTTAACAATGATCCAAATTATAAAGGAACATACGAGCCAGGCGGAACATTTACTGCAACTGAAATTAAGCCTGGAAGAACGTATACAATTACCTCATTAGGAACTACTAATTTTAAAGATGCAGGTGCATTACAAAATCTTGTGTCAACTGTTTTTGTTGCAACCAATACTGGAGAAGGAACTGGAACTGTTACGCAGGAAACTTTTTATCCTACAGGTTCAATTGTGGCATTTAATGGATATCTTTGGAAAGCAACAGCAGATAACAAAGGCGATGGCAGTACAATTAGTCTAGAGTCAAATGATTGGATAAGATTAGATACAATTAATACAAGTGCTTCTTTACCTCAAAGCATAAGCATTCAAGACGACGGGTCAACTTTGACTTCCGGTATACTAAGTGAAAATCAACTTGCTGAATTAATCAAAGAAGGCGACGAGTACGGAAGTTCAATGACTACAAATTACAATGGTAGTTTCTTAGTAATTGGAGCAGCAAAAAGTGATGGGCAGTATTTTACAAACTTTAAAGGGGTATGGCAAGCAAACTATGAATATGTACAAGATGATATAGTTTTATATCAAGGTGGCTACCATAAATTAGTTAACGAAGGCAGTTTTGCTGTAGGCGTTGATAGTTCAATTAGAAGTTATGATCAAAGACCTGATGAAGGACTTCCATGGTCAAATGTTGGCGATAGTAGTTCGGAACCTGTTGGTAAAGTATTTGTTTATCAAAAAAATACTCTAGGAGGATATACATTACTACAAACAATTACTAGTGGTTCATTAAGTGAAATAAGTGATTTAGATCCTAGTGAAACTATTAGTAGTGGTGATTTATTTGGTTATGATGTTACTATGGACTATTCAGGAAACACATTAGTTGTATCAAGTCCTAAAGCAGATATTAACTTTCAGAATCAAGGAAGTGCATACGTTTTTAAATTTGAAACTGATTCAACTCAGACAAGATTTAGACTAAAACAAAAGTTAGAAAGTTATGGACAATACCCAAATGAATACTTTGGTCAAAGTTTATGTATAACACCAAATACTGAAAAAATTGTTGTTGGTGCAAAGAATACAGCATATTCTTTACCATTAAGATTTGATAATTCACAAACTACTTTTGATAATAGTACAACAGGATATACTGGATATACTGGTTATTCTGGACAAGTTTACGTATTCTCAAAGAAAACTGACACATACTTCTTAACAGAAAAATTAGATACAGAATTATCACCCAATGAATCTTTCGGGTATAGCATTGATTGTTCACCTAATGCAATTGTTGTAGGTTCACCTGATTATATTGCACCTACAAATGAAAGTTCGGGAATTACATTTGCAGGTGATAGAACAGGAACAATTAGATTATTCACTAAAGCATCAGATGTACAACCGTTAACTGTTCTAGGAAAACAAAGCAATACTGTTGATATTGAAAATATTAAACGTATTAGTCTTTATGACACAGATTCAGATATTAAAATTCAGGACTTAGAATTACTAGATCCTGCAAAATTAAAAGTATTAGCAACTGCTGAAAGGAATATATCATTTAAAACTCCTTACGATCCTGCTGTATATAAAGTGGGAGTAGACGGAGTGGTAACTGATGTGCCGATTGCATGGAAAGAAAAAAATGTTGGAAAACTTTGGTGGAACATTTCGACATCCAAGTGGTTATATTATGAACAGGGAGACATTGCTTATAGAACAGCCAATTGGGGAAGATTAGCAGAAGGTTCAACTGTTGATATTTATGAATGGGTAGAAACTAAATTATTACCTAGCGAATGGTCGTTACTAGCAGATACTAACGAAGGAATACAAGCAGGCATATCTGGACAACCTTTATATGCAGACGATAGTGTTTATTCTTTCAAAGAATTGTTTAACGATCTTACAGGGCAGGCAACTGACACTGTTTACTATTACTGGGTTAAAAATAAAACAATTATACCTAAAGACGTATTAGGAAGAACTGAGTCAGCAGCAACAGTGTCAACTTTAATTTCTAATCCAACACAGATAGGAAACACATTTGTGGCTCTTGCAGCAAGTGATAAGATTTTATTCTTTAATTACAAAAATATTATTTCTAATGACACTGCAATACTAAACATTGAATATTATAGATCTAAAGAGTCTAGAAATGCAGTACACAATGAATATCAGTTATTAACTGAGGGTGTTGCAGAAAGTATACCAGCACAAAAATTAGAAACTAAATGGTTAGATAGTTTAGTAGGATATGATGCACAGGGTAATAGAGTTCCTGATACAAATCTGCCTGAAAAACAAAAATACGGAATACAGTTTAGACCAAGACAGAGTATGTTTGTTAATCGAAAGTCAATCTTACAAACTGTAATCGAAAATACAAATAAAATTCTTCTTAAAGAAACATTTGCTGATACTATAAGATTTGATAATTTAAATCTTGTTGACACTAAACCTGATCAAAGTTTATCTTTATACGATACTAGTGTATCTACTATAATTAATCTTGAAACAGTTGGTACCACGAGAGTTAAACGTGCTGAGCTGTCAGTAAACATTATTAATAACGAAGTAAGTTCTATAACTATTGTTGATCCAGGATTTGGATATAAGCCTACAGAATTATTTGATCAAGAAGTGCCAGGCGTTTACCTAGGCCCGGCAATTACTATTACTGGTAACGGAACAGGCGCTGAAGCAACTTGTCATATAGACGGACAAGGAAGAATCGTTACGGTAGTCGTAACTAGTACTGGTAAGAACTATAGTACTGCTGAAGCATCGGTTAGAAGATTTAGTGTATTAGTAGAGAATGATTCGACAGCAAATAATTATTGGTCAATTTATGCTTGGGATGATGTAAGAAAAAGTTTCTTTAGAAGCGCATCACAAGGATTTGATACTACGAAATATTGGTCATACACTGATTGGTGGAAATCAGGGTATACTCCTACATCAGAAATAATTAAAGAAATTAATGAAGTATCTATTGAGCCAAGTATAAAAGTTCAGATTAACGATTTAATTAGAGTTAAGGAATATGGTGCAGGCGGTTGGGCAGTATTTAGAAAAGTATCTGAAACTAGTTCACAGTTACTAGGAAATTACGAACTAGTAGGAAGGAAAAATGGAACCATACAGTTATCTGATAATCTTTATAATATTTCTGTAAGCGGAGTAGGGTTTGATAACATATCAAGTTTTGATACCGGACTTTACGATTTAGAACCAACAATAGAATTAAGAAATATTATGAAAGCCGTGAAAGAAGATATCTTTGTAGGCAATTATGCAGTTGAATGGAATAACTTATTTTTTAGTTCTGTACGATATGTATTTCATGAACAGGTATATGTTGACTGGGCGTTTAAGACTAGTTTCTTAAATGCTGTACACAACATCGGTGAATTTAAAACAGTACCTAATTACAAAAATGACAGTTTGGATAGTTATCTAGATTACATAAATGAAGTAAAACCATACAGGACCACCATCAGAGAATATGTAAGTCGTTATACTAGATTAGAAAATCAACCAACGGCAACGATAGATTTTGATTTACCAGTAGTTTATAACGAGGATCTGGGTAAAAACATCACGGTTAATGAAAATAGTGAGGAAATTCAAACATATCCTTGGAAGTGGTGGGCTGATAATAAAGGATATAGTATTACTAGTATTGAAATTGCAAATGCTGGATCTGATTATACATCAGCGCCAACTGTTTCAATTACAGGCAACGGTACAGGAGCAACAGCAAAAGCATATGTTTCAAACGGAAAAGTTTCTGGAATTACTGTAACTTCACAGGGTATTGGATATACTAGAACACCTGTTATATCTCTAGTTGGAGGAAACGGAACATCGACTAACATAGCCAAAGCAGTTGCAGTTTTAGGAAACGGAAAGGCTAGAGCAATGTCTTTGGGTATTAAGTTTGATAGGATCAATAAAGAGGGACTCTACACCAATTATACTGATACACAGACATTTACCGCTACGGGTACTTCAGCAGTATTTGATTTAAAATATGCTCCTACAAGAGATAAAACAAAAATTAAATTAACAAAGAATGATCAGTTAGTATTAGGAAATGAATATTCATTGTCTTTATACAAATCTTCAGTAGATACGTTTAGTTTGTTGAAAGGAAAACTAATTTTTGCTCAAGTTCCTTTAGTAGGCGATATTATCAAAATTACATATGATAAGAACGATGAGTTATTTGATAGTGTAAACAGGATTGAAAGAAATTACAAACCAGCAACTGGAATGAAAGGAACAGATCTTTCACAATTGATGACAGGGATAGATTATGGCGGAGTTCAAGTTCAAGGAACAACGTTTGATGTAACAGGCGGCTGGGACGCACTTCCTTGGTTTACTGATAGTTGGGATAGTGTTGAAGCAAGTAGTGATTATTATGTTGTAGTGGACGGAAGCACTAATGATGTCACATTACCTTATACTCCAAATGATGGACAAGAAATAAACATTTACGTTAAACGTGTAGGAGAAGAGGCATTACCGACAATTGATAACTTACAATTTTCCGATGCGATTTCATCACCTAAGGTAATAAGAATTGATGATCCATATTTTGGATCAGGTTCGCCAGCAATACCAGCAGTACCAGGCGTACCAGCAGATGCAGAATACAACAATGGTGCATTGATTGCCGAGAACAATGGTACAGTGTTTGACAGAGCCCTAACTGTAAACGGATTGAAACTGGTTGTTGCAGGAGCAGTAGGCGGACAACTAGCAGTACCAGATGAATGGGCAAAGAAAACAGCAAGAACATTTGAATTAATGACCGATCCTAACGGTGCTGGCA
>Ga0222719_10001530_pt1 | contig 22216 bp, 22 predicted proteins | sample C33_34DmetaG_FD_165039 | JGI IMG/M metagenome (GOLD analysis project Ga0222719, IMG submission 165039) | Estuarine water microbial communities from San Francisco Bay, California, United States - C33_34D | ecosystem: Environmental > Aquatic > Marine > Unclassified | place: USA: California...
AGGTTTGCGTCATAAAGGTTTGCGCCTCCAAGGTTTGCGCCTCCAAGGTATGCGTTATAAAGGTTTGCGCCTTCAAGGTTTGCGTCATAAAGTTTTGCGCCTCCAAGGTTTGCGCCTCCAAGGTATGCGTTATAATAAAGGTTTGCGCCTTCAAGGTTTGCGCCTTCAAGGTTTGCGTCATAAAGGTATGCATTTCTAAGGTCTGCGCCTACAAGGTAAAAAGAGACATCGTCTTCAGATTTAGCAGGGTTTACTTCAAGTACTCCTAATATACCACTAGGAAAACAGCGGTAGAGCACGCATCCCGTGAAATCTGTATTTTCATAATTAAGGAGTATCCGATTATGGATAATTTGACCACGCAAATCTTTAATTTCCGCACAGTCTAAGTTCCGCAACTTTTTTATATCATTGTACGTGATAGGCATGTGTCAGTCCTCACCGTCTTCTACAAAGGTCATAGAGTCGAGCTGTTCTTGGGTAATCGTATCTGGAAAAACTGTCTCTTCATCGTATCTAGCGCCTCTAAGGTCTGCGCCTTCAAGGTCTGCGCCTAGAAGGGTTGCACCTCCAAGGTCTGCGCATACAAGACATGCGTCTTTAAGGTTTGCGCCTTCAAGGTCTGCGCCATAAAGGTTTGTGCTTCTAAGGTCTGCGTCTCCAAGATATGCGCCTACAAGGTTTGCGCTAATAAGGTTTGCTCTAAAAAGGCTTGCGCCTTCAAGGTTTGCGCCTTCAAGGTCTGCGCCATAAAGGTTTGCGCCTCCAAGGTTTGCGCCTACAAGGTTTGCGCTAACAAGGTTTGCTCTAAAAAGGCTTGCGCCTTCAAGGTTTACACTTGCTAAAGAGAAATCATCTTCAGAATTCGCAGGATTGCACTCTAAGGCATTCGGAATCCCACTAGGATAGCAGTGGTAAAGTACGCACCCCGTGAAATCTGTATCTTCATAATTGAGAATTAGCCGATTATGAAAAGATTGGCTACGCAGGTCTTTGATCTCTGCGCAGTCAAGTGGAGGCTGTAATAGGTGCTTTATATCATCGTATGTGATAGGCATGACGTATATCTTTCTATGGGCATAGGTTTGATATAGAGGGCTTTAGTATACGCTCCTCAAACCTCCTATATCAATTCTATCTCAAAGTGCCCTTGCCAGAATAATTATAGAGGTTTCTGAGGGCAATAAACCTCCAATTTACAAGAAATGCCCGACATTTGTATAGACCCTTTTTTGTAAAAACCTATACAAATGCCGTAAAATAGCGCTTTTTTGACAGTCTGCAAAGGGTGGGCGAAAACACGCTTTACAAAAAAGGGTCTAGACCTAATTTTTAGGTTCTATCTCATATCCCATATGCCAAAATAATTATTTACAAAAAAGGGTGATAGCCTATTTTAAGACACAAATGTTTAGTAGAGAATGTAGACATTGGCCAGTCCTCCTTGTCCTCTACAAATAGCATAGAATCCTGCTGTTCTTGAGTAAGGGTGTCTAGAAGATTTACCCCCTCAAGATTAGTTTCTGAAAGAAAGCTTTCAGCTCATCACCATCAAACTACCCAATCGTAGCACGTTGAATAGAGTAACTGTATACGTCAGAGTTTTTATGTTGTAGGGAGGGCGTTTTTGCGAACCCTTCACTTACCAAAGCATTCCCTATTTCTTGGGCATAAGCACACGAGCTGTCGATCAAAACATGACAGCCTCTGTAGCCATACTTTTCACAGAGCATGATCTGATCTTTAGCAAACAAAGTAATGTATTTCTCAGATAGCCGACGAGTCAATACCTTAATCTGAGATACATACATTATGTCATCTCGAATATCTTTACTATGTGAAAATACAGGGTTGCGTGAGGAACTTGTGAGGATTGATAAGCCTTTCTCACCAGGTGAACTTTGGAAATCGAAATTTATGTACTCGGCATGGTCTTGGGTACAATGCATTTGTGTTTACTCCTTAAAAAACACGGATGTGTCAACATATCATACACTAACTTAGCACGTCAAGCGTTTAAGCATAGCTGCGCGCTCAGAGCTTAATATCGGTCTACGTGATAGGCATCCGTTAGTCCTCATCATCCTCTACAAGGATCATTGAGTTGAGCTGTTCTTGGGTAATGTCTTCTGGAAGAACTGTATCTTCATTATATTTAGCGCCTTCAAGGTCTGCGCCTTCAAGGTCTGCGCCTTCAAGGTTTGCGTCTTGAAGTTTTGCGAATACAAGGTTTGCGCCTTCAAGGTCTGCGCCTTCAAGGTCTGCGCCTTTAAGGTCTGCGCCTCCAAGGTCTGCGTTATAAAGGTCTGCGTTATAAAGGTATGCATATCTAAGGTTTGCACCTCTAAGGTTTGCGTCTCCAAGGTTTGCGCCTTCAAGGTCTGCTTCATAAAGGTTTGCGTCTTGAAGTTTTGCGAATACAAGGTTTGCGCCTTCAAGGTCTGCGCCTTCAAGGTCTGCGCCTTCAAGGTTTGCGCCTCCAAGGTCTGCGAATTCAAGGTTTGCGCCAGAAAGGTTTGCGCCTTCAAGGTCTGCGCCTCCAAGGTATGCGCCAGAAAGGTTTGCGCCTTCAAGGTTTGCGTCTTGAAAATTTACACTCACTAAAGAGACATCGTCTTCAGAATTCGCAGGATTATACTCTAAGGCATTCGGAATCCCACTAGGGTAACAGTGGTAAAGTACGCACCCCGTGAAATCTGTATCTTCATAATTGAGAATTAGCCGATTATGGAAAGATTGGCCACGCAAGTCTTTGATTCCTGCGCAGTCAAGTGGAGGCTGTAATCGGTGCTTTATATCATTGTACGTGATAGGCATGTGTCAGTCCTCACCGTCTTCAAAAAAGGTCATAGAGTCGAGCTGTTCTTGGGTAATCGTATCTGGAAAAACTGTCTCTTCATCGTATCTAGCGCCTCTAAGGTCTGCGCCTTCAAGGTCTGCGCCTCTAAGGTTTGCGTCTCTAAGGTCTGCGCCTACAAGGTTTGCGCCTTCAAGGTTTGTGCCTTCAAGGTCTGCGCCATAAAGGTTTGTGCTTCTAAGGTCTGCGTCTCCAAGATATGCGCCTTCAAGGTTTGTGCCTTCAAGGTCTGCGTCAAAAAGGTCTGCGCCTCCAAGGTCTGCGCCAGAAAGGTCTGCGTGATAAATATTTGCGCCTCTAAGGTTTGCGCCTCCAAGGTCTGCGCCTTCAAGGTCTGCGCCTTCAAGGTTTGCGCCTCCAAGGTCTGCGCCTCCAAGGTCTGCGCCAGAAAGGTTTGCGAATTCAAGGTTTGCGTCTCTAAGGTTTACACTTGCTAAAGAGACATCATCTTCAGAATTCGCAGGATTATACTCTAAGGCATTCGGAATCCCACTAGGATAACAGTGGTAAAGTACGCATCCCGTGAAATCTGTATCTTCATAATTGATAATTAGCCGATTATGAAAAGATTGGCCACGCAAGTCTTTGACCTCTGCGCAGTCAAGCGGAGGCTGTAATCGGTGCTTTATACCATTGTACGTAATAGGCATAGGTCAGTCCTCATCGTCTTCATCGTCAGCCCATATAAATGGGTAGTCCTTATCGAGATCAGTCACGAACTGCAAACTTGAGTGATCAATACACGCGATAGGAATAATCAGTTGTTCTTCACTATCTCGCTGTACAGCAATACCTCCCCATGCAATCCCAAAGATCGCAGAGCTTAACATCAAAACATAGGGGCCTTCTTCATCCATATAATCTTCAAGGTCTAAGCGGAGATTTCGTTGTGCTTCTTCGGGTGTGTTCCCTTCTGCACGATATGCGAAAATATAACCATCCTCCGAAAGATCATCTATAGGCGAAAGAATTCGAAAGTCGTGAATGTCTCTGCTGCGCCTCCCCTTAAATCCTAAGCTTTCAATCTGTTTCAGTCGATGTTTTTGGGTAAAATGTACAAACGCAAATCGACCTTGCAGAACTTCTGAGACTTGTTTGTATTGATACAAATACTCTCTATCTATAAGCAAATCTAGCGTTTGCTTGCAGAGATCAAAATTCTCTTTAGGGTTCGGTGAGATAAGTTCGTAGTTTTGTGCGTGAAGATTCACATCTGAAGCGAGCGCTCTAAAGTGAAGCTCCCCACTAGGAAACTCATCATCTAACTCTAGATATTTTTTTGGTAAGTCGATAGAGATCGTAGACTTCCCGTACCCATCAGCTTGGCCCACACTAAAATTTGAAAAGTAAATATAGGGAGGATGCTCTTTAGACTTCCAGTGATGAGTTCGTATGATCTCAAGTGCGGCTTGAGGACTCGTTCTATGAAATATTCGCATCTCTGCACCTATTACAATGTAAATGTATGGTGCAGTTTATCACGAAAATTGATGCTTTGGAAAAAAGTGTCTCCTGTTTTTCAGCATCCAAGGCGCTTTACAGAATCATCATGCGCATATTCCAAGGAGCCTTCCTTGCGGTTTGCGATGTACTCAAGGTCAAGGCCTGAATATGGCACTCCTCGAAACAACGTATATGTAGATGTCTGAGATTTCATAGGTTGTCCTCTATGACTTCTAAGTACTGAGGGGGTATGATTCCAGAAGGGGTCATTATAAAGGCATGAGGCACATCAGCTGCATAGTACTTTCCAAGGTACTCCTCCTTATAGTGCTTCCACAAATCTTTGGGAGGGGTTCTAACATACTCGGCGATTTCCTCTAGCGTGAGGTATTTTATCCTGCTTGACCTATGAAATTTAGGGTTCGTTGGGTCAGCTTCATATCCTTCTTCATCAAAGGGCTGTAACTCAACACCTAGAACTTTAGTCTTAGGGATATCTCGCAAAAGCGCACCTAAGTTGACCCTTAAAGTTACTGTGTCGAATTGGTTGATGAAATGTCTAGGGTCCGACACCTTGCTTGGGTCAGGAGGCGTGAAGAATACGCTTGGACCAAGTCTGCTCTCAGGCTTCCAACTGTTGAGCGCTTCATCTAACTCCTCTCGCCATTCATCTTCGCTTATCCCTCGCTGAGATAAGAAAGCCTCTGTCAGCTCAGGGTCTTCAGAGATCGCCTTTTGTGACGCTAAACCTTTACGCAATATCAGCGCAAGATTCTGCCGGGGAACCGCAGTAAGTACGCTAACTCGAAGGTCTATTGGTAGTGGGTGATCATGTTGAAGGAAGGGAAGGTAATCATCTTCACTCTCCTCAACATCAGGACTCAACTCAATATTTTCTGCACATTTAATCGGTACAATAAGTTGATACTCTCCATCCGGTTCAAAGTAGAACCTTAACGCTTTGGTTGCGAGGCCCGTAAGGTGAGAGGAGAATCGAACAACTACGGGCTTGAACTTATATTCCATCAACTCATATGCAAAGATATACCCATTTCCTCCAATGTAGAAATCATCTACATTTCGTGTGAGTGTAAGTTTTGAAGGGGTTGCGCGTCCATAAAGTGTTGATTCCGCAATCGCTTTCGCTCTATGCGCAGGGAGGGAATGCGCAAATTCTATGTTCTCCTCTACAGATATATCGTGAACCAAGAAGTATAATGGGCGAAAAGTCTCTGGCACATTCTCGCGCACGAAATCTCCCATCTCTGAGAGAGTTTGGCACTCTGAGACAGAATCTATCATGTCTTGAATATCTTCTTTTTCATAGAACTCAGTGTAGTCACTAAAAGGGTGGCCTACTTCTGACTTTAAATCCTTTAAGTGTTCTAAAACATATGCTCTTTGAAGCTCTAGGTTTGGCTCTATCGTATCAAGAAGCGCTTGGAAGGCTTCATCACAATCTACAAAATGAGGGTATGGGTTTTCGCGCCTACAGAGACTTGGCGAAAGACGAGCTACAAAAGAGCTTTCGAAGTGTGGGCGAAAAACGCCTCTTGAATCCGAAAACACTCCTGCCCCTTCTTTCGCAAGAGACTCTAAAGCAGAAAACACGAAGGGGTCTAGACTGCCTCCTTCATAATTACAGGTATCTGATGCATAGATGAGATAGCCTTGGGCTGATAGATTAGGCTCTAGACAGCTAAAATACTCAAATATGAGAGCATAAAAAAGCTTTGTCCAACCTTGTCCTCTAAAGTCCTCATAGATTTCAAAATCGTTGATAAAGAGAAGGCTGTAGGACTCAAAATCGTAAAACTTCTGAGGACCATCTAACTCACACGCTACCTTTGCACATTCATAGCGCATTATTTTCCGAAGCTCAAGAAATGGTCCCTCTTGAGCACCATCACCTTGAGCGTATACTGAGTGCAAGTCTGCATGACATCTGCCGACTTGCGAACCCTTATGTAGGAGTTGGATGATAAACTCTTTAACCTTAACATTTTTGAAGGTTAGCTCACAGCGTATGCTTAAACCTTCAGACTTCGCGACATCTAACATCGTTTGTGAATTCTTACGCATATCTTTACCCACAAGTGTCTATAATCTGTTTAGTTTTATAAAGCACATAGACCTCTACAGCAAGTGACGCTAAGAGTGCGTTCTGTGCAGTAACTTTTAAGTCTCGATTTAAAAAATATAAAGGCGTTGCGATAAGTAGACTGCGCTGGAGATATGTTCCAACAACGGGCAAAACCTCCCCTTTTTCCCAAAATTCTTGGGCTTCTATATATGAGGGGAGTTCACATTTAGTGGGCTTACTCTGGGTCATATGAGATTCCTTAGTCACTTCACCCTCAGTAGCTGTTCTAGGCTTACACCGACTGGAAGTTTTGTGTCTGAGTCAAATGAGCATCCAATAATGCTCGCTTTTTGGATATTTGTATCTCGTAAGTCAGCGCTGTTGAAACTAGAGAACAGAAGAGACGCTCCACTAAAATCAGCGCCTCTGAAGTCTGCTCCCTCAAAGTCAGAATTTATTAACTTAGATACACTAAGGTCCGTATTTTTTAGCTTTGAGTTCCTAAATTGACAACCATCTATATCCGCAAAACCTAAATTCGCAGACTCAAAATCCGCAGCTTCGAAATTTGTGGCTCTCAGAGTGGCATACTTTAGATTTGAGTTTTTCAAGTCTGCATTTTGACATTCCGAAAACTTAAAGGTTGTTGCATACAGCACAGCACTCTCTAGGTTAGCATTACGCACGTTCGAATTTTGTATGAACGCTCCAGACAAGTTCGTATTCGTAAGCAAAGCATCATGTAAATCTAACTCAAAAAGCATCGCGTCTTGAAGATCAGCATCTACTAAAGAGACTTGTTGGATTGTCGTGGCCGGGTTGATTTCAAGTGCGCCTTTACCGATTTTAGGGAAACAGTTATACAGAACACACCCCTCCAAATTAAGATGCTCATAATTTGTAAGCATCTTACCACCAATAAACAAGCCCCTCACATCCGTAGCCTTGCTTAGATCTTCGGGTCTACATCTTTGTAAAATCTCTGAATCTGTCATATTCAAACCTAAAGCAGCAACTCAAAAACATAGATTCGCAATAGAGTTATCTATTGAGTTATAGTATACAGATGTAGAGGGCTTAAACCAAAAAATCCTATAGGAGTATTCTGCATGGCTACAACCCCAAGACTAAACCTAAAGCGCCAAGACATTAGCAACCAAGACTTCTCAAATGCAGACCTCACTGACGCAGACCTAACAGGCGTAATAGCAGTCAACACAAATTTTCAAAACTCAGATTTGACCACCGTTGGGCTTACGGGAGGAGCTGACTGTAGAAACGCAGATTTTTCAAACGCGAGTCTTGTGAACGCATATCCTAGAGATGCCAACTTTACAAATGCGAGATTCGTGGATGCAGATATGCGACTCTTGCATGGAATGCTCACAATTTTCAAGGATGCAGATCTCTCGCGAGCAGACTTACGGTTTGCGTCCTTGAAAATGAGTAACTTAGAGAACGCAAACCTTAGTTACGCAGACCTAAGACATGCAAATTTGATTCGCGCTAACTTAAAGGGAGCAAATCTGAGAGGAGCAGACCTAAGAGGTGCAGACCTAAGAGGGGCCGAAACAGAGGGCGCTGACTTCACAGATACCCTAATTGAGGGTGCGCTCTTTAAGCTAACCTAATAGGATAGCCTAAATCTGCGCAAGCAGGTCTGAGAGCTTAATCTTAGTTAGCGAATTTGTCTTGTAGTCATATGTCTCGATGAGCGTTGTGTCATCAATCAAGCAATCCTCAAATGTAATGAATCTATCCAAAATCGCAAAATTTGCACTTTGTATGTTCCCTACGCGCTGGTAATCTGGGATCCCCTTAAAGAGTGTTAGATTCCTTAAATCACAACGAATAAAGACTATCTCAGGAATCTCATAGTCTCGATTCGGTCTATAGGTATACGCCTCAAGTCCTAAAATGGAGTTTTGGCTAAATGTACAATTCTCAAAAGTCACGTTGCTACCGCATATGAGGTTCTCAATACTCAGATCGCAATCCCCAAAATGGGTATTCACCAAGCGACAAAAGTTGTCTTCACTCCCAAGGGCGGCATCTTGACTCAAAGATAAAGTCAAATTTCTGAATATGCATTGTTTGATCTCACTAACTGTGTATGCAAACTCAAAATTTTGGATTGGTTTTGAACTATCTCCTTGAATCCGTAGATCCACAACTTTCTTATGCCAAAATGTGAACGTGATTTTCTTTGCGACTTCTAGAACTTGTCTAGGGTAGCCTGTGAACTCCTCAAACACATTCATTTCGAACTCTGGGGTTTTAATGCTCGTTAAGAAATCCTCAAGAGTTCTTGCGTTGCCTTGCATATATCGAAAAACTGAGTTTTGTTCGTTATATGAATTTAGGTTTGTTGTTAGTCGAGTCTCTCTTCTGCTCATCGCCCAAAGTGAATAGTAGAAGCGTGGAGTAGATAAGGTGTCCGGATAGGTATCTCCCCCATAAGGGCTATTATCGCTTCCTACTTTGAAAATAGGGAACAAGATGTTGAATTCACAGTCTGTAAAGCGAGCCTTAAAATCTTCAACCATACTCTCTTTAAGCTCATCTAAAGTATCTAGAAATTCTGATCTTCTGTCGCGGGTTATGCGTTTGGAGAGGTTGTAGTCTGCTCTATAGTACTCAAACTGGAGGTCATAATTAAACCACCCTAGATATTTGTTAAAATATTCAGGATCTCCAACAAGCTGCAAGAATCTAAGTCGATAGAAATCACAATTCTCAAATCTACCCTTCGCGAGAAAATCTTCAACTGAGCCTCCCCAAGATTGAGTAGTAGACCTCGTTTTTGGATGCGTATGGTGATACAGAAGCTCACTAAACTCACAATCTCTAAAACTTGAGGACTTAGAGCGTATATCTAAGCATACGCTTGGTGTGTTAAAGATACAGTCTTCAAATAACAAAGCATCTGAGTTAGGATCTCCAAAATCGAACCCCGTCATGTTTTCCACTTCAAAGTCAAACTTGATCGTTAGGTTCTCGAATTTGCAGTCGGAGAAGTTAAGCTTCGCTAAATTCTTCACCCAAGGTAGGCTCTCAATCCCATCCTTGCTGAGCTGTTCTTCACTCTCAAGTAAATCTCCAGAGATCGTAGAGAATGAAATTTTGACTGTATTAGTTAGCTTTGGCCCCTTACAGAGATTTACGAGATCAAGCTTAGTCTCATTTACAGCGAAACAGTTGAACTGAATTACCGCTTCAGAGTGCTTGTCGAAAAACGACTCCATTTCGTGAGGCGAAGCTTCAAAGATGCAATTATAGAATACTGAGCCTCTCAAGTCTAAATCTTCAGAATTTTCTAACATCTTTTGGGAGACTACCTCGCTAAAAAATCGACCTCTAATGTCTCTTGTTGCCATAGTACATCTATCTAACTCACTTAGCGTCTGATGAGGGTTAGAGCGTGGGTCTTGCTCCTCATCGAATTCTTCGCGGTTTTCTTCGAAACAATCGTCACATATTGTTGTACGTTCTATGTGTGTACCCCACACAGAGGTCTTTGTGCTTTTCGCGGATCTTATTTCAGTTGGGTCGAAGAATTCTTCACAATACTCACATTTGCGGTCTTCTACACAAGAAATGCAGATGATTGAGCGATCTCCCCACGAGTCATACTCTTCGTGCTCAATGTCAGTGCTAGGTGTGAGCGTATTGCAGATTGAGCACTCGTCACTTGTTGCACAGTCTTTGCATAAGACAATTCCTCTGTAAAGGGTACCTTCAAGAATATCCGATTTTGTGTTATTTTTGGTTTGGCAGTTTGGACATTCGAAGTGTCCTCTTTGGGGATCTGTAGGTACTGCAATCCCCACAATTTCAAGGTTATCGAAATCCGCAGGTAATATCGCTAAGTTTATATCTTCCCAAGCCGTATTTCTGCCTGATCCGCTCTCATTCTCAAAGTATGCAGTATATCCGTATTTAACTAGACATGCTTGAACATATGGAGTCTCAAAGTACGAAAAATAGGATGTTGCTAATCCACTCTTTAGAAGCTCGATTACGCGAGTTTTGGAGAGGTCATCAAACGTGGGCAGATTATCTTCAGGCTCATGCATGAATCGCGCATGATTCTCTACAAACACCTCTTTATCTTTGTGTGATAGACTTTCAAGTTCTTTGAACGCGCATTCGAAAAAAGCTTCGAGTTGGGAGTCCTTGTACTCTATCTCATCAGAGTCGAAAATGTTAGTTGGTTTATACTTCACAAACACAAGGTTTTTACCGAAAAGCTCCGCATTTGGTCCGCCGCCTATGTAAAACCGCTCCCCTTTAATTTTGAAATTGGGGTCTGTCCAGCCCGAAACATCAGCATTTGTGGCGTGAACCCAGAGCGTTGTGTCTCCTTCACCGCGTCGACTTTCGCCGTATCTAGCCCATGAGGCATACTGAGGATTATATAAATACCCATAATAATCACGATCAATATACGGATTCTTACGCATATGCTCACTATCTCCTTTCAGATGTAGGATTTTCTTCAGAACGCTTGTCACATATCTCATAGTTTGATAGTAGTATAGAGCCGTCTGAGTTCAAATGTTTTAACATGAAGTTTGGGTCTGCACACACATATATTACACCTTCAACAGAAAAGGCAATAAGCGGTCTAAATTCTGAGGGGATGTATGGTACAAAAGGTTCAATGAACACTACATCTTTAGGGGGAGACTTAAAGAATTCAGCGTCAACCTCTTCAGAGTCTAAAAATGTGAAATCCCGAGTAGTTAACCGAGGAAGCTCACTGTCTGAAACTTGCGAGGCTACCCATTTTAGTGTAAGTGCGTAGGCTTCACCAAAAACCAACTTAAACTCTTCAAACGCATTTGGGCGATTCACATCTACCAAGAGGAAATCGGAAGACTTTGAGAAATCCATGTCTAAGCCTTTGGTATCCGCATGTAGTGTAAACAAGAGAGATGCTGTTAGAACATCAGATTTGGTCAAGTTCACATATGTTGTGTGGAGATTTTCAATTTGATCTCTAGCTTTAGGATCTCTTAACTTAGACCCAAGTGTGCACGCTAAAGAGAAAATCACTACCGGATTGGAAGCATCAAATGGTCCTATCATTTTAGGCTCAAGTGATATAAGCATATGTACATTCGAAAAATCTCCAGACAAAGGGTATGTCGAAAAAGGCACAGTATCTATGATATCCGAAAGCAGATATAGAGACTCCACAGACATGTCTGCGACTCTAAAGTTATGTAAAGCGTACTTTGTATACACGAAAAACCCAGATTCACCAAAGTAGCTTACTGCATCACGAATTCGGTGATATGCAGCTGACGCGACATCTTCTTGTTCAGATTGCACTTCCTCTACGAGCTGACAACAATAATCGAGATCCCATGCATATGCGATAGCATGAGCGAGGTTATCCTTTCGTGTAACAATTCGGTAATCTGAACGACGCCCCGTGACAGTAGGAGCGAGCCTATAGTCAGGTACACGACTTCGGACATCATTAGGAGAGATCGTTACAATCTCGCTCCCAAGATCTGTAAATCTAGATAAGTTCACACCCCCAAAGTTAATCTCAAAGCTACTCGGAACTTGAAAAAGCCATAGTGGTCCATCAAAATCTAGAGTCTCAGCAAACCCATCCTCGCGCACATAGAATTTAGGTTCAAATAGAATATCGCTAAGAGATAAACCGACTATGAATTTAGATGCGTGTTTGAGTTGTGGCTTAGATAAATCACTTAAACTGATAGAATTAGGCAAGATGTATGTAATGTTGATGTTTTTACCTAAGCTTAAAGAGCGTTGTGCCCCACTTTCTGTATCTGTACCCCACCCCAAGGATAACGCTGAGTAAAGATACGTAAGGAGTATATATGCGATAGAGTTTGTAGGAACCTCTACATAATAGATGTTAAACAATGAAGTAGTCTTACAAATCTTGTAGGTTTCATAGTCTTCATTGTGCTGAAAATCTTGTGCTCCTATCCGCATAACGACTTCGCTCTCAATCACCTCTGGAAGGTTTTGAGCATGAAGCTCCTTGTCAAAGTCTTTAATCGCAGATTTACCTTTGCCTTCACAAAGACCCTTCGCAAGTTTTAGCGCTCCAGAGATTGGTACTCCCTCATGCTGGAATACCTTTAAGTATGCGTGGATGTTCTCAATCAGTAGGCTTTGTGTAGATTTGTCCATGAGCTTCAAGACTTGCTTAAAGCTTGAATCAACCCAATCAATCACTCGGTCTGTTTCAGACTTCGATCCTAAAACCTCTACTGTAATCGCTTCTGAACGAGCCTTACTTAAATCGTATTCATCTTGGATTGCGTCATCTAGAAGCTCATTCGCAAAAGGAGTCATAAACTTCAACAGTTTAAGGCTTTGCTTACCTTCCGACTTCAAAGTTCGCACAATCTCTAAATCACTCTTACGCATAGGAGAGGCTCCTTACTAAATGAGTCCCTATTCTAACAGTAAAAGTGTTCTAAACCAACCGAACAAATCTAAAACCTAGTGCCTAACCCATAAATAAACCCCACTATCGCTAGAAAATCTGAATTCATCTTTCAATCCTCATCATCTTCGTCATCATCTTCATCTTCGTCCTCACACTGGCTACAGAGGCTACTATAATAATTGTCGATATATGGAGCAACTACCCCACAGCGCTCACAAGTATGTTCGTCTTCATATCTGTCATAACAGTCTTCGCAAACGCCATCTCCTAACTCGTGAATAGCTGAAATATCATCTTTTTCTACAAGTCTTTCGCAATGGTCACAATGAGTGAGACTTTCAGGAAGATAAGAGGCATCCTCAAATATAGAAATGTCTCCCTGAAAGTTATAGATCGATGCTTTCTCTAGGTCTGCTCGATAAAACTCACAGTCTTCAATTTGGCAATTATCTAATGACGCAAGTTCTAGATTTGCGTGACTGAAATCACAGTCTATGAGCGTTGCACCATCAAAGTCTGCGCTTGCGAGCACACAGTTCCTAAAACTCACATTCTCTAATTGCATATCCTCAAAGGAACTACCTCTTAGGAATAAGCCGTCAAACTCACAATCGTCTATATTATATTTAGTAAAATCGAAACCTTCAAAGCTAGTCTGGCTCTTTAGCTTCTCTAACTCATTTTTAAAATCTGCCTTGCTTGGGTAACACTCAATATATAAAGCATTTGGATCTCTCTCAGTAATCGAAGCTACGCATTTGTAAAAAACACATCCCGCAAGGTCTACGTCCCCGCGATAGCCAAATTCTAATATTCTATATTTGAAGTAGCGTCCTCTGTAATTTCCACCATTCACAAATATGAGGTCTTTAGTTTTGAGCATCTCTAAAAGCTGTTTAGGGTTGCTTAGTGTCATAAATACACCTCTTTAAAAATGTTCAGATTAAGTTAGTAGTCGTTGGACTTTTACGCTAGTCTAAAGAACATATAGACCTAAATCAAACTCAAAACACATACACACACACTTTCAAAAAAGTGGATACTTTGGGAGAGAAACTCATGTCAAAGCCCTCTGTTGTAAATAGAAATCAACTGAAACGAGCAGTACGAAATGATAAAGACTCCATTAAGGATATTGCAAGCTTCTTAGATGCATCGCAAGAGGCTGTAGGGAGTGCGCTTATACGAGAGTTTAAAAAGACAATTGTTGCACCAAGGAAGAAGTCTGCAAAAAAAACCTATTCCTTTACTCCGAACAAAGTCCCTCCCATGCGGCTAATAGAGATACATCATTTTCAAGAAGCTATCCAAAACGGAGCTAAAAACATACAAGAGGTAGGTGTCTATTTGGGGAGGCGGCCGAGCCTATTAGAGCAAAGACTCGTAGCACTTGGATTTCAAGACATATATGATTTTGCGAGAGTTTACAATCTTAGTGCTCGACTTGAAGACCCTAAACTCACAGAAGCGACTCTTATTTCAGCGATCCTCGAAGGGGATCAAGTTCTCGAAGATGCCCGTAAGAGATTAGGTGTTTCAGCAAGTGCCCTTCGAATATTTCTTGATCAAGGGGGCTATCGGAATCTTCAAGACTTTGCTACACGACATAACCTACAACTAGCACCTCGAAAATCTAGGCTCTCAGTTACGGAAGATTCTATAGCCGAAGCTTTAAGGCAAGGAGCAAACTCTTTCCAGCAAGTAGGAAAGATGCTTAATGTAAGTCCTTCACTTATCTCAAAGAGTTTAGCGGGGTGGGGATACGCTTCAAGCAAAAGGTCAAGTGGCTTAGAAAAGTTTGCGCTTGCGAAAAACATACCTTTTGAGCCACCTAAAGTTCGGCTTACAGAAGAAGATATGGCAGATGCGGTTAGGAATGGTGCAAATACAATTGAAAAACTAGCTCAGGCGCTAGGAGCAAGTCGCACAAGAGCTTATTACTTTCTTACTATAGACCTTGGGTATCCAAGTGTTCAAGCTCTTGCAGAAGCTAATAATATTCCTTTCACGAAACCGAAGGGTGGCAAAACCAAAAGACCGAATCCCGCAGTAAGCTCAACAGCAGTAGGGTTAGGTGTAGGCGCAACTTCTACAGTCGCGCTTGATTATGTACTCGCTAAAACCACAGACTACTCTGAAAAAAAGCGAAACTATGTCTCTGGAGGCTCAGTCACAGCTTTAAGCGTTGCGACATATGCACATAACAAGAGGGAGGAAGCTCTTTGGAGTGCTGCAGGATCTCTTACTGCGATGTTAATCACCTCATATCTAAGACGAAATTCCTAGTCCTCACTCTCATCATCGTCTTCATCATCTTCACAGCTAGAGCAAAGATCATCATCGCTCAAGCCATCAAGGTCTATTTCTCCACATCTCTCGCATGTAAGACTTTCTGTAAATGCGTCATTGCAATTATAACAAAGTTCCTCAGTGTGCATAGCATATCTATCATATATAATATCGCAACCTTCACAGAGATACAGCCCTTCGGGAAGGACGTAAGTATTTTCAAGTTGGGATAGATCCCCATCGACATCTATAAAGTCAGCTCTACTTAAATCAGCGTTGCGAAAGTTACAATTTACAAGCGTAGCGCCCCTAAAATTCGCAGATGTTAACGTACAGTCTTCAAAGCTTACGGAATCTAGGTTCATATTTCTAAAGTCTGCACCTGAGAGGTCCATCCCTTGAAAGTTTATGCCATCTAGAGATTTAAAAGACTTAAAATCGAAATTCACGAAATCGACTTTTCGCTTTAGGTCTTTAACCTCCGAAAGAAAGCTTTCGGAATCTTTATAGAAAGAACAGTCTACGCAAACAATCATGTTCAGCTGGGTTATCTCATCTTGAGGGATCACACATTTATAAAATACGCTCCCCGAGAAGTCTAAATATTTCAGATTAGACTCTGAAGTATTTAGATACCCTAACGAAAATGCCTTATTTCGGTAATCTACATCTTTATCTAAATAGATCGGTTTATACCTTAGTAACTCTAAAAGTCTTCTTTTATCTTCCATAATCATAGGCTCGTCCTCCTCATAGTCTTCACAACTTACGTTTGTGCTTTCACATAAATAAAAAAGGTAGGGACTCCTCTAGAGGACTCATATCAACTTCCACAACGGAGTCTAGATCAATACAAGCACTTGGTATGATCGCTTGAAACTCTTGGTCATAGGGGTGATAGAAATTTATGAGAAACTTGGTCTTTGCGATAAATGCACCATTAAAAGCCGCTTTAAAAACATCCGACAAAGGAGACACATGAAGGATAGGATTAAAGATAAGCTTATCAATAAGTAGCTTTGCGTCTCGCTCATTGTCTACGCCTAAATTGTATCCAAAGATAAACCCATCTTTAACAAGAGTTTGCTCTTTTACTAGGCTTGTGAAGAATATACTAAAAGGATCACGTTGTCCTAAAATCGACTTTGTCGTAAAAATCGTATTGATGATCTCAGAATCTGTGAAGTGAATGAAGTACACATTCTCAAGCTCCTTAGAATTTCCGCCGGTTACAAAGTATGGTGTCGTGTAAGCCGCTAACATTCTAAGCTTAGACAAGTTGTTGAAGACATATCCAAACACAGCATCTACATCTTTGAGTGTCGTTTTTGAATCCTCACACATCTGAACAAACGCATCTACCCAATCCTCAAAACCAACTGTCTTTGTGATTCTCTTTTTTGAATGTACAAGCTTAAAGAGTTGTTTCTTGATGGGCAACTCAATCTGATTCCATTCATGTACATTTGCTTTAAAGGAGGAATAGTGTTCCTCAAAGTCTGGATGCCCAAGTGCCTCATTGAAATCAAGGTCTTCGATTTCTTTTGTGACTATGTAATCCTCTCGACTCCTCTCAAAGTTCTTAATGATTTCCGCTAATTGGAGATCTCTGTTCCGTGAGAATACTTGACTCAATTTCGACCTAGCTTTTTTGCACTTTTGTGTACTCATATATTAGTCCTCACTACCTTCATAGGCTTCGCAACTCTCAAGATGACTGTAGTCTTCAAGTTCTCTTTTCGGAACAGATTCTCTACAATACTCACAGACGCCATAGCACTCTGAGTGTATCGTATCCCCATCACGATTCATACCTAAACTCTTAGTTGGGAATGTGTCTAGACAAACTTCGCAAGTATACGCGCAGTCCTCACAGATATGTATCTCCTTCACTTGATTTCTGGAACCATACCACAATGGTGGTCGTTCTAAAGCGAGTTGGAGAGATTCATCATGCGCAGCACCCTTAAAACAAGATTCGCAGACCCTCTCCTCAAGCCCATATGCGAACTCAAAGTTTGAGCCTCTGAAGTCAGCTCCTGCAACATTATCTCCATCTCCAAAGTCTGCGTACTTCAGATTCGCTTTCGTGAAATCCACATCTGCAAGAGAACACTGAGAGAAATCTACGCCCTCAAGGTTTGCCTTAGAGAAATCTGATCCTGACAGATCCACATCTCCTGCCAATGGGTAAAAGCGAAGATGTCTTAAATCTAGACCTCGTCCCTCTATAGATGAAAGTGGGGATGCTCCATACTGACTGAAAAACTCCTCTGTGGCTTCATCGAGAATGCTACCCTCAACTTGATAGTAAGATTCCGCAAACGGCTTACCCTCACCAATGAATTTGAAGTCTTTAAAAATCGTGCTCGTAAGGTTAAGATGCTCAAAGTGAGTATCTTCGAATGTGCAGCGAATGAACTTTGTACCCTGAAGGTCTGCTTGAAGGAAACGCACACTTTCAAACACAACATCTTCAAACACCGCATCATTTAAGTCTCCAGAGAGTGATGTGTCTCTAAACACACACCTCTTAAAAATAGCGTTACTCAAAATCTGTGTTTTGGTGTCACATTTGAATACTGTTTGGATGCAGATTACGTTCTCAAAACATACAGGGGGCGTATATTCTGCGACATCCTCACTAAGTGTTCTGAGATAAGTACAATTCTCTAAAACACAATCTTTTAGTTCGTTGTCCTCAGAAAAAAGCGCCATATCCTTGAAATGTGTGTTTTCAATGTCTGTAGATTTCTTAATTTGAAGATATCCGTGATAGTAGGGTCCTGAGCTTAGGCATCGAATGAGATTTGCATTTTTAAGCGAGGTGTTCGCTAAAGACCAAAACTGAAAAAGAACAGATTGGAGTTTTGCATTTTCAAAGGACAAGACACCTGGGTTTTCAGAAGACGTGTAGTCTCTAAATACTAAGTCCTTTAAAGATGCGTTTGCAAAGCTCACAAATCCTAGAACACTACATCTCTCAAAAGTTGAACCTTCAACCATTGAGTTTTCAAAACTTACATCTTGAAGAACTGTGTTTCTAAGGGTTACACTTTCGATCAATGAATTATCGAACTTTACATTGTCTACTTCGCAACCCCTAAAGCTAGAGCTTGAATCTTGCGCAAAAGTCCTACGCATAAGGTCTGACTTTTTTTTACGATAATCCTCATTTTCAACATTCAAGTCTCTTAGATGACCAAAATGGCATCCCGTAAAATCACAATATGAGAGGTTGATATCATAAAAAGATGTCGAATAGAAGTGGCTCTCTTGAAGATTTAAGTAAGAATATTCTTGTCGATTAAACTTCCCAGAATACCGTATGAATCTCGAAGAAAACTCGCAACCTTCGAATACACAACTCTTTGCAACAACTGAATTCAACCCAATACTAAAGTAATACATGAGGAACAATGAATTAGAAACATCTAAGTCTTTAAATATGTAAGACGATTGGTCTTTTGGAGGAGCGAAAGACTTCGGCCCCAAAAACTCTAGATTAGTTAAGAGATTAGGGTTTGTTAGGTCTAAACCCTCCACATACTCAAAATCTATAGGGATTGAGCCTCTAGGGATACCTGACCCTTTACAGTCATACAGCACACAACCGTCAAATTTGGAACCCGCATTATCTGTCCGAATCATCCATATGCCACAAATCTCCTGACCTCTATAGTCTGCGGGATTTCCGCAATCTATGAGTATACCTAGTTTTTCATAATAGTCGATTAAACTCTCATATGACATTTTGATGCTCCTTTTCGTTTTTCACATAAATAGAATAGATAGGGAGTCTTTTTAAGAACTCATCTGTTTAGTCCCAAGACTCATCATCGTCTTCATCTTCACTCGCGTCCCTACAAGCTTCGCAAATTCTTTCTCCATCTAGATCGGAACTCGCCTCCCCACAAATATAACAAACGTACTCCTCATAACAATTCCAACACAGGGATTCCTCATCCGTATTTTGGGCATCATCTTCTTCAAGAATGAGTGAGCAACTATCACACCGAATAAACCCTTCAGGAAGATATCCTATGTCTTGGAATTGCTGAAGGTCTGCATCTAGACCAAAGATCTCCGCATTTTCCAAATCTGCGTTGTAAAAATTACAGTTCGTAAATGAAGCTCCTAAGTGTGCGCCTCCAAGATCCGCGCCTCTAAAATTGCAGTTTGCTATTTTAGCGTCTGAAAAGTCTGCGCCCGCCAAATTACAATTTACAAAACTTACAGAATCTAGGTTCATTCCACTAAACACGGTATTCGGCAGAGAACACCCATCAAAAACACAACCATTTATTAACACGCCTGTAAGCTCAGAAAAATCAAAGTACTCAAAATCCACATCGACTTTCAAGCGATCTCTTTCTTCTATGAAAAGTTGTATATCATCAAAACAGTCAATGTAGAGCGCACTAGGACTCCTAAGATCGAGAGGCACTCCACAGCTGTAGAATACACTCCCTTCAAAGTCTATGCTGTTTAGTCGAGAGTGGCTAGGTATAAACCTTTGAGCGAATACCCTACCTCGATAATCCTTGTATTGCTCAAGGTTTTTATACTTTAGTAAATGTATTAACTTTATTATTCTAGGATCCGTACTCATATCAATCTCTACAATCTTCACAGAGAAACTGTGAATCTAAACTTGTCATATCCTCAAACTCTTCTCTACAAATCCTACACATAGGGTCCCACCAATCCCCCACTATTCCAAACCTCATAATCTTAATGAGGCGCTCTGGATAAAAGACTGCGAGAGTTGTGCTTGGGTGAGGCCTTGAAGGGAATCTAGCTAGAGCCTCTAGACAATAGAACCCTTCATACCCTAAAGATTTCAGTGCTTCGAGAATAGGAGAAGAACCTTCTGTAATCGTTCGTACCCACGCAATTTGAGAGTCTTCAAACTGAAAGATGGGAGATACAATATCCAAAGAGCTAGACCGATGCCTTGCGCCATCGTTTATATGCATTAGTGTAGCCTCCATGAAATAATAGAAAGGTGTCACTTGGATTTTTCGCAACATCCAATTGAGCGCTTCATCTGTTGTGGGTAGGCTTAGAGACACAAGCTGATTGTGAAGTTCGGTCTTTAGGTCTTGGAATACTTGACTTGAGGCTAACTCTTGATTCTTGAAATAACGACCTTTTTGAATCTTACAATCGTATAGTGCTAAGACCTTAGTATCCTCTTCGTCCTCCACCCCATCTTCTGCAATGTCTCTATCTGAAGACAGATATACAGCAAGGTAAGTCGCGCCACTTTCTTCCATCGGTAAAAATTTGTTAAAGGCTAGAAACGGGTCGCTACTTCCATGATACCAAATCTCTGAGTGAGTCTGAGGGTTTAAAACATATGGCATTTGGAGGACTCCTTAATTAGATGGATACCTTATCATTGTTTCGCGAGATCTAAAATCTTTAAACCGACCTTTGTTTGATACGAAGCCAAATTGTCTATAGAATTTCTGTAGTCTTCCGATTGAGGTAGCTCCAAGGTCTGTAGAGGGGCTGAGCGCGAGAATGAGTTGACACTCATCTGCCCAAGCAATCAATCTCTCCATGACTTGTGAGCCAATGCCTTGCTTTCTAAGTGCTTTTGGGATATGGATTGCTCGCAACTCTACAATTCCTTGTGCATACGGCTGAGGATCAACCTTTGGCAATAGCCAGAGGGATAGGCCTGGGAAACTTTGAACAAGTTCATTTTGAAGCGCCTGTGTGTCTTGAGTTAAATCCATATCGAGTATCTCCTCTACAAACAGTATAGAACCCTCTTGCAAGATCATCTTGTATGCGCTAGTCTAAGCGCAGAGTCGGTCTAATTCAAACTAAAATTTTAGCGGAGATATCGAGATGTTTGACAAACTTAAAGCACTGCAACCCTTTCTTGAGAAAGGCTTAAAAGTAATTGAGTCCTCAAAACGCGACTTGATGGTACTTACCGTTGTAAGCGGTACTTGCTTCTCAGCAGGAAGGCTCTCAACACCACCTCCAGAAGAGAACAAGTTCTGTTCGGTACATATTGGCAAGTTCAATACTTGTGAAGGTGAGAAAAAGTCACTCAATAAACAGCTAGATACAATCCGTAAACAGCTTATGGAAATTGAAGATGAGTATGCTGAGTTCACTAGGAAACTCATAGATAAAAAAGACAAAGAGTGTCTTAAAAAGATAGGTGAAAAGACTGAAGAGGTTAAAGAGCAGTTCTTAAACTTCAAATGCAACCAGTGCAAAAGGCGAGGGAAATGCAAATGAGATACTTGGCTTTAGTTTTAAGTGTTTTGCTTGTAGCGCCTACTGTCACATATGCTGAGGTTTCAGTGAGTGATAGTCAGCCATATGTGATCGTGATTGATGGGTATCAACTCCAACTCAAAACATTTGAAGAAAACAAGCGCGTAAAGATCCCTAAAGCGGGTGTGTTCTTTGATGAGTTTGACTATTCAATTCTACATGGCGAGCTTGCGAAGTCACAATCGCGCTGTGATGCTCGAATTGAAGATGTTAAAAAAGAGCGAGACGAGCTTTGTAAGTCTGAAAAGGATGGGATTCGAAAGCGGTTTAAAGAGCAACTCAAAGTACTCGAAACTGAAAACCAAGACCTCTCTCGTAAATTGGAAGCGCTTAAAACAACCCTAAAGATGACAGTTGAGACACATGAATCCCAACTGAAGCTCCATTACATTGTAGGGAGCGCAGCAGGAGTTACGATTTTGGGTCTGCTCACAATCGCTATCATCAAATAAAAACCCACACTAGCGTAGCCAACTTAAAGCTACCTAAATGTGGGTTCTTATTTGAGGGTATCTTACTTAAGTAAAGGATTAGCCCTCTGATGACCCGCCCTCTGATGAACCGCCCTCTGATGAACCGCCCTCTGATGAACCGCCCTCAGATGAGCCACCTTCAGATGAACCACCCTCTGATGAACCGCCCTCAGATGAACCGCCCTCAGATGAGCCACCTTCAGACGAACCGCCCTCAGATGAGCCACCTTCAGACGAACCGCCCTCTGAGGAACCACCCTCAGATGAGCCACCTTCAGACGAACCACCCTCAGATGAACCACCCTCAGATGAACCACCCTCAGACG
>Ga0222719_10001531_pt1 | contig 22213 bp, 13 predicted proteins | sample C33_34DmetaG_FD_165039 | JGI IMG/M metagenome (GOLD analysis project Ga0222719, IMG submission 165039) | Estuarine water microbial communities from San Francisco Bay, California, United States - C33_34D | ecosystem: Environmental > Aquatic > Marine > Unclassified | place: USA: California...
TACACTAGATGACGATAGTTCGACAGGTGAAATTTTTGAATTACAAAGTGTAAGAGTCTCTGAAACAGATAGTATCAGCGATATTAAACTTTTAGATCAGTTTGAAAAAGGACAAAAGATTTGGGTCGATAATAGCGGAAGCAATTTATGGACTGTATATGAAAAAACAGATGCTTATAAAGAAAAGAAATGGGGTGCAGTAAACCAAGTAGCAAGTCAAAGATTTGGATATTCGATTACTGCAAACAATAATGGTAGATTAATTGCTGTGGGTGGTCCGTTATTTGGCGATGAAGGACAAGTTTACATTTTACGTAGAGATACAAACACAGGTATAGCAAATCTAAAAGGATCTCAAGGGTTTGCAATAAGTGATAATATAAGTGATAATTTAATAGACGGTGCAAGTCCGTATTTTGGATTTAGTTTATCTTTATCGCCAGATGAGCAAAGATTAGTTGCTGGTGCTCCGTATGCTGATCATTTTAAAGCAGTAGATGATAGTTCTCGTAACGGATTCTTTGTAAGTGTGGGAGACTTTAATGCTACACCGCAACCTTATGTTAAACAAGGTGTTGTAAAATTAACAAAACTAGATACAGCCGACGGATTATTTAAAACTGAATATATCATAGGAAGTCATGATCCTAAAGACAACGAATTCTTTGGTTTCAGTGTAAAACTATCAAACTCTAAATTAGCAGTAGGAGCCCCAGGGCACCAAGGTAATAAAGGAAGAGTGTATCTTTATGATTATAAGGTTACCGCAGACGGAAGTACATTAGATTGGGATCTAGACAGCGACAATGGTTATTTAGAAATTTCTTCTACAGATGCAACACTAGATGGAAATGAAGGTGACGAGTTTGGCTTTGCGATAGATAGTTCCGACGACATGACTACTTTGGTTGTTTCGGCACCTGGTAGAGAAGTTTGGCAACAAGCAGGGGATAGCACAAAAAATACAGGTGAAGTTAGAATTTATAACCTAAACAGCAACAATGTTTATACATTAAAACAAACACTCAACGCTTCTACACTTTCTGATTTTGAAATTGGAGATCGTTTTGGTTACCAAGTAAAAATGAATAGCGATGGTACTAGATTGTTTGTTAGTGCTCCTTATAGTGATGTTGCTAATACAAACAGCGGAGCAGTTTATGTCTTCGAAAAACAAACCGATGGTACTTACAGTTTATCTCAACTTGTTACTAGTCCAGATCATATTAAAGAAGAAAATTTTGGTGTAAGCATTTCTATTAATTCACAAGGAACAGATTTAGCAATCTACAGTCAAAGCGGTACAACACAAACTTCAATGACTGTGGATATATACAAAGAAGCATATTTAGACTCTTATACTAGATTTGGAAACAATTATATAAATGATCCATCAAGTGGAACTAATGAAATACCAACAACATTTGACGGAGCCTCGACTAACTTTGTTGACGAAGCACCGAGCAGTGGTGCTGTGTATTCCTACAAAAAACTTGTTAACAAATTTATTTTTGGACAGAAGTTAACCAGCGGATCAATAGAAAGTTTTGACAATTTTGGTAAAGGTCTTCAAGTTGTTGATCAAGGTATTTTAGTCGGTGCACCTTACAACGATATTGATAATGTACAAACAGGTGCATTGTTTGTTTATGATAGAACAGAAACCAGCGGTTGGGCAGAAACACACAAACAAGGACAATCAACTAATCCTTGGTTAGTGAATAAATCATTTACATACAGTCTATCTGGCAACAAAGTAAAAGATTTTATCGAAACAATTGATCCAGTTAAAGGAAAAATTCCATATATTGCAGAATCAGAAATAAGATTTAAATCAGATAACGACCCAGCAGTTTATAGTGCTAGTGATCGAACTGACACAGCAATCAACACTAGCGTAAACTGGACAGATGATCATGTAGGCGAAGTATGGTGGGATTTAAGTTCAGTAAAGTTTTTGTGGTATGAACAAGGCGATACTGAATATCGTGCAAACAACTGGGGAGGATTATTTCCTGGGTCTAGCATAGATATATATGAATGGGTAGAAACAGATCTATTACCAAGCGAATGGACCGAAGTTGCAGATACAACCGAAGGTGTTGCTTTAGGATTTAGTGGAACCCCTAAATACAACGATAACACAGTAAGCATTAAACGAATTTATAATGCAAATACAAATACCTTTACAACTAGATACTATTATTGGGTAAGAAACAGTGTTATTGTTCCTGATGTTAATTTTAGAAAAATACCTTGTAGTGAAGTTTCTAATATTATTACAGATCCAGATGCATACGGAATTAAAAGTTTACAACTATTAAGTCCTAATAGTATTTCAGTAAGCAATATAAAAACCACGTTGTCTGATAAAGATGTACACCTTTCAGTTCAGTATAGAGATATTGAAACAGATATTCCTGAACACAACGAGTGGTTGATATTAAGAGAAAAACAACAAGCAAAAATTGAAAACGACCTTCTTAATAAAAAACTATTTGACAGTCTTGTAGGTTTTGATGATCAAGGCAATCCTGTGCCTGATCCTGCATTACCGGTACAAAGAAAGTATGGAATACAGATTAGACCGAGACAATCGATGTTCCAAAATAGATTCCAGGCATTAAAAACTGTAGTAGATTTTGCAAATGAAGTTATGTCCGGACAGAGAATTGTTGATACAAAAAATATCACAAGATTGTTTAGTAAAGATCCTATTCCTGCTGTTAGCACAGGAAAGTATGATGTTATTTTAGATGATTTTGAAGATACAACAACTATCGGAACACAAGATTTAAGACAAGCAAAAGTAAGTCTTTCTTTAACAAACGGTAAAGTTACTAGTGTATCTATAGATGATAAGGGATATGGCTATAAAGTTGCTCCTGAAATTACAGTTAACGGTGATGGTACCGGAGTAAAACTTAAAGCAACAATCAACAGCAATGGTGAAATTACTGATGTTGAAATAGTTAAGTCAGGAAAGAATTATAATACGATTAGTACACGAGTTCGACCTTTTAAAGTTTTAATTAGAGTCGACGAAACTGCTAATAATTATTGGAGTTTATATGAATGGGATATAAACACTAAATTATGGAATAGAACGCAAACACAAACGTATGATGTGTCTAGATTCTGGAGTTATAAAGATTATAGTGTTCCAGGATTTAGCACAGATGTTGTAGTAGACTTTAAAATTCAAGCACCATATCAATTAGATACAATTAGTCCTGATATTGGCAATATTATTGAAGTAGAAAATGCCGGCGATGGTAACAAGATGTATTTAGAAGCAGTAGAAGGTGAAGGGTCTTTTGCAACAGGGTATGATTTAAAATACAAAGCCAATAGCACAATTCAAATTAATAGTAATATATACGACTTTACACAGTTGAATTTTGGGTTTGCAGGAAATGAAAATTTTGATATTAATCTTTATGACGAACAACCTATTCAAGAAACTAGATTGCTTTTAGAAACTTTAAAAGAAGATATCTTTGTTGACGATCTTAAAGAAAATTATAATAAGTTGTTCTTTAATTGTGTAAGGTATGCATTAAGTGAACAGAACTTTTTAGATTGGGCATTTAAAACTAGTTTTGTAAATTTGACAAATAATATTGGTGGCTTTAGCCGACAATTAGTTTATGGATCCGATAATGTTTCATTAATTGAAGATTATATTAATGAAGTTAAACCTTACAGAACAAATATCAGAGAATATACTGTTAGATATGATGACTTGGAAGAATCAAGAAACGGCATAACTGATTTTGATGTTCCTAGCAACTACAATAAACAAACACAAAAGTTTGAAACAATTAAAATAACAGATGAGTTAGTCTCCGTTGATCCTTGGAAGCAGTGGTTTGAAAATTATAAATTTACAGTAGGTAATGTTATTGTATCTGATCCGGGTGAAGGTTATACACAGCAACCTATTGTTATTATAAGTGGCGGTCGTGAAAGCAAGGCCGATATATTACAAACACAACAATATCATCAAATAGTTGATACTGATTACGATGCTACGTATTTTTACTTGAGTACATCAAGTGTGCCTTTACATAGTTTTGACACTAGTGGTGTACAATCACAAGCATTTGTATTTAGAATTCCAAAAGGTCCTGCAATAGCAGAAACTAAACAAAACACGTTCGATAGTGAACCAATTGGTGTTGCAACTAATGGTGTTGTTTTCTACAATCCAAAAAGCAAAATAACTGAAAGACGTAACGGAACTGTATATACTGTTGATGTAGCAAATGAAAGATTGCTCGATGGAATAACTGATGGTAGTGGTATTACAGATGAAACAGTATACAATTATGTAAGTGATCCTAAAAAACTATATGAAAAAGATGATTCAAAACATAGTCCAATTGTAGGTTATGCTTTTGATGGATATCCAATTTATGGACCTTACGCTTTTGAAGATCCTACAGGAAACAACAAAAATATTATTCGTACAATGAAATCTAGTTATCAATTACGCACCGGCGTAAGAGAAGATGGTTCAGAATACGATGGAAGATATATTGAAGATTATCAATTTGTTCCCGGAAGTGGCGATTTAGATCAATATAATGCTAGATATTGTCATACTCCAGAATATCCTGCAGGAACCTATGCATATTTTATTACAGTTGATCCTACAGATGCTGAAAAACCAGTGTATCCTTATATTATCGGTAAGCAGTATTTTGGTATTCCAGAAGCGTCAAACGGAAACTATAGTTTACCAAGTTCTGGAGTAGAAGATGCTACTGCGATTGCTAATATTGGACAAAACAAAGTTAGAGAAATAGTTGTTACTAATCCAGGAAAAGGATATACTTCATCTCCTAATGTCACTATTGTAGGCGGTGGAACAATCACAAAACAAGCAATTGGATATGCAAATTTAGAAAACGATAAAATCCGTATTAACACAGTTAATATGAAATTTGATAGAATTGCAAATAAAAAATTAATACAGTCTGAACAAGCAGTTGATACATTTACAGCCACACAAGGACAGATTAAGTTTAAACTTACATATCTGCCTACATTTGATAAGCGTGATATTGAAATTGAAGTAGACAATGAAGCAATATACATCAGTGATTTTGATATTAGTATTGTTACAGCAAGTGATAGAACTTATAAGAAAAAAGAAGGTTACTTAATTTTTGCACAGCCTCCAGGAAAAAATGCAAGAGTTAAAGTTACTTACAAAAAATCTATTGAACTTATGCAAGCCACTGATAGAATTGATTACTATTACGCACCTACAGCAGGTATGTTAGGAAAAGATCCTGCACAATTAATGACAGGTGTAGAATATGAAGGTGTACAAGTTCAAGGATTAGAGTTTGATATTAGTGTTGGCTTTGACGGATTACCTTGGTTTAGTCATGGTTGGGATACATTCTCCGGAACAAATACAGACTATGCTTTCCGTGCAGATGGCAGTACACAAACATTTACATTGCCTTATGTTCCGGAATCTGGACAAGAAATTAATATCTACTTTGATGGTGTAAGACAAGATCCAACTAATACGCCTACTATTGTAGGAGACGGAAACACTGATACATTTACACTCGATGTAGGCGCACCCGACGGCACACTTGTTGTATTCCGTCAAAAAGAAAGCGACGGATCATTAGTGCCTACCGATGTAAACAACCTAGATACATTATTAAGTGGCGGAACATTTTCAACCGCAAATGGAAGATTTAATACTGCAATAGGTACTAATCCAGAAGATATCTCGCTAGATGGTGACGGATTTGTAACACCAGATACAAGTCACGCTCCGGAAGAAGTTGTTCCAGGGCAGTGCTTTGATACTATTGCTATTAATGTTTACAATGCACCTTCCGATGGATCACCTATTGTTGAAACTGTTAGATATTTTGGTAATAGTTTAAACAAAGTTTACAATTTTAATTTACTACCCGGAACAGAAGACAGTATCTTTGTTTCGGTAGCAGGAACCTATTTGACACGCGGCACTGATTACACAGTTAACATGCCAAACAAAACTGTAACCTTTAGCGAATCGCCAGACATTGGAGAATTAGTTACAATTCAAACACTCAATGTTGGTGGTAGTGATATTATTGAAAGACAGCAATTTACAGGTGATGGTTCTACTACTGAATTTGCAATGACAGCAAGTTTTGATGATGTTAAGAGTGCATTTGTTACTGTTAATGGTATTGTAAAGGATTATGTTTTACGTGAAGGAGACACAGGAAGTGTTTTAGTAGATCTAATTAATCCTCCGGCGGTTGCAGGAGCAGTTATTCAAATAGTTGCTTTAGGAACTAGCGATAAAACAGTAAGTGAAATTAAAACTGATGTAATCGAATATGACGGAAGTTCGACTACTTATAGATTAAGTCAACTTCCAGGAAATATTGCACCATACCATGCAATGGCGATTGTTGAATTAAACGGAGAAAGATTAATAGCACCGGATACAATATATTATACCAGTAACGGTGTTACAAATTCATTTAGTTTAAGTCAAGATCCTAGTTATGAATTGTTTACTTTATCACTAGGAGAGTTTGAAGTTCATCTAAATGGATCAAAACTTTCTGCTATTAGAGATTATAACTTTGATACTGCAACAAATTTAGTAACATTTAATACAGGTGTATTAAGTGCAGGTGATGCTATTGCAATTACAATTTTAAGAAATCACGAGTATGAAATATATACTGAAGTAGATGAAACTGATTCAACTACATATGGATACGTGAAAATTTTACATCCTATTCCTGCAGATGCAGAAATAAAAGTTACAACTTTTACTAACCATGATTCTAATTTATTAAGAAAAGAAGTTTTCAAACGCCAAGCAGGCGGAACTTATCGTTTAAGTCGTCCGGTAATAAATGCAAACTACGTTTGGGTAGAACTAGATAGAAAAGCACTTGTTGCAGATAGAGATTATAAGATTTTAGACGATAATACTTTGTTACAGTTAGATGATAAGTTCGATGATTCAACAGATAGTAACGTTGTTGTGTTTAGTTTTAGTGATAATGTAAGTTATGATCCGATTGGATTTACACTTTTCCAAGATATGCTTCAACGTAGACACTATAAGCGTATTTCAAAAGAAAACAACACGTCACTTGCAGAAGATTTAAATTTGTTAGATAAAGAAATTAAGGTAACAGATGCATCTGTCTTGGTTGACCCTAGTCCGTCTAGTAGAATTCCTGGAGTTATTTTTATAGATAAAGAGCGTATTGAATATTATGTTAAAGATGGTAATACATTAAAGCAAATTACTAGAGGAACTCTTGGTACAGGATCCAAATCAACATATAAATCAGGTACACGGGTTTATGATGCAGGCCCTAACCAAACAATGCCTTACACAGATAAGATAAACAAGTATGAAATTATCATAAGAGATGGACTGCCGAATGGTAAACAAGTACATATTTTAGATACTATTAATATTAGTTCAGCGGCAGAGGCACACGATCAAGTTGAAGTGTATGTTGGCGGTAGAAAACTGCAAAAACCTACTGTTTCGTCTAATACAATCAAGAAACACAACATTGAAATTGCTTTTGATAGTGACGAAACTAACAGTGTTGGAACAGCAAGTGATGTTACTCAAATTCCTGAATTTACCGTAGAACCGGTTGATGATTCTGATGCTAAAGGATATTATAAATTAACATTGAGAGATGAGCCTCAAGTAGGATCAGAGTTGAAAGTTATTCAAAAGCAGGGTAACATATGGTATGAAAATGGCGTGTCTACGGCATCTAACGGCGAGCCTTTGCAAAGATCACGCACTAAAGAAGCACAATTCTTGCTTGAGAGAAGCAGTGGTTTACCTGTAATAAATATTAGGGAGTAGTTAATGTCAAACAAAGGTAACGAGAAAGAAACAATGAAAAGCAAAAAACCAAATGAAACACAAGGTGTGCATATGGAAGGTCATATCAAGATTTTTGACCCTAAAAGCAACAAGGTGTTTGTAAACAAACGTAATGCTATTCATTACGAAAATATGAGCATCAGTCTTGCTGAATCATTAGGTAATGAAGGCCGCGGAAACATTGTAGAAATGGCATTCGGCAACGGTGCAACAACTGTTGATCCTACAGGTATTATTACATATTTGACACCAAACAATAGTGGTGTAAATGCAAGTTTATACAATCAAACATATTACAAAACTGTGGACGATAATAACGTAAACAACACAGATCCTAGCAGAAACTTTATCGAAACAAGACATACACTAGGTACAACGTATACTGATATTTTAATTAGTTGTTTGCTAGACTACGGTGAGCCAAGTGGACAGGAAGCATTTGATAATTCAACAGATTTAGATGGAAATTATGTATTCGATGAAATAGGTCTAAAAGCATATTCACCGGATGGTGCAAATCTTGGTAGATTATTGACACATGTTATTTTTCATCCAGTACAAAAATCATTAAACAGGTTAATACAAATTGATTATACAATTAGAATACAAAGTTTGACAAATTTAAGCGAGATTTAACGAATGGCATATACAGTAGACTTTACAAACAGCGGCGAAAAGGTTCCAATTACTATTGATGACAATAGTAGAAATACTGTTGATACATCTTTAACACTTATTGGTCGTAACGAACCTAGTTATGGACAAGCCATTGCAGAGAACTTTGTACATCTTTTAGAAAATTTTTCAAATGCAACTCCACCTGCTAATCCTATTGAAGGGCAATTATGGTATGATAGTGGTACTAACAGATTAAAAATCAACGACAGTACAGCAGGCGCGGCAAATTGGCGACCAGCAGGAGGTGTACACGTCGATGCTATCGAACCACAAAACGCATTAGAAGGCGATGTGTGGGTAGATATTACTAATAATCAACTTTATCTTTATACCGGAGCACAATTTCAATTAGTTGGACCTAATTTTAGCGGTGGATTAAAAGCAGGTTCAGAAGCAGAAAGTGTAATTGATGTTACTGGCACTTCGCACACTGTGATTAAAAATTATGTCGACGATAAAGTTGTAACAATTATTTCAAAAGATCAATTTATTCCTAGACAGGTTATTGAAGGATTTAGTGAAATACTTCCAGGTATCAATATTTCTAATACAGATTTCGACGGTAATGGTATTGTTCTTAACAAATTACATGCAACAGCAACAAAATCAGATGCATTAAATGTTACACAGCCTACTATCGAAACTGTAAATGCAAATAATTTTTTAAGAAGCGATATTAATGATACTACTAACGGTGAGTTTACAATTAGAAACGATGGTGGATTAACTTTTGGTGCAAACTTAATTGGTAGTTTAGAAGTTGCTGGTACTAATAATGAAGTTGTATTAAAAAATAATATTTCAGATGGTAATATAGCACTTAAAGTATTTCCTTCAGTAGACGGAGAAACAAAGACTGTATTTTTTGTTGATGGAAGTAATAAGAGAGTGGGTGTCAATCAAACTGCGCCAGCAGTTGCACTTGATGTTACAGGTAGCGGACATTTTACAGATCAATTACAATTATCATCCACAACTGATTCAACATCAACAACAACCGGTGCATTAAGAGTAAGCGGTGGTGCTGGTATTGATAAAAATTTATATGTAGGCGGTAATGCAAATTTTGAAGGACATTTGGTATTAGGCGAAATTGGCGGCGGTGCAGGTATTGCTATTCTACCAACAACCAATAACAATTTAACAATCGGTGGAGATCCAGGAGACGGCGGCGGACTTCGTAGATTTGCAAATATTTACTCTGAAGTATTTACAGGTCGTTTAGTAGGTACAGTTGTTGGTGACGTAAACGGAAATGTTAACGGAACGTCGGATAGACTTACTGCAAGTACAACATTTAAGATAACTGGTCAAGTTGCAGACTCAACAGGATTTAGTTTTGATGGTCAAACAGGCGGCACACAAAAGACATTTAATGTAACACTAACACAAGACGCAATCGACGGCCAAGATGTTGTAGAAGATAATGATAATAGTGACCAATATCTAATTTCTCGAGTTGGACAAGGTTTAAAAAGGATCACAAGAACAAACTTTTTTGCAGGAGCATCTCTTGTGCCAATTGGCGCAGTTTTTCCGTATGCAGGTATTGCAACTTCTGTAGATGATTTACCAACCGGTTACTTGTTATGCGACGGATCAGAGCAAAGTATAGGTTTGTATCCTGAATTATATGAAGTAATCGGAGATACATTTGGTGCAGGTGTAAACCCTAGCACATTCAAACTTCCAGATTTACGTGGTAGATTCCCACTTGGTTTAGATGGTATGGATAACGGAAACCAAGTTAACAACTCTCTTGCTGTTCCAGTTGATGCTGGCGGTGGCGTAACAGGTAGAGTTTCGAATTCAGAAGCACAATCACTAGGCGGATCGGGTGGTAACGAAATTATAGAAACTGATAATGTTGCAGTAGGAAGCGGAACACAATACGCAGGTGGTTCAGGTAGCGGTCCATACGAAAATTTAAATGTTATGAATCCTTATTTGACCATGAATTACATTATTAGATCAGGGGAGCCAACAGTATAATGAGTTATACAGTTAACAAAACAGATGGATCGGTTCTTTCTACAGTTGGTGATGGTACTGTTGACAACACAACCACTGATATCACGCTTGTAGGAAGAAAATTTAGTGGGTACGGTGAAGTACTAAATGAAAATTTTGTAAAGATATTAGAAAGTTTTGCAAATAACACAGCACCAGTTAATCCGATTGAAGGACAAATTTGGTATGATACGTTTGAAGGACGACTTAAAGTTTACACAGGAACAGTTTTTAAACCAACAGGCGGCCCTTTAGTACAAGACTCACAACCAGATGGTCTTGTATTGGGCGATTTATGGATTAATAATGAAAAAAATCAATTATATTTTTATGACGGTGTAGATCTTACACTTGCTGGCCCTATATATTCAAAGCAACAAGCAGAAAATGGCTGGATAGTTGATACATTAGTAGATACAAATAATAGTGGTAGAGTTGTTTCTAAACTTTTTGTAAACGGTTTATTGGTAGGAATATTAAGTAGATACGAATTTATACCAAAAACTCCTATTACAGGATTTGCCTCAATAAAGGTTGGTTTAAATTTATCTACAACGGTAGCAGGATTAAAAATTCACGGATCTGCAACATCAGCAGATGCTGTTGCTGGTATTGATCCTGGTCAGTTCCTACGTTCAGATGAAGCAGATATTACTACAGGCACGTTGGGTATTGTTAATAATGGCGGAATAACCATCGGTGAAAACAGTAACTTTACGCAATTTATTGATACTGATCGATCAACAATATTAAAAAATAATCTTCAAGACAGAGATTTTAAATTACAGATTAACAGTAGTGCAACTGGAGGTCTTGTTACGGCACTTGATATTGATAGTTCTGCATTACAACTAGATGTGTTCGAAGGAGAAACGTCATCGTTAACAAGAGTTGGCGGCGACTTAACAGTTTTTGGTAACTTAACAGTAAATGGTGCAACAACATTTATTGATAGCCAAAACATGAGAATTGAAGATAAGAATATTGAATTATCTGTTACTAACACACCAACAGATGATCTTGCAAACGGTGGAGGTATTACATTACAAGGTAATACAAATTACACTATTAGTTGGGATAAGTTAACAAATCATTGGGATTATAACCAAGGCATAAATTTAGAAACAGGAAACACCTTTACTATCAATGATAATATTGTATTAAGTGATACAACTTTAGGTTCTGGTGTAATAAATTCTAGTTTAACAAATGTTGGAGTATTAACTGAATTACAAGTTGATGATATTGAAATAAACGGTGATACAATAAGCACAGTAAGTTCAAGCGGAGATTTGAATTTTAGAATTTGGGGTACAGGCAATATTGTACTTGATCCTGAAGAATCAACTCCAGTTACTCAAATTAAAGGAGTAAAAGATCCTACTGCTAATCAAGATGTTGCAACTAAAAATTATGTTGATACTGAATTAAGAAGTAAAACTTTACAATTTACTATTAACGTAAGTGGAGCAAGTCCTAGTGTTAATACTTATGTAGAAGCACAATTAGCAAAATTAGCACCACCAGTAAACTATGAAGTAGGAACACAAGCAAGAGTACTATGTGAAACACTTTCGTTAACAGGTGCGGCAACTCCTGTGCAAGCATATGATGACACAGATGCAGGATGGTTAGCAGATACAAGTCAAACAAACGTAATTTTAAGATCAAAAGTAGCAGTTGACAAGGACGGTAATTTAAGTAGTGCAAGTACAGTTCAAGACGTAACAATTCCAAATGGATTTACACCTAGCGGTAACTCTATTGCTGTTAGTTCGGAAGTAAGAATTTATGAACTTGATAGTTCACCGGCTTGGGTAGCAACAGGAGTAGTATTATAATGGCATATCAGATAGACAAAACAGACGGAACTACATTAGTACAATTATTAGATGGTGTTGTAGATACTAGCACTGATTTAAAACTTGTTGGTAGAAACGTAAGTGGTTATGGTGATGCACAAAATGAAAATTTTGTAAAACTACTTGAAAATTTTGCAAAAGCAGATACACCTCCGGGCAAACCTTTAGTTGGTCAAATTTGGTTTGATAAAAATGCAGATAAAATGCGTCCAAGCGTTTTTGACGGAACTCGTTGGAGAAATGTTGCAATTAATCAAGTTTCCCCTTCGACTGCTATACCACAAGGACAAAAAGAGGGAGACTTTTGGTGGGATACTACAAATAAACAATTATATATTTGGGATAACACTAATACACAGCATATTTTAGTTGGTCCTGAAAGTGTTACAGGCTTTGGTAAAACTAAATGGGAAGGATCTAAATTAACTGATACACAAGGTACTGACCATGCTGTTGTGATTGGATATAGTGACGGTGTTGCTCAAGCAGTTATTTCAACAGATACATTTACAAATGATCAAGCAGTTACTCCTCTTACAGACTTTGACAACATTGCTAGAGGTATAACACTTAACACAACTAGTACAGATGGTATAACATCAGGTCCTGCAAGGTTCTTTGGAACAGCAACAGATTCAGATAGATTAGGCGGCAGACTAGCAAGCACTTGGGCAAATAGAAACGACAATGAAATTGTTACAGGTATTTGGAGTTTCCAAAATGATAGTGGTATTACTATTGGTAATACACTTGAAATGAGTTTAAAAGTTATTAATGCCAACGAACCAGCAGTGTTTAATGACACTGGTAGCATCTTGCGTTTTGGTGTTAATTACACAGGTAGTGGTTTTGATAAAACAGTAATTGCTATTAATAATAAAAGCGTGTTACCTTACAGCAATAATGAAATCAATTTAGGTAGTAGTGTATTAGGATTTAGAAATATTTACGCTGATGCTATTTTTGCTAATGTTATTGGAAACATGACAGGAACGCACACTGGTAATTCAAGTGGTACACATAACGGTGCAACAGTCGGTAATCATACAGGTAATGTACAAAGTACTGCAAATAACATTATTTTAGATGTCGACGGAACTACATTAAGAGCAGATGCCGGAAGAAGCGGAAGCGGTTCAATTGAAGGTCGTTTTGAAGGTGTTGCGGCACACGTAGATGACGGTATGTACAGAAGTGAAAACCAAATCATTACTGGAGCAAAAACTTTTAGTGGAAACACAGTAATAGCGGGCGGTATGACAATACAGTCTTATCCGGTTGTAAGTAATATCGGTGTTACGGTTAATAATACACTTCAAGCAGACAATGTATTATTTTCTACAGGTGTTATTGGTGAAGGTGCAATTAGTGCCAACGATCCTACTAGAAATAAAGCAAGTTTAACTATTAATGAAGTCACAATCCAAAACAGTGATATTACAAATAATATTATTACCGGCGGAAGTATTTCAAGCACAACTATAGATAATGTAAGTATTGGTGCAACTAACAGTGCTACACTTGTTAGATCACAGGTATTCAAAGACAGATTAAACAACACAATTAATAATTTTAGTACTGATGGTACATTCTATGACAATAGTGATAATTTAGTACCTACACAACGAGCAATTAAAACATACGTTGATAATGCTATTTCAAATATCAATCAAGATATTGCTATGGAATTTGATACTTACGGTATGTCTACAGCACAAATTACAACACAATTAGAAAAACTTGCTCCTGCAAACAATTATGCTAACGGAGTACAAGCAAGAATTAAAACAGGCTACTATGATGCTAATCATCCTTCGGGTCAGTATTTTATTAGATACGGTACAACATTTAGAAGTGGTATTGGTTATATTGGTGGTAGAAACATTAGATCGGAGAAAGGAACGACTAACGCTCTAATTAACAGACGTGTATCAGGAAGCACATTATTATACAGAGTAGTTAATGGATCATGGTCGTATATTTCAACAATTTAAATGTATGAAATTATAGAAAATTACATTACTAATGTAGATGAAATTATGCAAAAGGTTAAAGAACATGAAGCACAAGGAAAGTTTACATTTAGAGGTAAAGGAGGAACCGAGTTACATAACACAGCATATGGTGAAAGTCACTTTAGTTCGTTGTTTCAAAAGCATATGGACAAAGAATTGATCGAAACTATTTGGAAGACAGTGCCGCAAGAAGAACGCAAATGGTGCAGTCAGGTTGTTGTTAACAAATATGAATCGGGTGATCATTTAGTAAGACATCAAGATTCACAAGGTGGTTACTGGCAATTTAAGTTAGTATACTTAACTGAAGGTAAGCCTCATTTTAAATATTGGGACAAAGATGAAAACGAACATCTTGTACAAGAAAAAAAGGGAGCAATGTTTAAGATGCCGATTGATACTTGGCATGAAGTAACAAAAATAGAACAAGACGAACCTGCAAAGTATAGTCTATGTTTAATATGGGAATGATAAAATGGCAGTAGAACAAAAAACATTAATGTTTAATAAAAATGGTAGTAAAACTATCATAGGTGCATTACCAAAAGAAACTGATCGCAGTAAAATTAATACTGCTGAAGTATACTTAATGGATATTGAATATGATCCTACATTGCAATATTGGAAAGGACCATATGATACTGGTTCCTTAAAAAACATTGCAGACATTAATCTTGAAGGACAGTTAATCGAAGAAGACCTACTTGATGCAAATGTTGGAGATAACATTGAAAATGCTTATCCTTTATACAAGCAAATTAATATTATCATTGACATGCTGAATCAGAGTTCTATTCCAAATACTCCAGAATTTACAGCAATGCTAGAGTACATTCAGGATGAAAGAGATCGTAACAATGCTCGTAAAGAAGTTTACAAAGATACAAGCAGTCCTTATACCTTTGTATCCAAAGAAGACATTGAAAAATCAATTAAAGATAGACTTAATATTGAGTAGGTAAATACTGTAGAGGAACAAAATGCCATATATTATTAACAATTACAACGGACAACAGTTAAGCATAGTACAAGACGGTACTATTGATGAAACTACAGATATTAGACTAATTGGTAGGAACTATGCTGGGTTTGGAGAAGTACTAAACGAAAACCTTGTACATATTTTACAAAGTTTTGCAGGTCCAAATGAACCACCAAAGCCTCTAGCAGGTCAAGTTTGGTACGATAGTGCAAATAAAGTAATAAAATTTTATGATGGTAATAGATTCCGTATAGCAGGTGGCGCAGAAACAGGAAACAATGCTCCGGTCGGATTAGCCAACGGTGATTTATGGTGGGAAGAAGATGGACAACAGTTGTATGTTTACAATGGAAGCGACTTTGTTCTTGTAGGTCCTGTAAGTGCAGGCGGTGAAGGTGTTTCGCAATTAACATCAGCAGTTGTTAAAGATATTAGTGCAAATGACAGAACTATTCTTAAAGTTACTGTAGAAGACAATGTTTTAGGTGTAATTTCACAATCAGAATTTACTCTTGATAGTACAGCAAATCCAATTCCTGGATTTAGTGCAATCAAAAAAGGTTTTAATCTTGCAAGTGCAACAACTTATCCTAATATTAAGTATTGGGGTACTGCTGAAACTGCTGACGCATTAACAGTAAACGGTACAATAACACCGGCTAGTCAATTTGTATTAAACAGTGGTATTCAAAGTTTTGCTGACTTTGTTAACATTAATACAGATGATGGTATTTTTATCGGTGCAGGTGCAGACTTACATCTTCACATCACTAACGGTGACGAAGTAAACATCACTAACGAAATTGCAAACACAATTAAATTTAATATTAACAATGGTAGTATTATTACCAATGTTGCTAAATTTGTTGGCAATGCATTTACTCCAGCACAAGATAACTCCGGAACACTCGGAACTATTAATAACAGATGGCAAACAATTCATGTTAGTAGTGTAGACGCACAATCTATTGACGGTGATGTTACAGGTAACCTAACAGGTAATGTAACAGGAAATTTAACTGGCGATCATACAGGTAATGTTAATTCGAGTGGTACTACATATAACGGATTTTTTAATAATTTAACTGTTGGTGGAACACTTACTGCAAACGTAACTGGTACATCAACAACAGCCGAAAAACTAGTAGTCGATGGCGGAACAGCAAGAGTTGCTGAAACTGTACTTGGCAATAACACTATAGTTGTCAGAGACGGTAGTGGAAATATCAACGTTAATCTTGTAAACGGAACAGCAACTAATTCACAAGCACTTCAAAGTTTGGTACCTAGTATTTCTAGTAATGCTAATACTATTGCACAGAGAGATTCTAATGCAGATATTAGAGCAAGAAAACTTATTGGTACTGCAACTGCCGCTGAATATGCTGACTTGGCTGAAAATTATGTTGCTGATGCAGATTATGAAGTGGGCACTGTTTTAGTACTAGGCGGTGACAAAGAAGTTACACAAAGCACTTCACAATTAGATCATAGAGTAGTTGGTGTAGTATCTGAAAATCCTGCACACTTAATGAATAGTGGTCTTGAAGGAGAGTTTGTTGCTATGGTAGCATTACGTGGTCGTATCAAAGTTAAGGTAACTGGACCTGTACGTAAAGGCGATATCTTAATTACAAGTCATGTTCCAGGAACAGCAACAGCACTAACAGAAGATAGTGCTATTCCTAATGCTATATATGTAATTGGAAAATCATTAGAAGAAAATACTTCTGCAGACGTTAAACTAATTGAAATAGTTGTTTAAATCTTTTTAGCACATATAAAGTAATAACGCATATCGTCGTTTTTGTGTGCATTTAAGAAAAACGGCTCTACTCCGCTTTTTAATTCCCATTCAGTTCTTGCTTCCCAATAAGGAATTGCCATTTCAGTTACATTAAGTACTTGGGTAGTTTTGAAACCTGTATTGTTTAACGCATTAAGGTATTCATTTATTCCGTGCATTGTGCTGGCATAATGTAAACTAATAGGTGTTGTAAAATGATGATACTCTTTTGTGTCTTTATGATCATTATAACACCAAGTAGCAATAACAAATTCTCCGTATTTTTTTAGAACTTTGTTTACATTGGCAAAGTATTCATTTAGATCATACGCATATTGACTTACTTCGTTGCTTACTGCCGCATCAAAACTATCTCTTTCATATGACATATTCATGAAATCGCCTTGATCAACTTTACATCTATTATCTAAATTTTTATCCTTAATTAATTTTGCACAGAATTGTGTTTGATATTCTGTCAAATTTATACCCTGCACACTACAACCAAATGTATCAACTAATTTAAACATTGTACCGCCTCGGCCACAACCTAGATCAAGCACCCTGTCTGTTTCGTTAACATTCAACATCTTTGTTATGTAATCCATCTGATCGTTTTCTAATCTTTGGATTTCCATAGTTAATTCATCAGTAGATGAATTTTTAATATCTATGTCTAACCCTCCAATACCAAAATGATGGTGTACATAACCTTTTGGGTCTAGTTCTGCTTGTATTTGATTACGATCATAACCTTTTGTGTTATAATAATTAAACACTTTGTCAGAAAGTTTTTCTTGTGTTTCTGTGTGCGGTGCACCTACATGGCTAATTGCCGGCATTATTTGCTCCTCAAATCAAATAGTCCCTTATCATCGGGAAATATATAACGTTTTACTTTTACTACGTCTAAAGTATTAGTATCATAAATCAAAGCATATTGGCGTTGATTTACTTCATAATCTTCTTCAACGTCCGGATAAAGATCTTTATATGTTTCTTTCATTAATGATCTATCGTTGTGTAAAAAACTTACATCTCTCAAATGCTCTACATCATCTCTACCATAATGAATACCAATACCGTATTGATTTGTTATTCTACTTCCTTTTGGTAAACTTGGAATAGAGTGTTGTTGATATTCTGTGTCGTATACTTTAAGATACGGTTTTTCTCCTTCTACTAAAGGATACTTAATTGTATAGTAATCTGCATAACTAGCATCAACCGGAGCACCAAATTTTTCTAAAACTTCTTTAGTTGGAAATGTTTGATACACACAAACTACAGTATCAAACGGATAAGCAACACCATCTGCTTCGTGTCTACTAATCATTTCAACATTTTCAAAATTGCTTGCTTCTGGATGTAGACTCAACAAAAATGCTTTATACTCTGCACCTTTTTCTTGAGAAAGCCTATAACTTTTTTCTACAGTGCCGTCATATTGCGTTTCAATATTAACTTTCATTTATCATAAACTCCTGTTCGTAGTATTTCCGTATATCTGGAACAATACCACTAGATTTTTCTAAATCTATATTTGCTATTATACTATCATACATATCTTTGTCAAGAGAATATTTTACAAAGTAGGGATCATTTTGGTATAATAAATCTTTATCGTCCAAATAATCATATATTGTTCCGCCAAAATCTTTACTTAACCAATAAGCATAGCATATTGCAACTACATAACTTTTAGCCGGATATACCCATCCTAGTTTATCATTTTTAAAATATTCCAAAGCATAATCTAATAATTGACTTTTTTCACACTCCTGCACTTCTACGTTATTCAAATCGTCGTCGTGATTATTATTCAGTTTATGATATATCTCTTGTCTTACTTTCCAATCATTTGTCATACAAAGGTAGTCCTTCTGACAGTTGTGTTATAGTTTTTAATGCTTGTTTGAATTTAAACCAATACCAAAACTGCTTTTTTACATAATATATATTATTGCTAAAATTATCTTTCTCATCATACTCTGGATCTAGATTTTCTTGAAAATTCAAATACAAACTAAAAACAAACCATTTATCATAGTCTCGCAAAAAAATACTGTTTAGATAGTTTGTTACCTGATTTGGTTTAGGATTGGTTTTTTCAAAGTGCATGCCTTTATTAGCATTTACATCTACCAAAGTTGGAACAAAGTAATTTTGTGTATACCACAAGTATCTATGTCTAATGATGTTTTGAAAGATGTCGAAATCTTTTTTGTCTTTAACACATACAGTTAGGTACCAAATCTTTTTACCTCGGTGACCATCACAACTGCTCACAGTAAGCCATCCTTTTTTGTTTAAATTAGACACCAATTTAGAAATATCTTTTTCTAAAACATCTTTAAAGTCGTTACTATATGGAGAAACTGTATGCATTACATCTTGAGTAATGTTTATTTCTCCATCTGAATTTTTATTGTAATTCTTTTTAGATAAATGTAAGTTTATGTTTTGCATACCAATCCAATAATCCTTTATACCCGTTACATCCGTTATCTAAATTTTCAACATACCGGTAATGCTCTGTCAAGCATTTTCCATAATACTCGCAACTTTTACATATATTGCTTATATACATATCTTTTTCTTTTTTTGTCCAATCAATATAATCAGCAAACGTGTTTAGTTCTGTAAAATGCTCTCTGTCTTTTTTGTCAAAATCTAGAACAGCAAACTTTCCATTAGGTGTTATATAAACGTGATCGTCACTAAATGCGTTGTATTTTCCCATAATACTGTTTACAATTTTATCTTCGTTGACAAAAATAAAATTTTTTGGTGTATCGTTTTCCAACCATTTTATAACAAATTGTTCATAATCTTTGTGAGTTACTGAATGTGCATTTGCTTGGTTTATACTGTATGGTTTGATTTCTACGCTTTCTATGCTCTTACATCCGTTTAACATTGTTATCATAGTTGAAATGTCCATTTTTAATACATCCGGACTTGCTAATATTAAAACAGCAATAGGTACTGGACTTTGTAACATATTCTGATATACACGATCTGATTTCTCTCTTGCTTCAAAATCATAACTTACACTTAAATAGAAATCCTCTTCAAAAAACCCTTCATGTAACATACTATAGTTTGTGATAATATTAATTTTATCGTTGTAGTGTTTTTTAATAGTGTTCTTTAATTCATAAAAGTAATCTTTTTTTAGAGCGCCTATTTCGCCACCGTATAAATCTATCCAATCTATTTTAGTATGCTGTTTGATTTCTGCAAGCATGTCATCTAATCTATCAAGTGAAATTTTATTTTGATCTGCTAGTTGTTCTGGTGTTAGGTAACAAAAGTTACACCTAAAATTACAAAAATAACTTGGATTAATACTAACTGTGATCGGATTCATTGACATACGGAGTAACCTCTACATCCTCAATACCATTTGCTTTAAGTATTTTAGGTGCAATAGTTTTCATTAAGCGACAATGTGCTTCTACAACATTATGACGTTTAAAGTCTTTAATAGTTTTTCTACAGCCATTACAAATTTCAAACATAGGACAAGTATAGCATGATTTTTTCATAGTTGCAAGATCAAAACTATCTTGTAGTGGAGTTGCAAAACCACCATTCATTTCATATTCAAAGTCAATAGGTTTTTCTCTATCATCTCCAAATGCTCCACAACTATAATAATCACCGCTAGGTTGTAATGTTCTTATACCTTCATCGCATTTTCTATTTTGTGGACAAGTAGTATTGCCTTGTGTAAGACGTTGCATCATTTGGCGAGTGTTAAATTCCCATGGTGCAAGTCCGGCTTCCCAAATATCAACATAAGTTTTGTAAATTTTGGAAAGCAAATATGGACGATCTTGATCTCCACTGCTCATAGCATAGTTAAGTTTACACTCAACACCGACTTTTTCTCTGTTAAGATTGTGTAATGTTCCTTGTGGTTCTTGACCGTTGCTCATTTCAACAGCAAGTTCTACATTTTTCATTGCGGCATAATCATTCATATCTGTCATTACTGCAATAAAGTCTGGACGATATCCTACATACTCTAACATAGCATCGGAACACTTCCAAAAATCTTCAGCAGTAAACAAACTAAAGTCGCCTTTAAGCCTGCCATCGCCATAATTAAAACTTGTAGTTACACCTACCCTATCATTATTGAATAATGGTGACCATTTTTTAGGTTTTTTATAGAATGGCCATAAGTTTGTTGTTAAAGCAATACTAGTATCATATTCTTTTTCATCTAACCAATCTATAATACGCCAATAATAATCTGGTTCTAACATCAATGGATCGCCTCCATTGACAATAATTGTTTTAGTATACGGAAACCTTTCTAAAAATTTAAAAATCTGATCATGTGATAATAGGTCGCTTTTATTATCGGATATTTTAGTACTAGAACAGAATGTACATTTAAAGTTGCAAAGTTCAGTTGGTTTTATAATTAAGTCCATTACTTTACTTCCTCTAATATTTCATTAAAGAATTCTTCTAAAAAACATGTACTATTTTTTTCTCTAGTTTTCCATTCTACAGCAGGCCAACAATACCAGCCGCATCTGTCAAAGTGTTTACAACTTAAACAGCCTTGGTCATTAAACCATCGTTCTGCCATGTTTTCTACAGTTGAATGATCAATTGAAAGATCAGCATTTGTTTTATCAGGATCATAATCCAAATATAAACAGTTAGACACTACACCGTCTACAGGAATTATAATTCTACCTTCACTACAACAATGTATTGTATTAAAATCTTCATTTAGCCAACTAACAATAGGCTCTGATTTAGGATAGTTTCTAGCAATATGTAATAATCCTTTTCTTAAATCTTCATCACTTGGAAGATAAATGTGTGGAGCACGTTTATCTGGCATATAGAATTCGAAACTTACTGTAAAATTTTTATAAATCGTTTCAAAAAGATCGTCCTTTTTACCGCTTAACATAAAATCAATGTTTTGTTTATGTAGAACTGTTGCTGTTC
>Ga0222719_10001532_pt1 | contig 22210 bp, 38 predicted proteins | sample C33_34DmetaG_FD_165039 | JGI IMG/M metagenome (GOLD analysis project Ga0222719, IMG submission 165039) | Estuarine water microbial communities from San Francisco Bay, California, United States - C33_34D | ecosystem: Environmental > Aquatic > Marine > Unclassified | place: USA: California...
TTTGGGTTACACTGCCAGATACTGCGGAAACTACCAAAATAATTCTCACACACTCATGACTTTTACTGTACTTAAAAAACATAGAGTAGACTTGTTAATTTGGCTGCATAAAAATGTGGAACCTGCAGACAGTGGTAGCCGTAAAGGTAACGAAGCCGAGCCCATACCTCCATATCATGTCAGCACAAGTAGCCAACGAGCAGAATGGAAAGGTCGGACTGCACAATGGCGTATTGTTCAATCTGGTATGAGTAAAGAAATCACAGTTGATGTCAACGATGCTCGCATTGAGTTAATGCTTAAATTGAAATATGCGTAGTTAATGACAGCCATTTTTAGTCCAAATTCTTGTAAATACTGTTAGTCAATCAAGAAGGAGTAAAAAATGGCTGAAGACAAAAAGAAAGTTACAATCGATGAAGACGCAGTTGCTGGAATGGATGCAAACGGTGACGGACACATCAGTGCAGAAGAATACAACATGAACCTAGAATTTAAACGCAAAGCATTGGAAGACGCAGACGCACAGCGTGATGCCATGCGTAAAATGACTTGGTTCGCGCTGTTTGGTATGTTGCTGTACCCTGCCACCATCGTAGTAACAAGCCTACTGGGAGCAGACAAGGCAGCAGGTATCATTGGTGACATTGCACCTACTTACTTTGTGGCTATTTCAGCATTGGTAGCAGCATTCTTTGGTGCTGATGCTATCAAGAGCAAAAAATAATCAATGAAATTTCCACAAGTAATTGTTGGAGTACAGAATCAAGACCAGTGTTATGAAATTGTTAATGATTTGGTAGCATCTGGTCTTGAATGCTTTAAGGATTTTCATTTTGAATATAGACGCAGTAACTATTGGAACAACCCAGAATTCGCAGATTGGGAATACGATAGAACTGCGGTATTCGAATTTAGAAACGAAAAGATCCAGACTTGGTTTTTGACAAAGTATGGCCAATTACACTGTAAAACAATTTAATCGTCGTTGGGTTGAACTAAACGTCGAACCATCGGACGAACAGACCTTTGATAACGATTTAACTGACGTGCAGGTACAACAAGTAAATAGTTGGGTCCAGGAAAAAGACTTGGGCAAATGGATGAGTTTTAATCAATGGAAACTAAAAACACCAAGTGCCGTAACCGCATTCATAATGTTTTGGCACGGGCGCATCGTTTAAGTCAGGGTCATCGTGGTTAATATTGTGATTCCCTACAAGCACCAATCCTATTATTGGCGAGATTGGGAAGAGCACTTGCTTTGGTGTTTGGATGAATTTGGCATGCCCGGTGATCAATACGATTTGGAATATTCGGACGAAGGTGTCGAGTATAGATTTCAAAATGAGCAGGATGCTGTTGTATTTTCACTCAAGTGGGTTGGCAGATAACGAATTTTCTGTTATAATTTATTAAAGGAGAAAAGATGACTACTTTGATTTATAGGACTGTGTCAGAAGTAAATGAAGCCATGATTCGTGTTTACAACAACATGTTTTTGGCTGTGATTAACAGTATGATTGTGGCCATGCTGGTCAGCAGTAGTGCAGGACTGATGCAGTTCTTGTTTACTGGTGTGACAAAATGGCTGGTAATTTTTGCACCTTTGGTTATGGTGTTTGTGATTGGTAGTCGTATGCAGACCATGAGTCGCAGTTCGGCACAGATTGCACTACAGGCCTTTGCGGCACTGATGGGTGTCAGTCTCAGCACCATTTTTGTGGTGTTTACTGGCACTAGCATTGTGACTGCTTTTATGGGAGCGGCCGCACTGTTTGGTACTATGAGTGTGTACGGATGGTTTACTAAGCGTGACTTAACCAGCATGGGTCAGTTTATGTTTGTGGGCCTTATTGCTATTATTATTGCCAGTGTGATAAACGTATTTGTAGGCAATGGCACAGCCAGTTTGGTTATCAGTGCATTGGCCATTATTGTGTTTTTGGGTTTGACTGCCTGGGACACACAACGTATTCGCGAAACTGTCAGCGTGGATGGCTATCAGGGCAACAGCGAAGTCATTGGTGCACTAAGTCTGTACCTGAACTTTATCAATATCTTTACCAGTTTGCTTAACTTGTTTGGAGAGCGTGAGTAATGAAAGCATATATAGGACCTTATAAATCTTGGTTTGGTCCTTATCAGTTGGCTGAACTGCTTTGCTTTTGGGCCAAAGACGTAGAAGACGAATACAGCATGAAAAGCAAGCCCGACTGGGTACACGACTTCGGTGAATGGCTGGCTCACGGCAGTGTAGAGCCCGAAGCAGAAGTAGGCCAAGTCCGTCCAATGGATCGCGACCGTCACCATACTTGGCTGTACAAGTTTTTTATATGGGTTGAGAGTAAACGTAAACGTAAAATTAAAGTACGTATTGACCGTTGGGACACTTGGAGCATGGATCATACACTGGCTTATATAATTGTGCCCATGCTGAAACAACTCAAAGCCACTCAACATGGTGGCCCTTATGTTGATCCCAAAGACTGCCCCCCGGAACTACGACCCGCAAAACAGACCAAAGAAGAAAAAGCCAACGGCAGTACAGACAGCACACACTTTGAACGCTGGGACTGGGTCTTGGATGAAATGATATTTGCATTCAGCACTAAGTTAGACGATTCATGGGAAGATCAGTTTCGCAAAGGCGAACATGACATACAGTGGAAGCAGTTGGAAGGCGGTATGAGTACAGTGGTTAAAGGACCTAACGACACATACGAGTTTGACACAGACGGGCATGCGAAATTTCATGCTCGTATCAAAAACGGCTTTAGACTGTTTGGCAAATACTATGAATCACTTTGGGACTAACTATGTTTGAATACAGTGTTTGGTTTCTGGTTTTTGTGGCAAACGGTACTGCTGTTACAGTAGAAAAAATGCCAGTGGCCAATCAAGGGCAGTGTATGCAGTTGGTAAAAAATATTAACGAAGTGCGTAAGCCTGGTGGCAGATCCGTATACGCAAGTTGTGTGGCTACAAAAAAACAGGAGCAATAAGTGGCTGAGATTTTCACATGGGTAATGCAGATAGTTTTTTGGTGGTTTACTATTAGCCTTGTGCTTGCTTGGATTAAAAGTCGAGCGGACCAGGAAGAAACAGTCAGGTTCGAACGTGCTGTAGAAATACTGAACAATCTTGTACACAGAGTCAAAGTAGAAGAACATCAGGGTATCTTTTACTGGTGGGATGAGGATTCAGACACGTTTCTTGCACAGGGTCGAACTATAGAAGAAGTAATTGATAATCTTAAGAAGCGTTTTCCCGAGCATCACTTTTTTGTCAAAGACAACGAAGACATAACCTACAGGCTTAAAGGTCCCGAATGGACAATGGAAGTTTACAAAATTGCGAAATAAAGTCAAAGCAAATATTATAAAGTGGCTTGTAGACTTTGTTGAAAAACCAAACCCACTGCTAAACAACTGGGCACCTTGTCCCTATGCAAGACAAGCAAGGGTTAATAAGAAAATTGCGTTTGTAGATTGTACGTTCAGCAATCTCCCACTACGAATATTAGAAAACTTGCCGCAGTTGGACACAAAAGATGTTGTCATATTTTACTATGATCCTGCAGAATCTACCGCAGAAGAATTAGAAGCCATTGTAGAAAAAATAAACCGTGTCATAATGTCAGAAAACTATGTTTTACTAGAAGACCATCCTGAACGTCGAGAACTAGTCAACGGAGTTGTAATGAATTTCGGTAAAGCCGCATTGGTTCTTGCACAACGACTAAACAAACTCAATGATGCCAGCGAACAATTACAAGCCAAAGGATATTATAGCCACTGGGATGAAGCAGCATTAAATACAGTTGTCACATGGCGTTTCAATAATTGATGTATGCACGAATAGATTTAAGTCAAACCGATTATCCTTTATTAGATACTGGTTGGTCTGTTATACAAGTACCCGATCCCCGACAACTAAACGAAATATACACAAAATATTGTAGGTATAAGAAGTTTAAAAGTGTAATGCCTATATTCGACAGTGAATACATTGACCAACGCAATGATGTCATTGGTTATTGGCATAACGATCAATTAGTGGCATTTAGTATTTTACGTAGATATGATTACATTAATGTAGAAGCAGTTCAGTTTGCTTGGGACTATGCAGAACCAAGACTAGGGTTGGGTATTGCCAGTTTAAAAAATGAATGTGCCTATTATAAACAACAGGGATTTAAATATCTATATTTGGGTGGTGCAGATGAATACAAAAAGAAAATCCAAGGATTTGAACTTTTAGGACCGGCATAATGGACATTTATCATATTTGGGCAGACAAAGACGGTGATATCTCAGACATAGAATTTGTCAATAATATGCGAGCCTTTTTAGAACATTTAAAGTCTGAAGACAAGATGGAAAGTTATCGTATCACCAGATGCAAAATGGGATTCCGTAGTATGGACATTCCAGAATGGCACATAATGATGGAATTCCGAAACATGGCACAAATGGACTCGGCGTTTGAACGTGTTGCACCACTAGAAGGTGAACTTGAAACTAAACATCGCAGTTTCAATCAATTTGTGGCCGATAACATACAACATGCCTTATACCGGGATTGGCCTGATAATCTGTAGTACTAAAGTATTACTTGACAGAATAATCCAAATCACTTATAATAAACTATATTTGACACAGAGGAGTCTCTATGACTATGCATCTTGAAGGGCCTTGGCTCAGCATGACAGGTAAAAAGAAAGGCCGAGTAAAGTTTCGTACCGCAGATGAAGCACGCCGACATCGCGAGTTAGAGGACAGTTGGGCAAAACTTAAGAATAAGCATGGTGCAGAGCAAGAGCAACGACGTCAGCGCAAAGGTCTTGATGCAGAACCTTTGAAGTACAGCCTAAGCGCACCCCCCGGACGTGAAACTGAAAATATTCCCAGCCGCAGTTCGTGGATAACAGGTGCTGTCTGTACAGCAGAAATTCCTAAATATACAGGTACTAAGATCAAAGGTATCGGTACTATGCATAAATCCAATGCGGTACCTATTTTTAGTGATGACGAAGCCGAGGCAATTGCTCACATGCGTAGATAAGTATGTGATGCTATATTGGATTCTAGTATTCAGTTTCTTTGACAGTAGACCCGACGGTTTCGTGAGTTACCAGATTCTAGCAACAGCACGTACTCAGCAAGAGTGCAATTTAGAACTGATGAGGTTAAATACTGTTCACAGGCACGGCACTGGATACTGTTTTAGGGAATCAATCGACAATGAAAAATGACAAAGAATGGTTAGACAAAGTCTATCAGGCATACTTGGTTTGGACAGATGTAGAGGACGCTACTAGAAAGCGTGAAGCAGAAAACTTTGTAAACTTTCTATATCGAACTTATGGCATATTGACACCAAATCAGAGATACAAGTCTTCAGTGCTCAGTAATTAAGGAACCCCAATTGCCCAAAGAAGAAATGATGCGCTACACAGGGCGTGTGCTTGAATGCCTGCCCAATGCTGTTTTTAAAGTTAAACTAGACGAATTAGAACATACAGTAACTGCTTACATTGGCGGTAAAATGCGTAAAAACGATATCAAAATTATCACAGGGGACTCTGTTGTAATGGAAATGAGTCCCTATGATTTAAGCCGTGCTAGAATTGTTTATAGGACAAAATAAATACACAATGCGTGATTATATAAATTTAGTTGAAGCAAAAAGCAGTCAGGAGTTGGTGTTAGAAAAACTACCATATAAAGAAACTCAATTGGCACCAGTAATGAGCAAAGCCACACTGGACTACCATTATGGCAAACTAGCCAGAGGTTATGTAGAACGCTACAACAAAGGTGAAGGCGATAAAACTTTCAACGAAGCAGGCGCCTTTTTACACAATATATTTTTCCCTCAACTGTACCCTCCACGCAACAACAATAAACCACGTGGCGCAAGTCTTGAATTAATAAATCGCAAATTTGGCAGTTTTGCAGAGTTTAAAGAACGGTTCGCCGAAGAAGCAATGAAAATACAGGGATCGGGCTGGATCTATCTCAGCCGTAGTGGTGAAATTAAACGTATTCCTAACCATCAAAAACGCACAGATATCGCACTATTAGTAGACTGGTGGGAACACGCCTGGGCCAAGGATTATGGTGCTGACAAAAAGCGTTACCTTGCCAACATCTGGCGTATCATAAATTGGGACAGAGTTAACATAAGGATATATTCAGGCAAATGATTACACTTACAGATTCAGCAGTAGAAAAACTCAGAGACCTACTAGCAGAAGAAAATAATCCGGATCTTAAACTACGCACTTTTGTGCAAGGTGGCGGCTGTTCAGGCATGCAGTACGGTTTTACTTTCGACGAAATCATCAACGAGGACGACTGGGAAGAAGACCACGAAGGTGTAAAAATCCTAATAGATTCAATGAGTGCTACTTACTTAGATGGTGCTCGAATTGACTATAAAGAAGACCTAATGGGTGCCAGTTTTAGCATAGATAATCCTAACGCAACAACTACTTGCGGTTGCGGAAGTAGTTTTAGCCCATATTAATCACAACAGCCTAAACTCTAAGTCCGATAAATAACTAAAACGGACTCTAGAACTATGGCTCTTTTACCTAATATTAACGTCGGAACTTCTCCCAATGATGGAACTGGTAGCAGTCTCCGCGATGCTTTTACGATTGTAAATGAAAATTTTCAACTTATTGAAGCATTTTTTCCTAATTCTGAAGTAGCAAATTTAAATGCAAATATTGAAAGTACAGGTGTTAGTACTTTTAATCAAATTGATGCTAATGTAATTTATTCAAGTACATTTGGTAATGCAGGCGCACAGTATTACGGCAATATCGCTACTGCTTCACAACCTAATGTAACCAGTCTTGGAACTCTTACAGAGTTAACAGTGGGCGGCGAATTAACTGTAACTGGAAATACTAGTCTTCAAGTTACAAATGTAGAGGATACACTAACCGCAAATGGTGCATCTAATTTTAATGGTATATTAACCGCTGGAAACACTTTAGTTGCAAGTGCAGATATTGAGGTCTTAGGGGCACATAGAGTTAATGTAAATATTGTTTCAGGGTCATATACAGTTTCAAATTCTGACTATATATTGCAAGCAAATGTTACAGGCGATGTTAATTGTTCAATTTTATTGCCTAATGCTACATCTTCAACTAACAGACTTCTTCATATATTGTATTACGACAGAGATGCGACAAATGCAAATACAACCGTGGTTGCACTAAACACAAACGCAGGAGGTGGCAACATTATTGTCAGTCCTTTACAGACAGAACAAACTGGTTTCAATTGGAATAATACAAGAACTCCACCTACGGTGACTATGGTCAGCAACGGTGAGTATTGGTTGTTATTAAGTTAAAATAAATTATGGCGGCAATTTGGATCACTCCGGCAGGCAGTCTTGGTATTATACCAGAGTTGGAATATTATAATTTAAACTTACAAACGTATAGTCCAGGCAGTACAGTAACTTATACATTGGTATCAGGCACACTTCCTTCTGGTTTAAGTCTAGCTTCCAATGGAAACATATCGGGAACTACAGAACAAGTTAACTTAACTGTAACCAGCAACTTTACAGTAAGGGCAACTGATACAGTAAGTGAGGTATCTGACAGAACTTTCAATCTTACTGTTGCACAAATTGAAACTCCAAATATTCAACCGGAAAGTGGTCATATTGGCAACGTTATAGCAGGTGATTACTTTACTCAATTGTTTACTTTGGCTAATAGTACACCATTCGGTAATGTTACGTGGACAGTTGATTCCGGATCGATTCCTAACGTCACAGTTTTGAACTCTTCAACTGGTAACCTGTCAGGTTATATTGAACCCGTATCAGGAAATACCACATTTAGTTTTGACATATTGGCAGATGATGGTGCAAAATCTGATCTAAACAGTTATACCTTACTGGTTTATGATAGGGCCACCATGACTGCAGATACTACCTTGTATACCGCAGACAATGTTAGTATTATTACAGCAGACACAGGCTTATACTCGCCATACTTAATTACACCTGCGGGTTCCATCGCCAACGTAAGACAAAATACAAACTTTAACTACCGTATTTTAGCAGAAGATTACAACAATGCAAACTTAACCTATAGTCTTGTATCTGGATCTTTGCCTATTGGATTGACTTTGTATGCAAACACAGGATGGATTTCAGGTACAACTGTTGCCGGTAACTTAGAATCCAATACCAGTACATTTAGCATCAAAGCATTCAAAACTGATTACCCAGAATATGAAACTGAAACAAGAGAATACACTATAAAAGTGTTAGGGCAGTCTGCCTTGGAAATTGAATGGGTAACCGAAGGTAACCTTGGCACAATTTACAATGGTGCAATCAGCGAATTATATGTCATAGCCAATCTTACTCCCAGCGGATCACTAACCTATACATTGACTGGTAATGGTTTAGGTGGTTTGCCGCCAGGTTTAAGTTTACTGCCCGATGGAGTAATAGCAGGTCGGCCGAGTTTCGATACAAATGCCAATATCGACACTTATACTTTTACAATAAATGCCACAGATTCCAGTGGTTTTGTTTCAAGTTCTAAACAGTTTTCAGTTCAAGTATTAGAACGCAACAGTAGACCTTATGAAAATCTTTATGTGCAAGTCTTACCCGACAGAGCAGGTAGAACAATATACAATGATTTAATTAACAACACAGACGTATTCCCTCCCAGTTATATCTACAGATATTGGGATGAGTGGTTTAGCAAAAATACACTGCGTAGAATGTTGTTCTTAACTGGATTAAACCCTGACACAGACAGTCAGTATATCAATGCCATGACCTTAAACCACTATTGGAAAACACTAAGGTTTGGCACAGTGAAAACAGCAGTTGCCAAAGATGATAACCTAAACACTGTATACGAAGTTGTTTATATTGATATCATTGATCAGCAGGTAAACGCCAGTGGCTTCGGTCCTAACATTGCTGAAACTGTGCCTACGAATAGTCAAAACATCAGCACAGTATACCCCAACAGTTTCCCCAACATGGTCCAAAGATTGGCCGACAATGTTGGCTATCAAGACAGAGGTATACTGCCACGCTGGATGACCAGTAGACAGCCAGATGGAACTGTGCTTGGTTTTACCAGGGCACTTGTTTTGTGTTATACCAATCCAGGTCGCAGTGCAGAAGTTGCTTACAGGGTACGCAATGCTTATCAAGACTTTAACTTAATAGATTTTACAATTGACAGATATGAATGGGATAGTATACTCAGTAACAACTACATTAAATCCGATGAAGCAATTACAGGTACAGGAAATATAACTGCAAATAATCAAAGTAACATAGTAACTGGAGATAGCACTACATTTACAAGTGAACTGGCACCTAATGCAATAATTTATGTAAGCAATACTGCAATCGGCAATATTGTTAGTATAACAGACAATACTACATTAATATTAGATTCAAACAGTGCTGGCAACATCGCAAATTTAAGTTTTACCTATAGCAACATATTCCAAATCAACAACTACGTTGCTGCAACAGGCAATGTTACTGCCAATACCAGTAGTAATATTGTAACAGGCATTGCAGCCAACATTACAGGCACAGGTACAATTACAGGTAACACAGAAAGTACCACAATCACTGGCACAGGCACTACGTTTACTACAGAAGCAACTGTTGGCAAAAACATTTATGTTTCTGGAAATAGTATTGGAACTATTCGCAGCATTTTAAGTGCAAATACACTAACTGTTTTAAATCCTCTGAGTTCAAATATATCAGGATCTGCTTTTGAAATAGAAGGAGTTTCCACACTATTCACCACTGAACTGCACATAGGAGATGCAGTTGTTGTCAATACTAACGTTGTTCTTGGTTATGTAAGTAGTATAACCAGCGACACTAACTTAACAATGACAGCAAACAGCACAGCAAATTGTACAGATATTTCTTACACCCATACATTTAGAGATCCGTATACCACTCCATCTGATGGTGATAAATATCTTAAGTATCCACAAGTCGGAGTTATAAGTTAAATGGCAAGTCAGATTGATCAAAATACTATTGATGCTACATATCCAGTAGCAGGACAAGACAATAGCAGTCAAGGATTTCGCGACAATTTCAGCGCAATTCAAACCAATTTTGGCTATGCCTACACAGAAATAAGCAGCCTGCAAGCAAATGCTGTAATAAGAAATCAAGATAACGATTTGGGCGGCAATACTACAGTTACCAATGGTATTTTTAGAAGTAGTAGAGAAACCATTTATGCTATCGGTAGTGTAAGTGGTAACATACCATTGAATTATGCCAACGGCAGTTACCAAACTATTACACTAACTGGCAGCGTGGTAATGACCTTTAATGGATTCAGTGTGGCAAATGGCAGTCAGACAAGAATTAGACTGCAAGTTACTATCACAGATACAGATCATACATTGACCATTCCTGCTGCAGTAAACATTAACAAAGACACTATTGCGGGTATTAGTGGAAATACAATTTATTTCCAAGATCCAGGTACTTACATCTTTGAATTCAGTACAAATGATGGTGGAACTAGTTATGCTATCAACGATTTAGTAAGACCTAGAAATGAAATACAAGGTAACATTACACTAGTAACTGCTGTAAACAATGCTGCACAAGCTGGCATTACAATGACTGTGAGCAATATTGATGGCAGTGCTAACGGTACTATTACCTGTAATACACTTATTACTGGTAATTTGGTCAGCAGTGCAAACAGTGCAAGTTTTAGCGGCAACGTTACTGCAGAATACTTTATTGCCAACGTTGGTTACGTTGGCAACATATTAACTAACGCCCAAACTAATATTACCAGTGTTGGAACCTTAGAAGCACTCAGTGTTTCAGGAAATGCCAACGTTGGTAACTTAACTGTTACCGGCATCACTGATATGTGCGGCGGCACAGTGTTTGGTTTACAATTTGTTGCCAACGCTGCAGATGGATCTAGTACACAGATTTACAGCAACGTAGGTGCAGTAATTGTAGCGCCAAATGCCACAATTGCTGCTTATACCATCACTATGCCTGCAACGCCAATGGATGGTCAAATTATTAAAATAAGTTTTGCTAACACCATTACTACTTTAACGCATACAGTGGTAGGTGGTCAAACATTAAATGGTGGATTCGCTACTGCCAATGCCAACGTTGGTGGCGAATGGATGTTTTACTCCAACGTTTGGTATAAAACCAGTTAATCAAACTCGTTGACATTGCCCTAATTTAGTTGTACAATTGTACAATATATAGGAGCCCGAATGCAAATCGATTTAAAACGATATCAAGAATTTGTTGAAGCAGTAACCAGTGCAGAAAGCAATAATGTCAACGCATTTGAGAACCGAGTACTTGATCTCAAAAACGCAGACAACATCAACCCCAGTTTACTGTTAACCGCCGCAATTGGTTTGGGCAGTGAAACTGGTGAGTTCCAAGAAATTGTCAAAAAGATTTTCTTCCAAGGTAAAGAAATGAACGAAGACAATCGTTTTCATATGAAACGAGAACTTGGTGACATAATGTGGTACTGGATCAATGCTTGCCGTAGTTTGGGATACGATCCCAACGAAGTTATTTCAGAGAACGTTGATAAACTAAAGGCACGTTATCCCGGAGGACAATTTGATGTTTACTATAGCGAGAACCGCAAAGAAGGCGACCTATGAACGACGAAAAAACCTACGTAGAATTACCAGACGAAGTAGTTGACAAACTGGAGGAAATTTTACTATACTTAGAAGATGGTAGAGTATATTTGGCACGTGAGCATCTCGAGCAGTTGTTGGGCGTAGAACACAAGGACTTAGCATAATGCATCCATTAACTCCAGATTTAAATTCACTAAGCGACGAAGAACTTGCCAAAAAAGTACAGGACCTAAGTCGGCGTTTGAATCAAGCCTGGAGTTTTGGAAATGGCGAATTGTTACAACAAGTTCAAATGATGTTAGAAGACTATCAGGAAGAACTTAACAAACGTCAACGTAAAATGATGGAAGATCTCTCCAAAAAAGCTGGCAAAGACTTTGACGATATTATTGACATCAAATGAGATATGACGCAGTAGGGCAGGCATGGTGTACATCCGCAGAGTTGTGCGACTTGCTTTATAAAAATCCCGACTTAGACATCACAAACTTTTTAGTCGAAGATGGTCACAAGTTCAATCACAGTGTGAGAACACTGTTTGCAGAAATACCATTACTAAAAAACTACACCGAGTGGTCAGGAGACGTCGACGAGTTTCATAACGCTAAACAAGCGCAATGGTTAATGCCCGATGAATATAAACAATTGGATATTGCCAAATGGTTATTAGAACAATGTACAGAAGAACAAGAATTACAACGAGTCGGTGCAGAACTACTGCTTTATCAAGAACGCAACTTGTTTGATTTACTACGTTTTATGAAATATCTAGTAGATACACTTAGGAAAAACAACATAGTTTGGGGTGTTGGTAGAGGAAGTAGCGTAAGCAGTTATGTGCTTTACTTGATTGGTGTCCACAAAATCAACAGTCTGTATTATGACTTGGACATTAAGGAATTCCTTAAATAGTGTACTAAGGAGAACATGATGGCACGTGGTGTATATAGAACAGCACAAGGCAAGTTCATTAATATGGACAACCTAAGACTGCAAAATGAAGAACAAAGAGCAGTTGGAAACATGGCCGTAAACGCCAGAGGCGATCAAATTAATAAACAAGGTCAAGTCGTAAAAGGACGTAACCAAGCAATCAATGAACGCTATCACGAACGTGATCAAGCGGCAAGACAAGCAATGAGGAAACCTAAATAAATGGCAATTGAAAACCCTTTCGATCAAAAAATTGGATTTAAATTTACTAATAAAATCAAAAGTGTAAGAGCACTTAAAAATCATATTCTTGCAAAGGATATGGCATTTGGTAGCAGACAACTTAGTAGTGGTATCGTACTACTAGACGATGACGGCAAATCCGACGGCATTAGGCCACGTTGGTGTCAAGTATATGCAGTTGGACCAGAACAAGAAGATGTCGAAGTAGGACAGTGGATTCTTGTTGAACATGGTCGTTGGACCAGAGGTGTCAAAGTAGATATCGACAATGCCGAGTTTACACTACGCAGGATTGACGGTGATGCTGTTATGCTGGTCAGTGATGAACTGCCACCAGACGACACAGTCAGTACCGCAGTTGATGGTAACGCACAGCAAAGGATTGACTGGAGTCAACAGTGATCCGAGACTGGAACAGAGAAAAGATTGAGCAGGAAATTTGGAAAATAAAATTTGCTGCCACTGATCCCAGAATGGATGGCTTTGTCACCTGGGGTTGTAAACAGGATCTAATACGTTTGAAATACTATATCGAGGACGCATTAGAAGATTGCTCGACTTATGTAGGTGAACAAGAGTTCATTGACAAACTTGAAGCAGAACGAACTTTCCGAGAATTAAAAAAGACTCATGCTTAAAACAGTTAGGGCTGTGCTTTGGAGTTTTCTTGGGGTACGTGGTAAAGAAGAATTCGAACAAGACAAAACACAGTTAACACCTATCACATTAATGGCAGTGGGATTTGTAATCTGTGTCGTATTTGTCATGGCATTAATGATTTTGGTAAACATAATCGTATGATATTCAATAAAGTAAGAGAACTTAAACAACAAGGTCTTAAAATTGGCATTACATTTAGCACGTTTGATTTGCTACACGCAGGACACGTTGCCATGCTTAGTGAGTGTAAAAATCACTGCGACTATTTGATTGCAGCATTGCAAACCGATCCCACAATTGACAGACCAGACACAAAAAATCCTCCAGTACAGAGTATAGTAGAACGACAGATACAATTAGCTGCTACTCGTTACGTAGACGAGATAGTGGTATACCAGACTGAAAAAGACTTGGAAGACATATTGTTAACACTACCCATTGATGTACGTATTTTGGGTGTTGAATATCGGGACAAAGATTTTACCGGCCGGCAAATTTGCATTGACAGAGACATTGAAATTGTTTATAATAAGCGGGATCACTCGTTTAGTAGCAGTAACTTACGCAAACGAGTAGCAGAGGCACAAAGGAAATAACTTAGTGAAAAAAGTGTGTTTTAATGGTTGCAGTTTTACAGTTGGTGAAGGTTTTCCAGAAGAACTAAGAGATCAATACATTTATGATAGACTAGTTTCAAAATATTTCAATTACGATAGAACAAATATTTCCGAAGGTGGGTCTAGTAATTATAAAATTTTTCTAAGGTCTTGCGACTCTATACTAAGTGGACAATATGATATAGTTTTCACACAATGGTCAGCCTTAAATAGATTTTGGTTAAGTCCTGGCCCCGATGCTTCTTTTTTCCTTAACGACGAAAAATATCCTGATTTTAGATATAAAGACATCTACTTACCAGAAAAAGAAAAAGAAAAATTTAAAAATACTTTTTTGTTATTAAATCATGATTATCAAAATATATTTGATTTAATTGATTATTGTAAAATTTTAAATAGTCTGGCAGATGCAAATCAGGTTAAAATTTTTTACATAAATGGTATAGTTCCATGGGAAGATGATTTAATAAAACCTTTACAATCGAACTTAAGTTTAAGTTTGAGTCAATACACAAAAGACATATTAGATTTTGATACAAGAGATGATAAAGAAATTATAAAGTATTTTACACAACTTCAGAAAAAATTTCTAACTCTAAATAAAAAAATATGGATAAATCTTTTTGATTCATTTAAAAAATCTATAGTGGATACGGGCCCGGAAGGACATCATCCAGGAATAGAAAGCCACAAAATTATGGCAGATAAAATTATTGAATATATTGTTAAGGAAGAAATTTAATGAAAGAACTTTGGACAGAGAAGTACAGACCCGGTACAGTGGACAGTTACGTGTTTACTGATCCAGCAGTTAAGGAACAGGTAGAAACGTGGATTAAAGAAGGTAGTATTCCACATTTGTTGCTACATGGTCCTGCAGGTACTGGCAAAACCACATTGGCCAAAGTTTTAGTTAATCAACTTGCGATTGATGACTATGACTTTTTACAGGTTAACGCAAGTCGTGATAATGGTGTAGATTTTCTTAAGACTAAGATAGAGGGTTTTGTGAGTACACTGCCGTTTGGCGCACTAAAGATTGTGTTATTAGATGAGGCGGATTACTTGTCGCCAAACGCACAAGGTCTGTTAAGGGGACTAATGGAAACTTATGCGGCACAAGCAAGATTTATTCTAACCTGTAATTTTGCAAACAAAGTTATTCCTCCCTTAAAAAGTCGCTGTCATGAAATTCATGTACACAAAACTGATCAAGTTGAATTTACTGCAAGAGCAGCCACAGTGCTTGTTGAAGAAAATGTAGAGTTTGAACTGGATACTCTAGACACTTATGTACGCACTACATATCCAGACTTGCGAAAGTGTTTGAATTTGCTACAGGCAAACAGTACAACAGGTAAACTGGTGCAGCCACGCGAAGGCGATGGCGGCACTAGTGACTGGAGGTTAACTGTAACTGAGCTGTTCAAAGCACGCCGTATCAAAGAAGGTCGTAAGTTATTGTGTGAGCAGGCTAGACCAGAAGAAATGGAAGACGTGTTTCGTTGGATGTATGACAATTTGGATTTATGGAGCAAGACGGAACAAGGACAAGACGAAGCAATTGTGATTATTCGCAAAGGACTGGTCAATCACAGCATGGTAGGGGATGCAGAAATCAATTTGAGTGCAACCATGGTAGAATTGGCAGGTGTTACACAATGAAAAATAGAGACATTCATTTAATTGCTTACTATCATCAAAAGCCTAAAGATCCTAGTCGTACAAAGGAACCTGGTTACATGACTAACATGGATAATATTGCTTACGATGAATCCATAAATATTACAAGAGGCATTAAAACAAGGGATCAACTACAGGCCAGTGTAATTTTAAACTTAAACAAAGAAACTGTAGTTAAAAATAGTTTTAACAGTGGAGCAGATTACACCAGTCTGTTGGCACACTATCAAGAAGGCTATCCCAAGTATATTAATCCCTTATTGGCAGAATTATACCCCGAGGTAAAAGACAATGGAAATGTACCAACAGAAAAAACGGAAGCGTGAAGTAGATCCTAATGCTCCTCCACGCCCTACTCTGTTGGGACATGAAAAAGAAATGAAAGTATGGCGTGAACAGTTTGAAAAACTGGCACACACAAACACGGAACAGGCAATAACGATTGCTACCCTTGAAAGAAAACTAAATCGATTACAGAGTCAGGTAGATGCCATGACTAGTTTTATCAATAGAAAGATTAGATGAAAAACAAAGTTATTCTAACAGATTCAGACGGTGTACTAACAGACTGGGAATATGCATTTGACATTTGGATGCAGCAGCACGGATTCAATCGCAAAGATGGCAGTCAATTTGAATATAACATTGGTAAGCGTTACGGTATTGACTATGATCAGGGAAAAAAACTAATTAAAATTTTTAACGAAAGTGCCAGTATAGGATTTTTACCCGCACTACGTGACAGCATGTTTTACGTTAAGCGACTGCACGAAGAACAGGGGTTTGTGTTTCACTGTATTACCAGTCTCAGTTTAGATGAAAACGCACAGGAACTGAGGAAAATGAACCTGCAAAAACTGTTTGGCAAAACTGCGTTTGCTAAATTCATTATTCTAGACACTGGTGCAGACAAAGATGAAGCACTAGAACAGTACAGAGACACAGGTTGTTGGTGGATTGAAGACAAAATAACCAATGCAGAAGTTGGTCAAAAACTAGGTCTTCGTAGTGTGCTTATGGAGCACGGGCATAACATGCATTATACAAATCCTAAAATTCCTCGAGTAAAAAACTGGCGGCAGATCTACGAAAAAATTATTATTAGTAGTCCTTAACTACTACCGCACACTTCGTCGCAGGTAAAACATCTACCCTCTTGGTAAGTTTCTTTTTTCCAACTCTCTTCAACGTTATTAAACCAGCCAACCGCACGTTCAATCCCAACTTCAAGTGCGCTGTTGTTTCCTTCGATCATGTCAGCAATTTGAAATTTGTCGCTTTGCCATGCGTGTGCAAAAGGCACTTTAGGATAGAATCCAAACCAACAACATGGGTAAACTTCTCCCGTAGCCGTTATATAAATTTCCGAAAAACGTTTTGCATGACAGCCTACTTTTGTTTTAGGTTTTAATTTAATGTATTCTTGTTTTCGTGCATCGGGCTGTGCACCTACTTTTGTCCATTTGTCGTATTCAATGGCAGTTTTAGGATAATTTATAGGTTTAGAACCTATAGTATAACTGTAATTTCCTTGCCGATCATATACCGGACTAGAATCTCTACCATCGTATACTTGTTCAAATTCTTCAAAACCTAATTCTTGGCTTAATTTTTTACAGTCGTCTAGTTGGTGTAGATTGTGTTCGAACTGAATCATGCGCCACTTCGCTCTACCTCCGGCTGCTATAAACTTTTTAGCATTACTGATAACTAAATCCCAGTCTGTGTTACGCCTATAAAGGCTATGTGTGTCTCTTAGTCCATCTAGTGCAAAACCTACTACAACATTATCTATACTGCCTAGTTCTGACCATATGTTGGGTCGGGCACTGCCATTGGTACTAATTTCGATCCTAATGTTGGGATTGTGTTCTACAAAGTACTCGACAATTTTTAAGTTATCTCTGGCAGTAACAAAGTCTCCAAAATTTCCATTTATTAGTATGTTATCAATTTGTCGTAAAAATTCAGGAGTAAAAATTTTTTTTGCTTCCGCGAGCCGCATATCATGTATGGGGTAACCTAAATCCGTGTCGTAACCAGACAAATTTCTAGGACACATAGGACAGGCTGCATTGCATCGTGTGCTGATTTCAAGATGCACACTGCGTATAGAGTGGTAATCGACCATATTGACTATTTACAGCCGATTACCCTCTCATATTATATCTCCTGATAAATTTTTAAGACTTCAATAACCGCAGGGTGACGTTGAATATCTCGGCCTTCTAATTCAACACCAGCCACATATTGGCAATTCCTATAACTTTCTACAAGTGCTTTAAAGTCTAATAGACCATTGTCAGGATCACGTCTGTCTGCTTGACGTGTATCTCCAGTAACTATCATCTTACTGGATTCACCCAAACGTGTCAGCAACATTTTCATTTGGTTTGGAGTTGCGTTCTGCATTTCGTCTGCAATGATCCAACTATTTTTAAATGTGCGGCCACGCATAAATGCCAGTGGAGATATCTCGATGATTTGTTCGTCTAGCATTCGGGTAACTTCTCTTTTGTCGTAATATTCCATAAGAACATCAAACAAAGGTCTGGTCCAAGGCTCCATCTTTTGATTTAAATCTCCAGGTAAGAAACCATGTCGCTCATCGTCTACTCCTACTGCTGGTCTGGTCAGCACTATTTTTGTAACTTTCCCGTCTTTCAGTGCCTGTATACCCGCAAGCATGGCCAACATAGTTTTACCCGTACCAGCAGGACCTGTAGCAAACACAATAAGTTTACTGGGGTCTGTTAGTAAGTTAACGTATGTTTCTTGGTTGAGGGTTTTTGGAAGTAAATCGACTCTGCGTCGTTTGTTGTAGTATGTGTTTAATTGTATAATGTTATCTGTATCACAGACTTGCTCCTGATACAGTCTTTGCTTACGTTTTGACAATGTGTCCTCCTGATCGTAAACGTAGTTTTCGATGTTAGCAGACCGGCTAACACCCTGTCTACTAGAATATTTAAATCTGGTTTACAGGAGGAATATTATGCTATAATTCTAAAACTCTAGGCATAAGTATTTGGCTGTTTACCGCTTAGTGTACACAAAATATAATCTACTGTTAGCGTCTTTTTTGAACGTATCTAACGATAAATTATACTTTTCAGCAAACAGATTTACTGTTTCAAAGTTCCATGGAAATATGTCTACGTAAGGACCTGTTTTATGGGGAATACCTGGATTAGCACGTAGGAAAAACTTACCACCAGTTTTAAGCAAATTAACACAGTGATTAAACCGTGCTTCAATCTCGTCCCTGCTGTTAAAGTTAATACTGCCCAACGCTAGTATTACATCAAAACTTTCAGGAGCAACTCGATACTCTAAAATGTCTACCTCATAGTCCGCACAGTTATTGTAAGGATCTATACCTACGAGATTTTGAATGCGCCCTTTAAAAGGATGATATCCGCAGCCAACATCTAACACTGCTTGAGGTTCAAGTTTGTTAACTTCTTCTGCCAGTTGCCAACCTGTATATTCAAATTCGTTAGTTCTAGGTTTCCATATTTCACTAAAAAATCTTAGCGTATAACGTTCACTTAAGTCTGCAACAATATTTTTTACAGTACCATAATAGTTGCTGTCCAAACTGAGTTCAGATTCCATTGCGTCTTTAAATTTACGATAACGAGCAGGAGTCCACGGCAGTTTGTCTACTTCGGTGTCTACTCCGATAGCGTCATAAATTTTTTGATACTTGGGTAAATTAAACGCACTCTTTAAATTTTTTTCTAAAAGAGCGAAAATTTTCGTATTCATATAAAATTTTTTACTTTCGGCTAAATAATTTTGTCAATCAATAATTTTTTGACTAAGTAACTTTAATTATCAATAAATTCTGTATGAAATATATTTTTGTGGCAGGCGCACCAGGATCAAAATGGAGTAGTGTAGTTAAAAACATCTACTACAGTGCCAGCATTGACCGTACAGATTATAACGAGGCTCGTACATACCATCACGATGCTTCGGGGACTATGCAGTTAATGCATTTGGGTGCTTATTTTGATCCAGGCATGGAATTTGGTGATTTTTTCTATAAAATGGACCAGTACAGTCGAGAGGACTTAGAACGAGAGTTTGACCGTCCTTTCTCGGGCAAGGGTGTACGTATTATTAAAAGTCATGTTTTTGCACATCATATCGATTTTATTCAACGTACTTGGCCCGACTGTCCCATTGTACTTGTACACAGGCCCAACGACAGTTGTTTAGGCTGGTGGACGATGTGTGGAGAATTTGCAATTACCTATCCAGACTATAGCAGTTATTACAAAAATCTAAAACACATGACAACACAAATACGTGCTCAAAATCAGGATATTATTAAAGCAATGGAAGACCGCCCGGGATTTTATAGTTATGATAATAGAACTGCTTGTTTAAACTTGCATATCGAGCAACCACCAGAAGAATATAGACAGGATTATTCTCAAGACGATATTCGAGTTAAAATTCTATCTTTTAAAAAGGACTTAAAATGAAGCGACTACTAGCAATGTTAGCATTGGCGCTCGGCACACAAGCCCATGCAGACTATACACTAATTGTGCCACAAGGTCCCGGGGGAGGTACCAGTGTATGGGCCAGTATCATAAGTCAACATCTCAGCAAGTATACTGATGAACCTGTTGTGATTAGGCATATTCCTGGGGCACGTGATATTCCTGGATACAATGAGTTTCACAATAAACTAAGATTCGACAACAAAACTATCATGGTAGCACACGGCGGCAACGGTGTTAGTTTTCTATTAGATCGAGTAGACTACGATTACAGGCAGTATGACAGCATTGGTATGATGAACTTAGACATTGTTGTAGGTAAACGTGTAGGCACTGATCCTAAAAAGGATCCTTTTAAGATTGCTGGTGGATCAGGCATGGAACCCGACGGTGCTGCAATTGCCATGCTAGTGTGCGGGCCGCAACCTAACGGCAGCATAGATAGATATATGGATTGCTGGAGAGAACGTGTAACCTGGGTAAATGGTATAAAAGGTTCAGAACGGCGTCTGGGTTTTTTACGAGGTGAGCTAAACTTGACTAGGGAAAGTCCTGCTGCTTGGTTTAAGTTTTGGACAGATAAAACCAAAAACAATGAAGTATGGTTCACACATGGAACATATGATTTAACAACAAATCAACAGGTTCCAGATCCTAACTTTCCAGGAACACAATTTGAGGACGTTTATAAAGAACTATGGGGTATAAAACCCAAAGGTAGACTTTATGAAGCATATCGACTAACACGTAACTGGCGTGATGTAATTCAGAAATCATTGTGGGTAAACAAGGGCAACCCTAACACAGAAAAACTTCGTACAGCATTACGAAAAATGTTAGATGATCAAGAAGCAGTAGCAGCTATAGAAAAAAATGCAGGAAGGTATACGTGGATTGTAGGTGAAGATGGTAATCGCGTAATCGACGAACTCAGTAAGTTAATCACAGAACCAGCACTCAAGGCAGCGGTACGTTGGAATCAAGAAGCCTATGGTTTCCCCAGTGTTTACAAACCTGAATTATTAAAGTGATCGCTTACTTGTTTTGGATTTTAGCAGGAAGTTTATACGGACTGCTGATAGGAGTGATACCAATTGCAGGAGTAACTACTGCGTTAATCACTGTGTTTGGTTTCGCTCCTTATTTCCTTAGTGACCCTTATGCTGGTATAGTATTCCTGACCAGCATCATTGCTGCCTGCGCGGCTGCGGACAGTTATACCAGCATACTGACAGGCATACCCGGGGCGTCAACCACTGCGGCCTGTGTTATAGATGGATACCCTATGACACAACAGGGACAAGCAGGGCGTGCAATGGGCATTGCTATTTTTGACAGTACTGTAAATGGCGTTTTATACGGCACACTGGCATTTTTATTACTGCCATACTACGGAAAAATTATCTTATGGTTTGGCATGCCTGAGTTTGCAGGGTTTATGTTAATGAGCCTTGCTTGTGTTGGATTTGTTGCTAGCCGTAATCCTGTTAAAAGTATTATAGCGATTGCATTAGGCCTATTCATTGGTGTAATGGGGCAGGATCCCGCCACGGGTGCTTTTAGATATACATTTGGTTGGGAGTACTTGGGTGCAGGTGTGCAAATGATTGCCTTAATATCAGGTTTATTCGGCGTTCCTGAATTACTGTGGGGTTTAAAAAATAGACATCAACGTCCTCCGGTGTTTGAACAATATTGGACGCAGTTGCGGCAAGGCATGCGGGATTGTATCGAATATCGTCGTGACATGATGCGAGGCGGAGTAATAGGTTTTGTCACAGGCTTACTGCCAGGTGTAGGTGGCGCCATAGGAGACTTTCTTGCATACGGTAGCACTGTAGCACGGCATCCAGATAAA
>Ga0222719_10001533_pt1 | contig 22208 bp, 18 predicted proteins | sample C33_34DmetaG_FD_165039 | JGI IMG/M metagenome (GOLD analysis project Ga0222719, IMG submission 165039) | Estuarine water microbial communities from San Francisco Bay, California, United States - C33_34D | ecosystem: Environmental > Aquatic > Marine > Unclassified | place: USA: California...
GGCAGCACTGTTCTTACCTATAATACCAGCATTACGCATTAGCTGATTTCCTCATAGGAACAAATTGCCTGCAGAGATGAATTTGCGCTTGCTGTAACTGCCAATGCTGTTCCTTCTTCAAGATACAATTGAAGATTTTTATCGATTGCTGAAAATGATGAGTCTGCATCAACAGCAACTGTCTTCACTAACGAGTACCCAGTGCCACCAGTAAAGTAATCTACATTAATATCAGCGGCATTTACTCCATCAATATTTGATATGATTAATGAATTAATCTTAAATACTTTACCACTTGCGGCTGAGTTTACTACAAGATTGGCTTGATCAGAAGAAACGCTTGCCGCAACTGTCTTTCCTGTAATCGTTGTTAAGCCTGCTATATTTGGCGCTGCCATTTTCTATTCTCCTATTTTAATCGACAAAATACCATGAGGAATTTGCCGAACTCCATTCAACTACTCTATAATCTTCTGGTGCGGCATCTTCTGGCAAATCCTGAACGGGAATAACAGGTGCCACAGTATAACCTTCTTGAAGCATTAGTTCGTGTGTTACTGATTCTTTTGTTCTCGTGCTTCCGTCAGACAATCTAAGTCTAAAAGGAAGTGTTTGAGGATATGAACCATTTTTAGTGTATAATGTCGTCATAATAATCCCCTAGTGTACCTGAAATCCAACTGGTACTGAGTTTTGAATACTAGCACCTACTAAAAATTCACCTGTAATATTAATAGTACCACTAGAGCCATTTCCAAATAACACTCTATAATTCCCATCATCTCCATAAGTGCTGTATCCATATATATCTACACCAGCACCCCCCGTATCAGGGTCACCAGTTTGGGATGCCCATGTGTCATTAGCACCAAACCATAATTTACCAGTAGTTAGATCATAAGCGCATCTTAATAATTCTGGTTCAGTGTTAAAACCCCCAATACCAGATGAAGTAGCGCCAGGATAAAAATTACCATTACTAGCGTACCACATATTAATACCAGCGATATTATATGTTTGAGTGCCTGAAGTTGCATTTTGGTGCGCTATAGGACAGACCATGTGAGATGCTCCGCTAGCAGTTTTAATGTTTATTTCAAAATAAAATTTACCGCCGCTTCTTAATCTGCTAGAAAATATTCTTGTGTTAGTGCCACCAGATGTATCAATGCTCCAATCAGAGGTTGACCCATCAGCATTTACAGTTCCGTTGTTATTTGGTGCGTCACCATCCCAAGTTATTGGAACAGAGGGAGAAAACCAAGACCCACCAAATCTTTTTGTTAATTCAAATTGATCTCTAGATGTATGAATCCCTCTAGTTCCTGTAACAGCGGAAGGATCATTGATCCCTTTATAACCACCATTTCTCATTAGCTGAGATCCTCATATGAACAAACTGCTTGTAAGTCGCCATTGGCGCTTGCAGTTACTCTTAGTGCATCGCCTTCTTCAAGATATATTGAAAGGTCTTTATCAACAGCAGTAAAGGAAGAATCAGCGTCAACCGCAACTGTTTTAACAATATGATATGCTATGCTATCTCTATAAACATCTACAGTAATATCTGCTGCACTTGTACCATCAACATTAGAAATAATTAAAGAATTGATCTTTAAAACTTTACCGCTTGCCGCTGAGTTAGTAACAATGCTTGTAGCACTTGTGATTACATTTGCTGTTGCAAGTTTTCCTGTTGCTGTTGTTAATGCAAGTATTGAGGGGGCTGCCATTTTATTCTCCTATCTACCAAATATCACATTATATCCAAAAATTGTTGTTGCTGATGCACCACCGCCACCAACTGCTTGACCTGGAGTCAATGTTACAACATTGGCGTTTGCGTCAGTAATTTTTAAAGTGCCGCTATCTGCTCCGAGCGTAACAGCTGAAGATCCTGTTCCAATCTGTATTGTGTTTGCTGAAGATCGAATTACTGTTGCCATCTTTATTACCCAAATACTAATGCCATTGCAATGGCCGTTCCTGTTGATGCTCCACCTCCACCTGACTCAGCGGCAAAGTAGTATGTGGTATTTGCTGACGAATATTTTAAAACATGACCGTCCGTTGGCGTTACCTGAGCGACGTCAGTTAATCCAGCAAGAGTTGAGCTTCCGCCGCCTCCGCCTTCTAATGTTACCAATCTTACATTTGTATTGGCGACATATGATTGAAATTGACTATTACTTACACCACTTAAGACTTGTTGACCAATTGCTTTGATCTCACGAATAGCAACAATCTCTCCATTGATAGGAGCAGTTCCAAATGTTACTGTATTTGAAGCAAATGTGTAGTCGGTAGTAGGACGCTGAATCACGCCATCCAATGTTACAATTAGATCTTCGGCACCTGTTACGTCATTATTAATACTAAAAGCAGTTTGTGTACCATTAGCTGTAAAGGTCGTTACTGCTAAGTCAGAGAATGTTGGAGTGCCGCCTCCTCCGCCAGTGGCTGCAATTACAATGGTATTGTTACCAGCTGTAGGAGTAAGTGTTATTCCTGAACCAGCGTCTATTGAAAGTCTTGCCGTTGACCCAGCAGAATCAATTAATGTGCCGCCAACCTCAATGACGGAAAAGCTGTTTCCTCCAGCGCCGCCACCAGTTTCCGCTGCAAAATAATAAGTTGTATTAGAGGATGAATATTTTAGAACATGTCCGTCAGTGGGAGTTACCTGAGCGACGTCAGTTAATCCAGCAAGAGTTGTAATAGCGTTAGCAACCTGAAGGCGATCGCTTATCAAAGTTCTTAATGCTGTATTAGTTCCTGTTAAATTCGTATTAACTAAATCAATTCTAGTTGCTTGTGTATTGACTGAAGTGTTTACAGTTGCTAAGTCTGTTGTTGTTGCCAACACACCGTCGCTTACTGGAAGTTTTACAGTTACACTTCCGCCATATGCAGAATGTGGTTGTGATTGCAATCTAGCATAATGAAGATTACTAACTTCACAATAAAAATCTACGAAAGAAGGATTGCCTGTATCTGTGAAGATAGAAATTGCACCATTCGAAATGTGAACCCCAGAAGTAGAACCTGTGCTGTCTACTGCTAGATTGGCTGTCATAGATTGTGCAACTGAAGTTGTTTTATTCACAAAGTTTGTATCAACATTTGCAACTTGATAACGGTCGTTGATCAAAAGAGTTGCATTAGCGACTTGTAAGCGATCGGCGATGGCTAGATTGGTGTTAGCAAGAGCTGCACGCTCAACAGCAATTGTCTGATAAGTCGCAGCAGCATTAGCGACTTGTAAGCGATCAGAGATAGCTAGATTAGTGTTAGCAAGAGCAGCTCGTTCTATTGCAATTGTCTGATAAGTCGCTGATGCATTAGCAACCTGCAAACGGTCAGCAATTGCTAGATTTGTATTAGCAAGAGCAGCTCGCTCAATAGCAATCGTTTGATAAGTCGCTGATGCATTAGCAACCTGAAGACGATCGCTAATTAATGTTCTAAGAGCAGTATTTGTTCCCGTTAGATTGGTGTTGACTAAATCAATTCTTGTAACTTCAGTTTGCAGAGCAGCGTTTGTTGCAAGCGTGTCAGAATTTGAAATATCTGAAACGACCAATGCTCTTGTATCGACACCATTAGTTGTATTACCAATGAATACATGTTTATCTTCTAAATTAGGAACATCGTTAGAACGACCAGCGCCCTGTATAAGAATTGTTCCAGCAGAAGCATGTGAACGAAGAACCTGACCAATTTTTTGAACTTTTACTGTATCACCTGATGGTCTTGTTCCTGTGAGTTTACCAGCGACCGTGTCAATGTAAAGTTCTTGACCTACTGAAAACACGCCAGTGTTGGCATTTGTTATAATGCCATAAGTTGCAACACGAAGATTATTCCCTGTTGATACAGTATCGAGCGCAAGTCCAAGAGCAGGCATTTGAGCTGGATCATCTGCATCAGCAAGTTCTACAAGAGGTCTTTCTCCGCCAGCACTATATCCTGAAACTGAAACTGGCTGACCGAAATTAATTGTTCCTCCAGATTCATTTCTTGCCTGAATAATTGTTGCTGACGCTTCACTAACTTTTATAAAAGTCCCATCAGCTTCGCCATATTCCCAATATTCCCCAGTCTCATTCCAACGAAAATATACGTTTGCTTCAGCGCCACGATTTACAATAATGCCAGCATTTTCTGTTGCAGCTGTTCCACTCCCTAAATCTGAATTAAGAAGAATGTAAGTATTGGAAACATTTACCTGAGTTGTGTTTACTTCAGTTTTTGTTCCTGAAACAGTAAGGTTTCCGGAGATAAGAACATTGTTGTTAAAGGTGACTTGACCGCCAACAGATTGCGCCGCAGTTCCATCTTTACGAAGGAAACGTGTATCAGCATTGGCAACCTGAATGCGATCGTCAATTAATGTGCGAAGCGCAGTATTTGTGCCAGTTAGATTGGTGTTAACAAGGTCAATACGTGTTGCTTGATCGGCAATATATGAATTAGTATTAGCGAGTGCTGCTCGTTCTATTGCAATTGTCTGATAAGTTGCTGAAGCATTGGCAACCTGAAGACGATCGTTTATTAACAAAGTTGCATTCGCTACTTGTAATCTATCAGCTATAGCTAGATTAGTGTTTGCTAGGGCTGCTCTTTCAATTGCTATTGTTTGGAAAGTTGAATCGGCGTTAGCAACTTGTAATCGATCAGCAATGGCTAGATTGGTATTTGCTAGGGCAGAATTAAAAACAGACTCGGTCGTAAATGTGCTTGCCAACATTGCATCAGTGATTGTAGCATCACTAATTGTATTGTTTGCGTGTAGCTTTCCGTTGCTACCGAATACTGTAAGAGTTGAGTTGGCAACAGCAAATCCATGCTTCGCCACAAAAGGTTTTTTATCTGCCACTAGAGTTCCCTATCCGTCTAATGATTTCAGTTCTATTTATAATATATTATTCTGGTTCTGTTGGCCAAGTTACAGAATATGGATATCCTTCTTGCGATGTAATATCACGAAGTGCTTGACGGTATGTTGACCATGCTGTATTAGCCACGCCAGTCTCGGCTGCCTTTACTGCAATCCAATCTGAATCTTTTAACAAAAGATCTCTTTTATGCTTAATTAATTTTTCTGCATCTGCTTGCGGTCTATTTGATACAGTCCATGATTGACGCCAAATACCATCACCATCTTTAACTGGAGTGTCTCTTGTAAGTATTTGAGTCATATCATCAAAATTTTCAGGATATGCATCTACAATAACATCATACATGTTGTATGATTCTAATGCTTCTTTACCCATATTTTTAGGGAAAGAAGTCCTAGGATTATCTCTTACCAATTGCTGATAACGATATGGATATTGTAAAACATTATCATTATCATCCACTAATACATACATTTACATTCTCCTAATATTTTGTTCTTCTGATATTTGTTAAAGCCATCCAGTCATAGGTGTGAGCAAAAAGTTGATCACTGACTCCAGTTCCAAATACAGAAAGTTTTGTTCCATCGCTATTTATATACATACCAGTGATGAAATAATTTGTTGACATGTTCAAGCCAATCACTGCATTTCTTGATGCCGTAGAAAGATCATATGGTGTACTTAAATCAAATTCATATAGCCCTTGCTCGTTATTGTTAAATAATGCGCCTACAACACCAAAATAAGCATATAATTTTGTACCATCATTGTTGAAATACGCTTGCCGTAACGCAACATTTGTAAGTGCGTCATCACCCAAAAATGTATCAAAGTCTTGTGTCTGTTCAGCTGTAATTGAAGATGGGTCAAATGGAGTTGATAAAGTAAATTTATTTACAAACCCAGCACTTTCTGCTGTTAACATATAGGTTCCATCCGAAGAATATGACAAACCAAAATCTAAAGTTGTTGAATATGAATTTAATAGTACACTTACCGTAGTGCCTATAGTTGATACATCCCACGGTGTTGACATTGGAAATATTCTAACATAGTCTGTATCCATACAATGAATCTCTGTTCCATCAGGAGTAATATACATACCACCATAATTCATACTGATAGATGTATCATGTTCTACTCGGGAAGTTAAATCTATTGTGGTTGGATCCCAAGCTGTTCCCACTGTGTATTGTTGAATAGGATATGGTGAAACATATTCAAAGGTGTAAAAGTAAGTTCCATCAGGATGCCAAAACCCACCAACCAGTATTGTATTATAGGTGGTAAAACTTTTAACCCTATCATCAAATGCCTGTTGATTGACACCTGTAGGAATTGATCCATCTTGGTTTAAAGATATTTGTCTCATATAGTCTGGATCTGAGGCAACAAGTCTATTACTGTTGCCATCCCTGACCATCGACATACCCCATATCATTGATGCAGCAGTAGATACTTCTTGTAAGCTGGCTAAATTTACTGTTGAAATATCCCAAGCTGTGCTGAGAGTAAATCGTTGAATAGGATATCCTGAAACATATTCATGCGTGTATAGATAGTAACCATCATCACTAAAATCAAATCCACCGATTGCCTGACAATATGTAGTAAGGTCTTTTTCGTCAACATATGTCGATGTTGAAATGTCCCAAGCTGTACTTAGATCATACTCAGTTATGATTTGTTCACCATATTGAGCAACATATAATTTTGTTCCATCCGTCTTAAAAGCAATATCAGCACTATTAGCTGGAATAGACATTGATTTATATGTTGCACTAATTGTTGTTACGTCTCCTGGACTACTCATTGTAAATTGATATAATGTATCATTTCCATCTTCTACAACATAAACATATGTGTCGGTTGGATCTACATAGATACCTCTTTCGCCTGTAAAATTTACTATACTTGTAAGGGTGAGTTTGGTTGCTCCTGCATTGGCTATGTCAACACCAGTTCCAACATCATATTTTCTTTCAAGTGGTATAGAATAAATGTCATTGCTGACATCCATAAAATACAAATAATTTCCACTTGGACTGATACAACCAGCACCAAATCCTGTATCCTCTTCCCCTGCATAATATGCTTGATTCAAGCCAAATTCTTCAGCATTATCCAGTAAGAATCCTTTTTTATTACCAGATGCTGCTTGAGCGAGAATACCACCAATGCCACGCATTACGACATATCCTGTCCTGCGATAAAGCCATAATATGTTGTACCGCCATCTGTGGTAAAGAATGCAAACACATCAACATCACCATTGCCTGTTGAGAGTGTTGGTGCAGCACCACTCTCCCAATCTACTGATGCTGGCCAAGTAATAGTTCTCGATCCTGTCGCATCTTGAGTGACCTTGATTACAAAACTAAATCCTGTTCCACTTGATGGTGGATTGCTGAATGTGTATGTTACAGCGCCAGTAAGTGTATGTTGAAAGATCGTTGCAGTTTGAAGATCAACTGTCACCGATCCTGTCGCACTTGCATTTGTTGAAACATTCTCATATCCAAGAATGTTTGAAAACTTTTCTTTAGCGAGAGGATATCCCCCTGCTTGTGAATTATCGTGAACAACAACGGTGTCCTTATCAGTATCGACTGTAACTTCACCAACAGCGCCAGTGAAGCTGCTGTGCTCAGCTGTTGTTCCTCTTCTCAATTGTATCTGTGTTGGCATTAGGTTATTGCTCCATAGTCTGCTGTTGAATCTGCTGATCCCGTTATTAATCCATAATCAGCATCACCACCACCTCCGCCCGACTCAGCGGCAAAGTAGTATGTAGTATTTGCTGAAGAATATTTTAAAACATGCCCATCTGTTGGTGTAACCTGCGCAACGTCTGTCAAGCTGGCAAGCGTTGAACTTCCTCCGCCCGACTCAGCTGCAAAGTAATAAGTTGTGTTTGATGATGAATACTTGAGAACATGTCCATCAGTTGGTGTTACTTGTGCTACATCTGTTAATCCAGCGAGAGTTGAACTTCCACCGCCGCCTACTGCTTCTCCAGGAGTAAGCGAAACAACGTTAGCATTAATGTCAGTGATTCTCAAAACACCACTATCAGCACCAAGAAATACTGCAGAGGAACCTGTTCCAATCTGTACTGTATTTGCTACAACTCTTATTCTTTGTGTCATTATGCGCTCACCGTTATTCTTACCGTTTCGATGGTTGAGTTATTATATGATGGTGTTACTAATAACCTCACATTTCCACCAGAAACATCTGCATCAATAGAAGCAATTGGTCCAGCGGTTGCAACCGATCCATATTCAGTTAAAAATGCTGCTGAACCATTATGAACTAACAAAACCTCACTTGTTTGGAATCGATTGTTATCATCATCATGAGTAACCTGAACAATATATTTAGCTGACCTAAACGCTGTTGATGAGAAACTATCCACCACAGTTTGAGAAGCGGTGGCAATAGTTTCATCATTAGCTGTTGTAATATATGGTCTTGCTTCTAGAGAGGTAATTCTGGGATTGGTGTTAGAAACATAAGATTGAAAATCTGCATTGGTTGTAAATGTGCTAGTTAAATATGCGTTTGAGACACCGCCTGCAGCGCCAGATTCAGCTGCAAAATAATAGGTGGAGTTCGCTGAAGAATACTTTAAAACATGTCCATCTGTTGGTGTCACTTGAGCAATATCAGATAAATCTTGCAATTGTGTTGCGACTGGAATTCCGCCTGTTCTTACAACAACAACACTATCGTTTAATGGTGCTGGGCTAATTGTTACAGTGGTTCCGGAGATAGAATAGTCGGTTGTCGGTATTTGTAAAACACCATCAATGGTGACCAACACATCTTTAGGATCGCTGGTAGAAATCGGCGAAGTAAATGTGGTTTGCGTTCCATTAGCAGTAGTTGCTTGGAATGAAGAAGAAGTTACAGTTGCATCCGCAAAATAATATGTGGTATTTGATGTTGAGTATTTTAAAACCTGTCCGTCTGAAGGAGTTACCTGCGCAACATCCGTCAGCCCTGCTAAAGTCGTAATAGCATTTGCAACCTGTAAACGATCTGCGATAGCGAGATTGGTATTCGCCAAAGCTGCACGTTCAATTGCTATGGTTTGATAAGTGGCAGCAGCATTGGCAACTTGAAGACGATCATTTATCAATAGTGTAGCGTTGGCAACCTGTATTCTATCAGAGATTGCTAAGTTAGTATTTGCTAATGTCGATTGGAATGTTGTGTTAGTTACAAATGTGCTTGTTAGATAAGCATTAGAAACTTCACCACCACCTGTAGAGGAGATAACAATTGTATTGTTACCAGCAGTTGGCGTGAGAGTAATTCCTGAACCAGCATCAAGAGATAATCTTTGCGTTGATGCAGTCGCCTTAACTAGAGTTCCGCCAACTTCAATTACCGAGAAGCTGTTTGCGGTAGCACCACCACCTGACTGGTCTTGAAATGTAAGTGTGCCAGTTCCGTTAGTTACAAGAACTTGATCCGCTGTACCGTCTGATGTTGGGAAAGTAATAGCGCCATTGCCGATAGAAAATCCGCCAGCGCCAACATAAAGAGAATGAACATTTGCACCAACTTCGAAGACATTTGTTCCGTTTGAAGAATAAAGACGACCGTCTCTTAAGTTAAGTGCTAACTCACCAGTGTCAATATTGCTTGTGGTTGGAACCTTCCCAGCAATGGAAGTTCGTTTTGTATAAATCTTCGAAGACATATCTAGCCTTTAATTGTTCAATCTCTATGTAGAGCGTTTTATGTATTTAGAGAGGGGATTATATAACCCCCTCTACATATTATATATTAGAACGTGCCACCGTCGATAATAGCATCGACTTGAGCAAGAGTGTATCCAGCTGCACCAGTATCAACTGTCGTTCCTGGTTCAGACTGACTTTCTTTATAGAATTTAAAGATTTCGTCTGTAGAGTCACGGAAGTAACCAGCATATTTCGTGGTTGCCCCATCAACATACATTGCGTAAACACCAGAGTCTGCAGAGTCAGCTGAGTTATTAGCTGACAATTTGATCATGCTGTCGTCAACATTTACTGTAGAAGAACTGATATATGTTACGCCGCCTTCAACGGTAAGAGAACCATCGATAACTGTGTCGCCACTAATTCTTGCATCGCCACCAACGAAAATGTTTTCAGCAATACCAACACCACCATCAACAACTAATGCACCAGAAGAAGTTGATGTCGATCCAGTCGTTCCGTTGATTGCTACATCATTAGTGATAGTAAGGTCATTTCCGATCGTTACGTCATTTGGTAAACCAATCGTAACAGAGGCGGTTTCTGAACCAGAACCACTTACTTCAATCTCACTAGCTGTACCAGAAATCGTGGCAACATAGTTACCAGTTGTTTTAGTTCCAAGAGCAACTGAGTTGTCACCAACAGCGTTGGCAGTAATAGCATTTGGCGCAAGTTGGGTTGAGGTGATTACACCATCAGCAATCGAGTTAGCAGAAATTGCCTTTGAACCAATTTGCGTAGATGTGATTTGAGCATCTGCAATAGAGTTGGCAAAAATACCTTTTGAGGAAATTTGTGTTGACGAAAGAGTTCCGTCAGCAATTTTACCATTAAGAATGGTTTTGTCTGCGATTTCAGCGTTTACGACACCGCCATCTTTAATCGTTACTGCGCCAGAGGAAACTGAGAAGTTATCGGTGCTAAATGAAGCCACACCTTTCTGAGATGTTGTAGCATCTTTTGCAGTAATTGTTACAGTAGTTCCAGTGGCAGAAGTGTCGATGCCCTGTGCGTCCGTGCCAGCGATAGTAAATGTTTCGCCGAGAGTTGCTGCTGAAGTTCCTGTATCACCTGCTAATGTGAGGTCGGATGCGCTAACTGCGCCAGAACTAACACTAAAATGCGTAGAGTCAAAAGATGCGACACCTTTTTGAGAATCCGTAGCATCCTTAGCTGTTATTGTAACTGTCGTTCCTGTCGCAGAAGTATCGATACCTTGAGCATCTGTACCAGCGATTGTCATAGACTCGCCGATAGTTGCAGCAGCAGAACCAGTATCGCCGCTTAACGTTAAGTCTTTAGCAGAAACTGCACCAGAAGATACGGTGAAGCTAGTCGTGTCAAAAGATGCAATACCTTTATTGGAAGTCGAAGCATCTTCGCCAGACCAAACATATGCACCGTTAGCAGCTTTCGTGATATCAATACCTTCGCCAGCTTCAATTTGAAGTGAAGTTTGGATATCGGTATTGGAGGAAGAGCCGCCAGCGCCATCCCCTAATTCGACAGTAAATGAGCCAGATAATGCTCTAGGATCCCCAGAAGAATCACCAACCCACAACAGACCGTCAGTGATGTTTACCGCAAGTTCCCCTTCGCTCAGAGATCCACTGGATGGTACTGCACTGGTGGTGGTACTGCGTTTAATTTTAATAATAGACGCCATTTGTCGTCACTCCTTATCTTAATAATCCGCCACTTCGAGTGGGTTTTTTCTTTTCTTCTCTATTTATAATTATTTGAACTGGCACATGCTTTTTATAAAAATCAAGGTCTTCCTGTAGTTTTTTATTCTGTTGAACAAGTTTTTCCATCTCTTTTTGCACAATACTCGGCACAGGCAATCGATTAAACTCATCAATTTCTTCCTGTAAAAGAGCGTTTCGAGTTTTAAGAGCAACTATTTGTCTATTCAACTCCTTAACCTGATCATTATATTGCGAAAAATAAACATCAAAAATTTCTTCAGAATCCTTAAAACCATCACTCATTATGAAATGTCGCCTCCGTCAACGTCATCAAAGTCAGGAACTCCATCACTTCTTATTTGCATCACTTTACCAGAAGTTCCTGTAGCAAAAGTTAATGCACTACTATTGGCTGCAATTAACACACCATTTTGCGTAAATGAAGCCAACCCAGTTCCACCATATTGCGTTCCTAAAACTTCTTCGAGAATTAATTCTCTTGCTTTTAATGTGTTACTTACAACAACATTAGAACTTACAATGGTGTTATTCGATTTATTTATAGTTACGTCGCCCACGGATATAGTATTTGCGACAATAGTATTTGCTGTGACAGCCGTAAAATTGGTATTGGCAGGCGAAGTTCCGAAGTCGCCTGTATATCTTGCGCCAACGATATATATTACATTTGTGCCATTAACTGATGATGGTAAATTTGTTCCGATAAAGTGAAGCACGCCTGCCTGATAATCAAAGAACCATTCATCATCATTACCAGAACCTGTAGCAAAAAGTTGTGTGCCTGTTGAAGTTGGATCTGCAGCCCCTGTTGTATCAGCATAAACTTTTACAAGATAAGTTGAACCGAACTCTGGCGGAATCCAATCAGTCAAACCTGTCAACCAAGTTCTATCTGCTGTTGCCGTTCCGTCTTCAGTAGTTTCTACTGCACTTGATCCGAGATAAACTGTTACGATGCTTGAGTTTGATGTAGGAATAACAGTAGGAATACTTCCTGCCTGATTCCAAATTTTATCACCACGAATTAATAGTGGTGAAACAATTGCTTCGTTCGGCGCTTTCTTTCTAGCGTTGGTGTCGGTCTTGGCCACAGCATAGCCAAGTTTCTTCCAAAGATAATCAACTTTTTGTGCGTCGAGAATAGTCATTAAGAAACATCCTCTATTGAAAGTGCAGTTAGACTGTCATCACTATTTAGGGCGACCACAATAAGTATCTGATTGTTATAAGAATTGGTAGAAGAAACTGTACCAAGCGTCAGATCGAATGTTTGATTGCTATACGAAGTTCCGTCAATAATTCTATCGGCTCCAGTAAATGCGCAACCATTTGAGCCATTACCACCGTTTCCTGTATCCGCTCCTGGAACACCCGAACCAGCATATTGAATACTTGCGTCAACCCAACCATTTAAAGTTGATGCGCTGTCAATAGCAGTTCCTGGAGCTGCGACATAGAAGCCAGAAACTTTACCAGTCAAACGAACACGGAAGTTTGAGACAGCTGTTCGTTTAAAGGCAAAACGGAAATATTGTGTTCCCGAACGACCTGTTGCTAGGTCTGGACCAGTCGGTAAATATCCACTTGATAAATCTGTATCAAAATGCGTTAGTGAGCCATAACGAATAATCGCCTCATCCGTCCCTGCCACAGTTTCTGCACCTGACCAAGCATTGTCAACATAGAAGTCAGTTGTTGAGCCGAAAGATGGCGTTGCTCCTGTGAATCCAGTTATGCGAACACCATCAGTGTCGAAGCCAGCACCAAGGTCATCAGCAACAGAAATTGCCGCTTCGTTGATAACGTCGGTTCCATTAAACACCTGAATAATCGGAGAGGTGATAGTTTCTGTATCATCACCATTTACGTTATATGCTGAGAACGTCAATCTAACTGCACGATCGCCAGTGGAAACATTTACCGTCAAATCTTCAAGGCTTGCTGAAGAGATACCAGCATTTGGTATTGAACCAGTTATATCACCAACAGCCAATGCCGTTGAATATGTGTATGACTGATCAGCAATACCTGTTCCTGAAGATCCCTCAATATTAGTGTCGCCAACGATAAATGGTGAGGAAGTATCACGATAAGTTTGACCTGTAAGATTCGTTACGACAACGCCACTCAAAGTCAAACTATCTCCGCTGTCATAGTATGGAACACCAGAAATATAGTTGTAAGAAGCAGACGCCTCAGTAATCGTTGCACCAGATACGTCAACTGTAGGAGCAGAAGTCATAGTATCATAAACATAGAACAATTCGTTTGAATTTCCTTCAATCGTAGAGAGTTCTGCTTTGTTAACCCCAGCAGACCCAGATGTAACATCATATGAAATTCTGGCTTTGGCTCCTGTTTCATATAAACCTTGTGCATAAATTCTATTTTCAGCTGAGACAGCAGCGCCAGTTGCATCATAATTATAGTAATCTACACCGCTCTCATCGGTCGTAGGAGAGCCTGCAGAGGAGTCGTTTATTAATTGGGTAATTGAACCTGTATTATGGAAATATGTGCTCATGGAGGCTGTGGAGACCGTTCCAGAGGTATATCTAGGGAAAGATGAGCTTATCGAGTCACCAGCTGATTTACCTGATGCATTTTCAGTAAATCCAGCTGCCAGTTTAGGTGAAGTTCCTGAAGAGGATGACGCCCAAGAAATCGTTTTGGTTGTTAAATCATTAGGAGCGGCGATTCCTGTATCAAACACCTTAAAATTAGCGGTGGTTGTAAGTGGGAATATTCCTGGATCGCCAGCACTGAAACTATTAGCTGCAAGAGTTATTGTAAAACGACCAGACCCAGAATCTGTCGAGTATGTATGACCAAGTCTAGCACCCTGTGGACCACCATCATCAACTTTACTATCAATACCCTCAATAGAACCACCGTCTCCCCAATCAATACTGAATGTTGCTGTTATATCGGTGTTAGGAATGTTTGTTGTGGTATTTTCAATATAAATCGTCTCGCCTGTATTGGCTTCAGTAGTTGTAGAACCACCAGATAATGCGTCATGAATAGTAAATGATGGAACAGGGTCGGCGAGATATATGGTTACATAATCTGTTCTTGAAAATGTTGCATTACTTCCTTCTCCCGAACCGCTAGTATTTCGTGCTGTTACTGCAATATCAAAAGGTGAATTAGCGTTTGAAACATATGTGTGTGATGGTGTTGCGCTTGCTGTTGTATCTACTGTTCCATCGCCCCAGTTAATTGTATATTGATTTGGTGAACCTGTTGCAAGTAATGAGAGAGTGACTGACGTTCCTGCGCCTCCAGAAGTTGGATTGGCTGTAAATGTAACGCTTCTAACATAACTATTGTTATTGATATTTAACATTGCTTCATTGAGTTTATCAATTGCTTCATAGATTGTATCATCTGAAACGATGGATGTAACTGCGCCATCTGTAATGTCTTGACCAACGCCCATAGTTGCGCCATTGGCAATAAAATTAACATTAGCAATACGACTATCAACATAAAGTTTAGTTGTTAGATCGTTATTTGAAACAGGCTGCGATAGACTCTGTAAAGTGTTAGCAAATACAATATGATTATTTACAAATACATCGCCAAGAATATGAACATCACCGAATGTGCTATTACCAGTGACTGTGAGAATATTTAAGCTGGCATTGCCGCTAATTGATAAATTTTCACCATTAAGCTCAATATCTTCTTCACCAGAACTCAAATAAGTCTTTACAAACCCAACGGAAGCAAGAAATGAATCGTTTGCTGAAATATCGTTTGTTGTTACACCATCATCATATCTTGCTGGACCATAAAAAATAGAATTGCTTGTTAATACGATTAAACTACCATTGGCAAGAATAGTTGTATTGCCAGCTGTGAATTCACTAACATCAATCGTTTGTGTAGAAAGCTGACCAATTACAGCATTAGAAACATTATCAATGACATCAAGTGTGCCAGAACCTGTATCTGAAAGCGAAAGATTACCAATCGCAATCGTTTGACCAGCCAAGTATAAAGTTCTAAAGCGATTGCCTTCAGAACCTAAGTCATAGACATTATTTTGTGTAGGAATAAGTGGACCAGTAATTCGAATAACACCATCTTCGCCTTTGATGATATTACCAGAAGTAAGTCGGAACTTTTCATTATCCTGCTCATAGACAAGTATAGATCCATCTTCTTTTGCATCAGGATCAATAATACTGTCGTTTAATTCGGCAATAGATGTTTTTGTTGCCGCTGTATTTTTTAGAGTAAGATTTTGTTGCGGTTCCTCAAACTTTACGTTTAAGTTTTTATTGCGACCACCACCAAAAGTGACATCAAAATCGTCAGCCATACTTAGCTCCCTTCAGTGAATGTAACTTGTGGTGTAACCGTTGCAATACCTTCTATAAGTCTCGACTTAGTGTTAGCTGAAGTGTCTAAAATTTCAAGATCGTAAACATAACGACCTGCTTCTAGATTAGCAGTTAAAAGTCTATCAAGTTTTAGTGTCAATTGTCCGCCAGTTCTTGGCGTTTCAAATTGTATTGTAAAGTTCGTTGCTGTAGTTGAAGTGTAATGTTTTCTAATCTGAGCAGCTGCTGTATAGCCAGTCAAATCTAATATATTACCATTCGTGTCTCTAATTGTTAGAGTCGTGGCAAAATCAGTTCCCTGATCAATGACAATATTTGCCTTTGCAGCCATTAGTCCATCTCTTCGAGTTTAAATTTATATTTCTTACCATTCACTCTATTTATGATGAATAAATCGTCGGCACCCTCTTGGATTGTCCAAGAACCTTGCGTACCATCAACTTCGTTTGGTGTATAATTTGTATTGTTTAAGTTCATGTCGCCTGTGTAGAAGTTTACACCGTAAACAGCTTTCCATCTTTTGCTACTTGAACCAAGGTTATATCCATTATCATCTTCTGGTGTTAGATTAGAATCAACATCTCCGACAATAAGACTATTAGTCACAGTTAAATTTGTGCCGACACTCAAAGCACCTGAGAGCGAAAGACTGCTAACTGTAGTAGCACCAAGAGTTGTTGTTCCTGCTTTAAATGTTCCGTTTACATGAAGATCGGCGTCAGGTGAATTAGTTTTGATACCAATTTCACTCGTCCCTGAATCTAAGAAGAACATATTCGCATTACCATCAGATTCCATACGAATATTACGATCAAGCGAACCTTCGTTTAGTACAATTTCGGTGCTAGTTGCTTTAAGAATCGAATCTGAAGAACGTTTAAGTTCTAAGGCATCTCCTGTTGCTTGAAATACACCAGCATCATTAGTTGCTTGGAAACCAACTGCTGCACTAGAAATCAAAGTTTGAGCGGTGGTATTTCCTCTATCAGCGACATTATCAAGAGTTGACGTTTCGGTATATGATGTCAGATAAGGCGAAAGGTCTGCTGGTCTAAATGTAAATGCACCAGTTCCATTATCGTATGAGAGCGAACCGCCGCCAGAAGCTGTTGATGTACTTACAGAAATGTCTGTTAGATCAATATAATTTGCGTCATTAGTAAAAGTAGAAACGGTGGTTGGTTGTGTATAACTAATCTCACCTGTTCCACTGTCATAAGACAACGAACCACTGACGCTGATAGAACCTCTTGCTCTTGCCTGAGTGAAGTATTGGTTCGAACCTTCAGTGAGATCGCCTGTGTCATGATTACTAATATCTGACACTGTACCTGTGACATCGCCAGTTAAATTTCCTTCAATATTTGCTACAAGCGTTCCTGTGGTTAAATCAACAGCCCCAGTTCTTTCTGCGCTAGTGGCGCCAGTTCCAAGAGCAAACTTATCAGCCGACTCATCCCATACAAAGATAGCATTCGATCCAGTTGAACCACGATTAAAGATAAATCCTAAATCATTTGCGTTTGTAGCTGCACCTTCATTGAAAGAAATTAAAGTATCTTTCACAGTCATGTTATCTGTATCAACGGTGGTCGTTGTGCCAGCAACATAAAGGTTCCCAGAGATTACAAGATTTTCACCAACACTTAGTTGCCCAGTTACTGTAACATCTTCAGGAAGACCAACAGTTACTGTTCCATTCGTTCTTGAAACTTCTATTTCACTAGAAGTGCCGTTAATCGCAAGTACTGCACCAGTTGTTGCATCTTTAAGAGTGACAGCGCCACTTGAAACATCAAATTCGTCACTATCAAACGAGGCGACACCTTTGATAGAAGATGTGGCATCATCAATAGTTGCATCGTGCGTAAATCCATCAGCAGTACTAACTCTTAGGTTGTTGTTTGCTGAGGTGTAAACAACTGACGTTACACCAGCAACATCCACTTCACTAGCAGCTGTCAAACGACCTTGCTGGTCGACTGTAAAGATAGGAACTTGTGTTGCGGATCCATACTCCCCTGGAGTTACAGCCGTATCATCAAGGTCTACTGTGACTTCATTGTCACTGACTGTTGTCGTAATTCCTGTGTCGCCAGTAAACGTTAAAGTATCGGTTAAGAGTGTAACATCGTCAGTTCCACTGTCGCCAGCAATACTGAGATTTGTTGCAACGTCTACAGTAGACAGGTCATCAACAATACCCTGTGCATTTACAGTGATTACTGGAATAGTTGTGGTAGAACCATATTCTCCAGCAGTAACACCAGAATTTTCTAGATGAACGTCACGAATACTTCCGTTATTTAAAGTGTTATTGGCATGAAGCGTTCCGTTTTTACCAAACAATACATCTTCATTTGAGTCAACAATAGTGTTAGCAAAGTAAACTGTGTTTGCGTATAAGCGAGTCCAAGTATTATCTACCGCACCGAGATCTCTAAAGTTTTGACCATCGCCTGTTGTGTTAGCGATTAAATCACTTTGGAGATGAGCATTGACAGTAAGCGTATCTGCTGAAGAATCGCCGATTGTAGTATTGGTTTGGAATGAAGCTGTTGATTTGATCGTAAGAGAATCTGCGGCAGCATCTCCAAGGTTTAAGTCGCCATTGATATTTGTTGTGCCGTTAAGATTTACCGTACCATTAAACGAAGCTGTTCCTGTCGTTGCTTGGTTTGCGAACTTACCTTTCACAGTAATTACATCCGTGTCTGCATCGCCAAGAGTTATATCGCCATTTAATGTTGACGTTCCAGCAACTCTAATACTGGTAAAATCGCCTTCGCCGCTTTGCGTTAAAGCTCCACTAATATTTACGTCGCCAACGATAGTAACGTTATCGTGGAAAGTTGTATTTGCACCAACAGATAATGTGTTTAAACCACCTTCGTTATAGATTGCTGTCCTAACTTCTTTCGATAAAGCAGATCTATTATCACCTATTACAAAGTCCCCATTAGCAATAATTCCGCCATTAACATTTAACTGCCCAGCAACGTTAGCAGTTTGGGTATAAAATCCGCCCCAATGTTTGCTCACCGAACCGAGAATTTTTCCAGTATTGGCTGAAGGCACAATGTTTGTATCAACTTTAGCATTAATACTTAAAGTATCTGTATCATCGCTCCCGAGATCTACATTACCATTAAATTGTGCAAGACCAGATGTTGATTGATTCGCAAACGTACCTTTTACGGTAATTATGTCAGACGAAGTTCCGCCCAACTCAGTGTTACCTTTTAAAAGAATACTATGGCTTTCGAATGTGGTATTACTGTTTACAGTAAGTTCGCCATTAATTACAACTTGATCTTCGAAGTTATCGCCAAGAGTCGTATTCGAATTCAAGTAAACATTGTTACTGAATGTTGTGTAACCTTTGATTGTAACATTCGTTTCTGCAGTTACGGCGCCAAAAAATCTTGATGTTTCATCAACTCTAAGTATATCAACCTGTGCTATACCATCAAGATAAAGATTTTTCCACTCACGAGTTGTAGAACCGAGATTGTATTGATCATCAGTTTTAGGAATCATCGAAGACGAAACGCCTTGTGATGCGCCAGTAGCAAGTTGAAGTTCGTCAATATATGCTACACCATCTAAGTAAAGATTGCGCCATTCTTTATCGTCGTCGCCAAGATCGTATGCATCATCGGTGGCTGGGACTAAGTCGGAATCAATTTCAGCAGAAACTGTAAGTGTATCGGTGTTTGCATTACCGATGTTTGTGTCGCCGTTTAAGTCAGATTGACCATTAAGCGTTGTTGTTCCGCCGACTGTTAAATTGTTGTCAACATTAACTTCGTTTGATACATCAATATCTAAGTCTGTTGCTACGACCTGAACTGTGGGGGCTGTTATCTCAACTTCTGTATCAGAATCGATATCAAGTTGACCATCAGCAGATGAATAAACCTTGAGGTCTCCGTCTCTAAACTGAACTTCATTGTCAGTATTAATTCGTAAACCAGTGTCAGGAATATGAGTTAGCGAAACTTCATCGTCTGCACCGAAGTAAACTACTGCGTCATCAGTTCCAACATATACATCGCCGTTGGCATTTAAATCACCATTCACATCAAAAGTATGCGAAGGCGTTGCTGTATTAATACCGACCCTGTCATTCCCACCATCAACGAAAAGCGATGCGACTTTATTAGAAGTTTCTACACGGAAGTCTGCGTCATTGCCCTGTTCGTTAAATACAACATTACCATCTGTATCAAAACTAAACTGTTCATTGTTTGCTGAGTCACGAATAGCAAGGTAATCTGTGCCAACTTCGTCAGAAAGCTGAATGACAAAAGCAGATTGAGTTCCATCAATATCTTCAAAATATAATTTTGAAATTTCCCCACGACTCGTGCTGAATCTGATATCAGGCGAGTTATTAGCAGAACCATTAAATCTTTGACTTGTATTTGCGCCAGAAAGAATAAGACTTGCTGTATTCGTTGACATGTCAGAAATATCACGCAATGTAATATCATGGAAAACTGGTGTGTCTGTCTGATTGCTAATACGAATAAATTGACCTAATGATCCACCAGAAATACGAATACGACTGATGTCTGGCAAAATCATACGATTGTCGCCAGTAATATCAAAGTCAACGTTTGATTGGAAGATGGCGTTGGCGACTACAGAGAAAGAAACGGCATTTACAGAAGTGTTAGCATATACTTGAAGGAATCCGCTTCCAGTCGTTAAAGTGTTGCCTGCTCTGATGCTATTGGCTCTAAATTCAGTAGCAGTGAAAGTTCCTTTAACATGACCATTACCAGTTACGGAGCCGCCTCTATCAGTAGCACCTGAGCCTCTTTTGACAGTTACGACATTATTACTAATGACCGTGGCGGCAAGATTAGTATTTAATCGCCACGTATTAAAACTGTCAACAAGATTGGTATTTGAAACAGATACAGTCATTTTTAACCTTCTTTATTTAATAGCTGTTTGAGGAGAGATTTAATTTCGCTGACATCGTCTTTTAACTGTTCAATTTCCATCTCTTTTTCCCTACGTTTCTTATATGCCTGTAATGCATTATTATTAGTATTTAACACTGCTGAGGTTTCTTGATCCCTCACCAAATTTTCATTATCTTCAATAGGCAATTCTTTCATTATTTATACTCTATTGCTGAAGGGCGATCGCTCTCATATCTCTTACACGTGGAACAATTTCTGTTCCGTTAGCAGTCAATACAATCTTAATTGCGAATGACTTATAGGTATGATAGATAGAACCGTCTGACGCTCTATAAGCAACAACGTTGTTATTTGAGGTGTTAAGTCTAGCATGGCTATTTGCAGAAGTCAAGAATCCTTGACCATTCGTATTAGCAGCAAAGCCAAACTCAATCTCTTTATAATCATATTCGTCAGCTGGGTCAGAATAGTCTGTTCCAGAAAGTTCTGTCATCAATGTGAAGTCTTTATCATCAAGAGTTTGATCGTCTTCAGGATTATGGATTCTAGCATAAACTTTGACATCCGTTGAAGAAGGTCTAAATGCTGTCACATATACTCTTAAATCTTCAGCGTCTTGGCCATCTTTTAACGTGACTGGTTTACTAATATATCTCATTAAAGCATCACCAGCTTCTTTTTGCTCGTCAGTAGCATCATTGTTAATTAAGTTACCAATTACGAAAGCATTTGATCTTTCAACATCGATAGCTGGAGAAACCGTTTTATCTGTCGAATCAACAGTTGCTTTAAGAATGAGAGACTTCTTAGAACCATTAACAGCAGTCAAAGAACCTTCGTTTGATATACTGTAAACTTTCTTCTCACCATCAACAAAATCAAATCCTTTATTGATGTCAAGATTTACGAACGAAGAAGAAATAATACCAGAATCGCTCGTTACACGTGCACTCCAAGAAGTTGAGGTGTTAGCAAATTTAATTTCAGGAATCTTAGGAACAAGAGTGTTCAATTGAATATTGTCAATTGAAACCACCTGAGCATGCGCACCACTTACTTGACCACGAACATATGCACTGTCTTCAGCAAATGCTCCCGAGGAACCTGTGAGATAAAGTCTCTTTCTAGTTCTGTCGAAGTGATTTACAAATCCTGTAGCTGTGTTCGGAGTAAATGCGGTTGTGTTACCGATCCAAGTCGTTCCAACAAAAAGGTTCAACGAGTTTGCTGAAGAGTTTGTTGTTGGGAAGATTCCGTATGGATCAACTGTTACTGTTACCGAACCAGATCCGCTAGTCACAATTTTACGAATCACGCCATTTGCGAAGTGTGCGTTTGCAGACCCTTCTTTAGCGGCATAGGTTTGAATTACCTGACCAACAGAAACGCTATCATTATTTGCAAACGTTAGAATAGATTGACCACGAACCTTTTCCCCAAAGGTAAATGTTCCACCAATATTATCAATGGTAAAGAAGTCATAATCTTCGTTTTCGAGATAGATTGTTCCTGTGCTTGTTGTGAAATCTGCTTTATAAAGTTTGAACAT